>ERZ724524.506-NODE-506-length-25550-cov-7.772387_pt1 | contig 25550 bp, 22 predicted proteins | sample MGYA00376057_ERZ724524 | MGnify/ENA primary metagenome ERZ724524 (study PRJEB28724, sample SAMN07190888) | wastewater metagenome | isolation source: influent of sewage treatment plant in Hong Hong | place: USA: Christiansburg, Virginia | collected 2016-03-01 ...
GAGCGCACCGTCATCCGCCTGCCCAGCTACGAGCAGGTGAAAAGCGACCCCGTGCTGTACGCCCATGCCAACCGCGTGCTGCACCTGGAAACCAACCCCGGCAACGCCCGCGCCCTGGTGCAGGCCCACGGCGAAGGCCACACTGCCCGCGACGTGTGGGTCAACCCGCCCCCCATCCCGCTGACCACCGCCGAGATGGACCTGGTGTTTGGCCTGCCCTATGCCCGCAGCCCGCACCCCAGCTATGCCGACGAGAGCGGCAGTCACGACGGGGCCACCAAAATCCCGGCGTGGGAGATGATCCGTTTCAGCATCAACATCATGCGCGGCTGCTTCGGTGGCTGCACCTTCTGCTCCATCACCGAGCACGAGGGGCGCATCATCCAGAGCCGCTCGGAGGACTCGGTGATCCAGGAGATTGAAGACATCCGCGACAAGGTCAAGGGCTTCACCGGCACCATTTCCGATTTGGGCGGCCCCACGGCCAACATGTACCGCCTGGGCTGCCGCAGCCCGGCCATCGAAGCCGCCTGCCGCAAGCCCAGCTGCGTGTACCCCGGCATCTGCCAGAACCTGACCACCGACCACGGCCCGCTCATCAAGATGTACCGCCGGGGCAGGGCGCTCAAGGGCATCAAAAAAATACTGATCGGCTCCGGCCTGCGCTACGACCTGGCCGTGCAAAGCCCCGAGTACGTGAAAGAACTGGTGCAGCACCATGTGGGCGGCTACCTGAAGATTGCGCCCGAGCACACCGAAACCGGGCCGCTGACCAAGATGATGAAGCCCGGCATCGGCAGCTACGACAAGTTCAAGAAGATGTTCGAGCAGTACAGCGAAGAGGCGGGCAAAAAGCAGTTTCTGATTCCGTACTTCATCGCCGCCCACCCCGGCACCAGCGACGAGGACATGATGAACCTGGCCGTCTGGCTAAAGAAAAACGGTTTCCGGGCCGACCAGGTGCAAACCTTCTACCCCAGCCCCATGGCCACGGCCACGGCCATGTACCACTCGGGGCGCAACACGCTGCGCCGCATCCACCGCCAGGCCGAGAGTGCCGATGAAACGGTGGACATCGTGCGTGGTGACAAGCGCCGCCGCCTGCACAAGGCTTTTTTGCGCTACCACGACCCGAACAACTGGCCACTGCTGCGCGAGGCCCTGAAAACGATGGGCCGCAGCGACCTGATCGGCAACGGCAAGCACCACCTGATCCCCACCTTCCAGCCGATGACCGACGGTGCCTACCAGAGTGCGCGCAAGAAAAACAGCACGCCGGGCGGTGCTGGTGGCAGCCAGGCAACGGGTGGAGATCGGGGCGAAAAAGCAGTGATCAGCAAGCCAGCTGGCGTGCGGTTTGCGTCCAAACAGCCGGTGAAAGGGCAGTTGCTGACGCAGCACACGGGTTTGCCTCCGCGCAGCCCCAGCCTGAAACCCGTCAAGCCCAATGGCGGGCGCACCACCCGCAAAACATCCTGATCAGGGCTGCGCTTGCATCAAAACAGCAAGTAAACCAGCCACACCAGCAGGGCAAAGCCCACGGCCACGCCGCCGGTGATGATGATGTTTTGCTCTTTGGCTTTGATTTCTTCCAGGCCCGCATCGATGCGGGCCTGCGCCTTTTGCTTGATGACGGCGGGATCTTGCGGGGCCAGACGGCCACGGCAGTATTTGCAGACTTGGGCTTCAGGCAACACATACTCGGCGCAGTGAGGGCAGCGCACATGCGTGGCTTCCAGACTTTGGCTGACGGATTCCACAAAGTCTTTGACTGTGAGGTCGTCTTTCATCATCAGCAGGCCAAAGGCCAGCAGTGGTGACAGAAACAGTGCGCTCAGAAACCACACCCATCCCCTGCGCCCACGGTGCTTGGCCAGCATGGAAACTGCAACAGACAGTCCAATCCAAAAAATCACGAGCAGTTCCATGAGAGGGTTCCTTTAATTTTTAATTCGCACTGCTTGAGCTTAGTCAAGGGCGGTGACACCGGATGCGGTTTGGCCGTATTTTCCGAGCGTCAGAAGGGTTGATCCGGCATTTACACGCATTTGTCGCCAAATCGCAACGTGTTGCATGGATGTGCGGTGGGCACGTCAGGACATGTGTGGGGCCGGATGTGCCTGGTCGGTGATGGATTCAGGCCAGGGTGTGCAGCGGGATGTCTTGTGTGCGGGCCAGTGTGTCCAGCTCATCGCGAGTCTGACTGGCCAGAAAACCTGCGATGGCGGCCTGGGTGTGGGCGGTGTGCATGGCTTGTGCCTGGGCAGCGTCCAGCCCGGCAGCCAGGCACAGTGAGCGGGCAAAGTGGGGCTCCAGGGCGGCCACGGCCACCCGCCCGTCCAGGCAGGGGTACACGCCGTAGCCAGCATGGGCTCCACCCACATCGCCATCTGGAAGGGTCAGCCCCCATTGCCGGGGCAGGGCGAGCCAGTTGGCCGCGTCGCTGAGGGCCACCTCCATGCGCACGCCCTGTCCCTGGGTGCTGCCGGGGGCCTGGCGCACCAACAGGGCTTGCAACACAGCTTCGCTGGTGGCCAGCGCACCACCCATGTCGGCATACAAGGTGGGGGGGAGCGAGAGGCCTTGCACCAAATCGTTTTCTGCCATGTAGGTGAGGTCGTGGCCGGGCTCTTCGGCCCGCTCGCCCGCTGCGCCCACGATGCTGACCACTATCAGGGCGGGGTAGGTGGCGTGCAGTTGGGGCCAGTCGAGGCCGAGTTTTTTCAGGGCGGACGGACGAAATGAGGTGATGAGCACATCGGTGAGCGCCAGCTCTGCTTTCAATGCCTGCTGGTCAGCGGGTTGCTTCAGATCCAGCTGGAGCAGCCGCAACCCTTTGTGCATCGCCTTGTAGGCAGTGGGGTTGTAGCGTGCCATCGGGTCGCCAGACGGGGGCTCGGCCTTGGTGCAGCTGGCTCCCATTGCCTGCAACCGCATGAGGGCTGCCGGGCCGGGCAGGTTCAGTGCCAAGCTGAGTACGCGGATGCCTTGCAGTGGCCGGTGTGCGGCCTGGCTGGGGGTGGAAGCGATGGGGGCAGATGCGTGGCTGGACATGGTTTGTTCGATCAAGGGATAGCAGTCGAATGAGGTTTGAAAAGCTCAGAAAGCAAATAATTTGCTTGGTTTTTATCGGTGTTCAAGCGATTGTTGCACGGGCTTGGTCAGTCAGGGTGTCATCAAAAATTCACGCAATCGCCATGTGTGCGACACGCCAGGTTTTCAGAATTCAGCGCAACCCAGCCACGCTGAATGGAGAACACACATGAAAGAACTGCCCACCCCCACGCTTGACCTCTCGCCCATTGCTTTGCCCAGGGGGTCACTTCATCTTCAATCACCGCTCTGTGGCGAATTGGCCCCGGCCCGTACAAACGGTCTGGCTGGCAACGGTACCCAGGCTGCCAGCCAAGGCATTACAGTGGCTTGGGCAAGGCACCTGGACGAAGTCCGCGAGGCCCAGCAACTGAGGTACAGCATTTTTGCGGGCGAAATGGGCGCTGTGCTGCCCAAGACGATGCCCGGACACGATGTGGATTTGTTCGATGATTTTTGTGAGCACTTGCTGGTGCGCGATGTGGCCTCTGGCCAGGTGATCGGTACCTACCGGGTGCTGACCCCTGCCCAGGCCAAGCGCGTCGGCAGTTTTTACAGCGACACCGAGTTTGACCTGACCCGCCTGCGCTTCATGCGCGAACGCATGGTGGAACTGGGCCGCAGTTGCGTGCATGCCGATCACCGCCACGGCGGGGTGATCATGGCGCTGTGGGGGGCGCTGGCCGATTTCATGGTGCGCAACCAGCTCGACACCATGATCGGCTGCGCGAGCATCCCCATGCAGCACCAGGGGCCGCACGGTGTGGTGGGTGGCGGACACGCAGCGGCCAGCATCTGGCACAAGCTGAAGCAGACGCACATGGCCTCGGTGGAGTTTCATGTGCGCCCCCGCCTGCCGCTGCCGGTGGACAGGTTGGACACCTCGCTGGATGTGGAGCCACCCGCGCTGATCAAGGGCTACTTGCGCCTGGGTGCCAAAATTCTGGGTGCTCCAGCCTGGGATCCCGACTTCAATGCCGCCGATCTGCCCATGATGATGCGCATTGCCGATTTGCCCAGCCGCTACCGCAAGCATTTTCTGGGGGCCTGAACGGCGCTGTGCCCGTGCTTGCGTTTCTGGCATGCTGTCATGGTTTCGTCACATGATGGCTGAATAATGACAGTTCAGTGACTGTTTCGCTGTTCAATCATTTAGCCTACCCCGGTTTGCCCATGCCCATCGCTTCCACGTCTCCTGCGGCCTCTCTGGAATCAGCCTCCGATGTTTCCCCTCTGGCCCACGGTGATCCAGCAGCGGTGGCCCCCACCGTTTCCACCACCCGTCAGCGTGCCCGTGCGGTTGGTCGCAAGGTGGCTTCAGGAGTCATGCCAGCACCTGCCAAGTTTCCGTTGCTGGACAGGGATCAAAGCATCCTGTCGTTCACCGAGCGGGTGCTGGACTGGGCGCGCCGCCCAGACGTGCCTTTGCTGGAGCGGTTGCGCTATGTGTGCATCGTGTCGTCCAACCTGGACGAATTCTTCGAGGTGAGGGCGGCTGCCCACATGTCGGCCCAGCTCAGCGGCGACAAAAAAGGGGCCTACACCGACGACACTTTCCAGGCTCTGGCCACCCGCATTCATGCGTTGGTGGAGGAGCAGTACCGCATCTACAACCAGGATCTGCTGCCTGCACTGGAAAAACGCGGCATCAAGGTGATGGCCCACAGCGAGCGCAATGCCAGCCAGCGCCGTTGGGTGAAAGACTACTTTGTACGGGAGGTTCAGCCTCTGCTGGTGCCGGTGGGGCTGGATCCGGCCCACCCGTTTCCGCAGGTGGCCAACAAGACGCTCACCTTCATTGTCAGGCTGAGTGGGCGCGATGCCTTTGGCCGTGAGAACGAAGTGGCCATCGTCAAGGTGCCGCGTTTTCTGCCACGCTTTCTGCTCATGCCAGCGGCCAAAGGCTCCAAGCAGCAGCTGTTTGTGTCGATTTCCAGTCTCATCCGTACCCACCTGGTCGATCTGTTTCCCGGTCGGCAGGTCACTGAGTTTTCGCAGTTCAGGGTGACGCGCCACTCCGACCTTGCGGTGGATGAGGAAGAGGTGAAAAACCTGCGCACTGCGTTGCGCAAGGGCTTGCAGCACCGCCACTATGGCCAGGCCGTGCGCCTGGAGGTGTCAGCAGGATGCTCGGAGTTTCTGTCTGACTTTCTGTTGCAGCAGTTCGGTCTGCCTGTGCAGGCGCTGTACCGGGTGTCTGGGCCGGTCAATCTGGTGCGGCTCAACCAGCTCATCGACCTGGTGGATGCACCGGCCATGCGCTTCGAGCATTACGCCGCCAGCTGGCCACACCAGCTGGCGCAGGGTCAGTCGTTTTTTGAGCGTTTGCAGCAGGGCGATGTGCTGATTCACCAGCCCTATGAGTCGTTCGATGCGGTGCTGGCCTTTCTGCGCGAGGCGGTGGAAGATCCCAATGTGCTGGCCATCAAGCAGACCATTTACCGCACAGGTGCCCGCTCCGAGCTGATGGATCTGCTGCGCGAGGCTGTGCGCCGGGGCAAGGAAGTGACGGCGGTGGTGGAGCTGAAGGCCCGCTTCGATGAAGAAGCCAACATCAACTACGCCGAGCGGCTGGAGTCGGTGGGTGCCCAGGTGGTGTACGGCGTGGTGGGCCTGAAAACCCATGCCAAGATGATGCTGATTACCCGGCGCGAGGGCGGGCGGCTGGTGCGCTACGCCCACCTGTCTACCGGCAACTACAACCCCGGCACGGCCCGCCTCTACACCGACATGAGCCACCTGACGGCGGACGAAACCCTGACCGCCGACATCGAGCACTTGTTTCTGCACCTGGCCAGCCAGAACCGCCTGCCACGCCTGCACAAGGCTCTGACGGCACCGTTCCACCTGCACAAGGCCATGCTGGAGCGCATGGAGGCGGCCAGCCGGGCGGCCCTGGCGGGTCAGCGTGCGCGCATCGTGCTGAAGATGAATGCCCTGACCGACGAGGTGTTGGCTCGCGCACTGGCCCATGCCTCGCAGTGCGGGGTGCAGGTGGAGGTGATCGTGCGCGGAGCGTGCATCCTGCCACCGGGCTTGCCGGGGGTGACGCACAACATCCGCATCCGCTCGGTGATCGGACGCTTGCTGGAGCACTCCAGGGTATTCCACTTCCAGATTGGCGACGATGACCAGCTGTGGCTGTCCAGCGCCGACTGGATGAACCGCAACATGCTGCGCCGTGTGGAGCTGGCCTGGCCGGTGACCGACCCCCAGCTCAAACAGCGGGTGATTCACGAGTGCCTGGATGCCTATCTGGCCGACACCTGCGATGCCTGGCTGCTGCGGGCCGATGGCAGTTATGAGCGGGTGACACCGGCATTGGCCAAGCAGGCCAATGGCAAATCAGCCAGCAAGGGGGTGCAGGATGGCAAGCCTGTTCACCAGGGCAGGGCGGCAACAGGTGTGTCGGCCCAGCGCACATTGATGGCCCGTTATGGCCGAAAGGGGTGAGTGCATGGACTTGGTGTTGTGGCGGCATGCCGAAGCCAAAGAATGGGAACCTGGTTGCGACGACCTGGCTCGCCCGCTGGTCAGCAAAGGGCACAAGCAGGCAGCCCGCATGGCCGCTTGGCTCGACAGGCAGTTGCCTGCTTCGGCGCGGGTGTATTGCAGCCCGGCGGTGCGCACCGTGCAAACCGCCGAAGCACTCGACAGGCCATTTCACATCAAGCCCGTGTTGGCTCCCGATGCCAGCCCAATGGCTCTGCGTGAGCTGGTGAACTGGCCTTCAGTGGGTGGCACCACGCTGGTGGTGGGGCACCAACCCACTCTGGGTCAGGTGGTGGCCCAACTGATGGGCTTGCATGAGGGCGAATGCGCCATCAAAAAAGGAGCAGTCTGGTGGTTGCGCTACCGTGTGCGCAATGGCGTGGGCCAGACCGTGCTGGTGACGGTGCAAAGCCCCGACATGGTGTGACCCGGTTCCGCTAGCTTGTGCTGACGGTTCGGATTCACTCGAACGAGTAGGTCATTTTCCAGCCCACGCGCTGCCAGGCCAAGGCTTCTTCCTGTATCAGCCAGGCCGATTGCGGGTGGTTTTGTGCCCAGCCCACATCAGCCACCAGCTTGATCTGACGGTTTTTGTTGAATTGCAGCCCAATGGCTTGGTGGGCTGGGTCGCGTCGGGCGTGGCACAGCAACACCGCCAGGCGCAGGCAAACCAGTTGTTTGACCAGCAGCTCATCACCCAGCCAAGGCTCCAGTTTGCGCAGCTTGCCGCGCTGGCCCAGTACCAGCAGGCTCAGGCGCTGAAGCTCGACCATCGAAAAGCCAGGTGCATCCACATGCTCCAGCACATAGGCTCCGTGGTGGTGGGCATCGTCGTGTGAAATGTGGACACCCAGCTCATGCAACCTGGCGGCCCACTCCAGTTTTTTGGAATGGCGCTCGTTGTTCTGGTTGGGCGTGGCTATTTGGCCAAAGAGGGCAGATGCCACCAGGCTGACCCGTTTGGCCTGGGCTGCATCCACAGAAAACCGCTGGCTCAGCCACTGCACGGTGCGCTCACGCACATCGGAGACATCGGACTCCCGGTCAATCAAGTCATAGAGAGCTCCATTGCGCAGCGCCCCTTGCGCGGGAATCATGTGCTCAATGTCGAACAGGTCAAACACAGCCTGCAACACGCTGAGACCACCGCCAATCACCTGCTTGCGTTCGTCTTTGATGCCTTCCAGGCGCAGGTTGTCCACCGTTTGGGCTTTGATGAGTTTGTCTTTGAGCCAGCCCAGGCTCTCGCGGGTGATGGTGTCTGTGTCACGGCCATTGGCCAGCAGCACATCCGAGATGGCACCCACTGTGCCCGATGAGCCGTAGGCCACGTCCCACTGGTCATGGGGAAAGATATCCAGCGCCTCGTCCAGCACCGCCTTGGCCGCCACTTCGGCGGTCTTGAAGGCTTGGGCTGAAAACACATTGTCAGCAAAGTATTTGGCCGACCAAGCCACGCTGCCCAGCCGGAATGAATCCATGACTTTGGCGTTGAAGTTGCGCCCCAGAATCATTTCTGTGGAGCGCCCACCGATGTCCACCACCAGCCGCCGTTCGTCCGACTGGGGCAGCAGGCGCGACACGCCCTGGTAAATCAGCCGGGCTTCTTCCAGCCCTGAAATGACTTCAATGGGAAAGCCCAGGATGTGCTGGGCCTTCTGGATGAATACATCGCGGTTGCGCGCTTCGCGCAGGGTTTGTGTGGCCACCGCACGCACCTGGGTGCGGTGAAAGCCCTTGAGGCGCTCGGCAAAACGGGCCAGACAATCCCAGCCACGCTGCAAGGCAGCTTCGTTCAGGTTTTTGTCTTCCCCCAATCCGCCGCCTTGGCGCACACCTTCTTTCAGGTATTCCACGCGCTCAATGTGGCCGTGGTCATAGCGGCCTATTTCGAGTCTGAAGCTGTTGGATCCCAGATCGACTGCCGCCAGTAATGTTCCGTTTTGCATGGGCTAAAGCTTTCTGTTCAGGCAAGCATAGCACCCGATCCACCGAGATCGGCAGCAGGAGTCTGAACAACGGGGTTGTCACATTGCTGTCACAAAAACTTCCTAAAGTGACAGTCATCTTGTTCATCGACTGAAAGGTTCTTCATGAAACGCCTGTTCCTCAAAACCGTTGCCGCTACAGTGGCTGCTCTCGCTTTTGGCACCTCTGCCCTGGCTGCCGACATCACCGGAGCCGGCGCAACCTTTCCGTTCCCGATTTATGCCAAGTGGGCCGAGGCTTACAAGGCCGCAACGGGCGTGGGCCTGAATTACCAGTCCATCGGATCTTCCGGTGGCATTCGCCAGATTCGTGCCAAGACGGTGGCTTTCGGTGCCTCCGATGCGCCCGTCAAAGGCGAAGAACTCGACAAAGACGGCATGGTGCAGTTCCCCGCCATCATCGGCGGTACCGTGCCCGTGTTCAACCTTGAAGGCTTCGCCAACGGCGACTTGCGCGTGACTGGCCCTGTGCTGGCAGAGATGTTCCTGGGCAAGATTGCCAAGTGGAACGACCCCAAGCTGGCTGCGTTGAACCCCGGTAAAAAACTGCCGGACCAGGTCATCACCATCGTTCACCGTGCCGATGGTTCGGGTACCACTTTCAACTGGACTGACTACCTCTCCACAGTCAGTAAAGAATGGGCCGATGGCCCTGGTAAGGGTGCCGCAGTCAAGTGGCCTGCACCGACTTCCGTGGGTGGCAAAGGCAATGAAGGTGTGGCCGCCAACGTCAGCCGCACCAAAGGTGCTTTGGGTTATGTGGAATACGCTTACGCCAAGCGCAACAAAATTCCCGCAATGGCTCTGCAAAACAAAGACGGCAACTATGTGATGCCCGATGACGAGACCTTTGCAGCGGCAGCAGCCGGTGCCGACTGGTTCAGCGTGCCCGGCATGGGCCTGTCCATCGTCAACCAGCCTGGTGCCAAGGCCTACCCAGTGACGACAGCCTCTTTCATCCTGATGTACAAAGAGCCTGCCAACAAGGCCGAATCTGCAGAAGTGCTCAAGTTCTTTGACTGGGCATTCAAAAACGGCAAAGGTATGGCCACCGACCTGGACTACGTGCCCCTGCCAGATGCCTTGACTGCACAGATTCGCCAGCGCGTGTTTTCGCAGATCAACACCAAGTGATGGACATCACTGGCTGACCCCCGCGTCAGTCCGAAGGCCACCCGCAACGGCTGTGTTGCGGGTGGCTTGCCACTTATGTCGGCCACTTGCGCAAGCGAATACCATCGAAGGTGAATCCACATGACGGCTAACGTGACCACCATGAACACACACAACATTCCCACCACTGCACAGGCTCCCAGCGAAAGCATGGTGGCCATTGCCCGCCGCCAACACCTGCAAGACATGGTGTTCCATCGTCTCACGCAATTTTTCTCGCTGCTGGTGCTGCTGGCGCTGGCAGGCATCATCGTCTCGCTGTTCATCAATGCTTGGCCCACGTTCGCCAAGTTCGGTGCCAAATTCCTGTGGTACGTGGAATGGGACATCATCAACGAAGAATTCGGTGCCGCCATCGCCATTGTGGGCACGGTCTTGAGTGCCGGCATCGCCATGGTCATTGGTGTTCCACTGGCATTCGGTATTGCTTTTTTTCTGACCGAAACCTGCCCTGTGTGGCTGCGTCGGCCGCTGGGCACCGCCATTGAGCTGCTGGCAGCGGTGCCGTCGATCATCTACGGCATGTTTGGCCTGTTTGTGTTTGCCCCTGTTTATGCGGACTACTTGCAGGTGCCATTGCAGTCAGTGTTGGGTGGCATGCCATTGGTGGGCTGGCTGTTTGGCGGTGCCACCAACGGACTGGGCATATTGGCCGCGGGCATCATCTTGGCTTTTATGGTGCTGCCGTTCATCGCAGCGGTAATGCGCGATGTGTTTGAAATCACCCCTGCCATCCTGCGCGAGTCGGCTTACGGTTTGGGCTGTACCACTTGGGAGGTGGTGCGCAAGGTGGTGCTGCCTTACACACAAAAAGGTGTCATCGGTGGCGTGATGCTGGGCATGGGACGTGCGTTGGGTGAAACGATGGCCGTCACATTCGTGATTGGTAATGCCAACCGGCTGCCCACATCGCTGTTTTCTCCGGGTACATCCATTGCTTCCGTGCTGGCAAACGAGTTCGGAGAGGCCGAGGGCCTGCACTTCAACACCTTGTTTGCACTGGGCTTCCTGCTGTTCATCATCACGTTTGTGGTGCTCGCTCTTGCCAAGTGGATGATCATCCGAGCCGAACGCTCCAAGGGCATCTGAGCCGCCTTTTTGTCTGAATAACAGGAGTACTACCCGATGGACATGAAACCTTCCCCTTTGTACGCACGTCGCTACCGAGCCAACCAGATCGGTGTCGCATTGTCGATGTCCGCTATGGTGCTGGGTCTGGTAGCACTGTTGTGGATTTTGGTCGTGCTGTTCAGCAATGGATTTGCAGCCCTTGATTTTTCAATTTTCACCAACGATACACCCGCCCCTGGCTCTGAAGGCGGCGGGCTGCGCAATGCGATTGTCGGCAGCCTCCTGATTGTGGGGTTGACGGTGGTGGTCTCTACACCAGTTGGCATTCTGGCCGGTGTTTACCTCACTGAATACGGAGACACCAGCAAAACTGCGGAGTTCACCCGTTTCATTACCGACATCATGCTGTCAGCCCCCTCCATTGTGCTGGGCCTGTTTGTGTATGCCATTGCTGTGTCCACGGTGGGCCATTTTTCGGGCTATGCGGGCAGTTTGGCCTTGTCACTCATTGCCATTCCGGTGGTGATGCGCACCACCGAAAACATGATGCGACTGGTGCCTGGCAGCTTGCGCGAAGCCGCTTTTGCTTTGGGCGCACCACGCTGGAAGGTGGCCACCATGGTGACTTTGCGTGCTGCAAAAAGTGGCGTGATCACAGGTATTTTGCTGGCTGTGGCCCGCATTTCAGGTGAGACCGCGCCTTTGCTGTTCACTGCGCTGAACAACCAGTTCTTCAGCACCAACATGGAATCACCCATGGCGAATTTGCCTGTTGTGATCTTCCAGTTTGCGATGAGTCCTTATGAAAACTGGGTTCGCCTGGCCTGGGCTGGTGCGCTGCTGATTACCTTGACCGTGCTGCTGCTGAACATTGTGGCGCGGGTGTTCTTCCGTGAAAAAGTGTCGGCCTGATGGCCTGAACCGTACTGAAATCCATTCTGCACAGGTACACCATGACCGAATCTTCATCCAAATCTCCTGTCAATGCCATTGAGGTACGCAACCTCAACTTTTTCTATGGCAATTTCCAGGGTCTCAAAAATGTCAACATGGACATTCCCGAGCGCAAGGTGACCGCCTTCATCGGGCCGTCTGGCTGTGGCAAGTCCACCCTGCTGCGCACTTTCAACCGCATGTACAGCCTGTACCCAGGCCAGCGCGCAGAGGGGCAGATCAACCTGTATGGCCAAAACATTCTGGATCCCAAGCAGGATTTGAACTTGCTGCGTGCCCGTGTGGGCATGGTGTTCCAGAAGCCGACACCGTTCCCCATGACCATCTACGACAACATTGCGTTTGGGGTCAAGTTGTATGAAAACCTCTCCAAGAGCGACATGGACGACCGTGTCGAATGGGCGTTGACCAAGGCTGCTTTGTGGAAAGAGGTCAAAGACAAGCTGGGCCAGAGTGGCCTGAGTTTGTCTGGTGGTCAACAGCAGCGCCTGTGCATTGCACGCAGTGTGGCCGTCAAGCCATCAGTGTTGTTGCTGGATGAGCCCACCTCGGCGCTTGATCCCATTTCCACAGCCAAAGTGGAAGAACTGGTGCATGAGCTGAAAAGTGACTACACCATCGCCATCGTTACGCACAACATGCAACAGGCAGCCCGTTGCAGCGACTACACCGCTTACATGTACTTGGGTGAGCTGATGGAAATTGGGGTGACTGAAGAGCTTTTCTTCAAACCCAAGCGCACCGAAACGGAAGACTACATCACAGGAAGGTTTGGTTGATCATGGTTGACAAACACATTTCAAGCCAGTTCGACAACGAACTGAACAGCATTTCCGCCAAAGTCATGGAAATGGGCGGTCTGGTGGAATCCCAGCTGCGCAATGCGTTTTATGCTTTTTTTGAGTTCAATTCTGAAATTGCAGACCAGGTTATTGAACGGGAAGAGAGCGTGAATGCCTTGGAGGTGGAGATTGACCATGACGTGTCATCCACCATTGGTCGCCGTCAGCCCACGGCCCGCGATTTGCGCCTGTTGCTGGCGATGGCCAAAATCACGGCCAACCTGGAGCGTGCAGGTGACGAGGTGTGCAAAATTGCCCGCATGGTCAAGCTGATCATTGACAGTGGTGCCTCGCGTTCGGTGCCCAGCTCTGAACTGCGCGTGGCTTCTGACTTGGCTTCTGATCTGTTGCGCCGCTCGCTCGACGCGTTTGCCCGCCTCGATACCACCACTGCTTTGGCCATCATCAAGGCCGATGACCAGATCGACCATGAGTACGATGGTTTTTTGCGCAAGCTGATTACCTACATGATGGAAGATCCACGCACAATTTCTCCCAGCCTGAATCTGTTGTTTTTGGCCAAGTCGATTGAGCGTGTGGGTGACCATGCCAAAAACATTGCCGAGAGCACCATTTACGTGGCCAAGGGGGCCGATGTCCGTCATTTGACAGCCTCAGACATGGAGTCGGTCATCCGATGAGAAAACTGCCCAGAGTTCTGGTGGTGGAGGATGAGTCGGCCATTGCCGAGTTGATTGCCGTCAATTTGAGGCACAACGGTTTTGCGCCCATCCTGGCTTTTGAAGCCGAAGCGGCCCGCCGTGAAGTGGAGGCGGAGCTGCCGGATGTCATTCTGCTGGACTGGATGTTGCCCGGTGAAAGTGGCGTTTCGTTGGCGCGTTATTGGCGGCAGCATGAGCGTACCCGCCAGGTTCCCATTCTGATGCTCACAGCACGCTCGGATGAATCGGACAAGGTGCAAGGGCTGGATGCCGGGGCTGATGACTACATTACCAAGCCTTTTTCCACCAAGGAGCTGCTGGCCCGTATCCGTGCTGTGCTGCGTCGGCGGACACCGGATGCCTTGGATGACTTGGTGCAGGTGGGTGAGCTGGCCCTGGATACGGCCACCTACCGTGTCAGCTTCAGGAAGCAGGAGTTGAAGGTCGGGCCCACCGAGTTCAAATTGCTTCACTATCTGATGAAGAATGCAGAGCGGGTGCATTCACGCGGAACGCTGCTTGACCGTGTGTGGGGTGACCATGTTTACATTGAAGAGCGCACAGTGGATGTCCACATCAAGCGTCTGCGGGAAGCCTTGGGGGAGGCTGGCAGCATGATTGAGACCGTGCGCGGTGCCGGCTACCGTTTGTCTGTTGTGGGCTTGCGTGCGGGTACTGTTGCATCAGCAGACAGCTCCGCGACCTGAAGGCGTACATGGGTACCCGTTATGTCGAATTGCTGGGGATGATGTTTGTGGCCAGCTTGTGGGGCTGGTACGAAGGATCCATGCTGTTGCTGTTTTCAGGTTGTGTCTTGGCCGCAGTGGCCTGGATGGCACTGGACAGTTGGCGGTTTGGTCAGGTGTTGCATTGGATGAGAGAGGGTGATTGGGCCAATGAGCCCAACCTTCCCCACGTCTGGCAACTGCTGGTGAACAAAATCCGCAGGTTGCAAAAAAACCTCCAAAGCAAGGCCCAAGAGAACCAATCTCGCCTGGATGAGTTTTTGCTAGCCATACAGGCCTCACCCAATGGGGTCATGTTGCTTGACAGTGATGGCCGTATCGAGTGGTCAAATCAGACGGCATTTGAACATCTGGGCATTGATTCCCAGCGCGATTTGCAGCAGCACGTGGTCAACCTGATCCGCGATCCGGGCTTTTCTGCTTATTTGAGCAAGGGTGATTTCCAGACGGAAGTGTCCATTCCCGGCCCCAGAACTTCGGCCAGCAAGCCAGTTGTGATTGCCATTCGTGTCCATCCCTACGGCATCCGCCGCAAGCTGCTGCTGTCGCGCGATGTGACGGCGGTGCAGCAAGCTGAAGCCATGCGGCGTGACTTTGTGGCCAATGTTTCCCACGAAATCCGCACCCCCTTGACCGTCATCAGTGGCTTTGTCGAAACCATGCAATCGGTGCCTCTGGATGAGGCAGAGCGCAACCAGTATCTGGCATTGATGGCCCAGCAGGCCCAGCGCATGCAGACCCTGGTCAGCGATTTGCTGATGCTGTCCAAGCTAGAGGGAAGCCCGATTCCCAGTCGCCAGACGACGATCCTGGCCAGCGAACTGATTGCCCAGTGCGTGCAAGAAGCCCGGAATTTGAGTGAAGTGTTGACGGGCGGGGGGCATGCGTTTGCCATTGATCAGCCCCAGGATGTTCAGCTGATCGGTAACCGCACTGAGTTGCTCAGTGCACTGGGCAATTTGCTGAGCAACGCCGTCAGGTACACGCCTGCAAAGGGAAAAATCAGTGTGTCCATGCGGTTGATGCCAGAGGGTGATGTGCAAATCGCGGTTTCCGATACGGGAGCGGGCATTGCGCCTGAGCACATTCCCCGTTTGACTGAGCGTTTTTACCGTGTAGACCGCAGTCGCTCACGCGATACAGGCGGCACAGGTTTGGGATTGGCCATCGTCAAGCACGTGATCCAACGCCACGGCGGACAGGTGAAAATTGAAAGTCAAATGGGAGTGGGCTCGGTTTTCAGGTTGCAGTTTCCTGTTGACAGGGTGCGGCAACTGTCTTGAGCATCCGTTTCGATTCAGCCATGTGAGAGTGGCTGCGTCGTCTGTGGTTTAACGCTACAGCGGTTGGTTCCATGTGAATAAAAGCAAGCTTTCCCGCTTGTCATTCAGGCGGTTCAGCCGGGCTTTCAGTGTCCAAGGTGCCCAGTCAAATCCAGGTGCTGTTTGTTGTTGAGCATTGTCAGCCCGCGTGATCAGGTAGCGGCATGGCTGCGATTCGGGCATTGTGCGTTTCAGCTCAATCTGACCGTGGTGCATGAGTCCTGCAATCTGCGCCTGACTCAGATCCCGAATCAGTGCGCATTCACCCGGCTCAATGAGTGCGGACATGCGCCGCGAAATGGGGCCATAGCTTCTGCCGTAGTCGAGCAAGGGCAACCACAGGGTCATCAGCAGCAGCCAGCACAAGACTCCACCTGTGGCGGGGAGCACCATGCTTTTCCAGATCATGGTTGGATGGCGACCCAAGCGCCAGGCGACCACTGCAAGCCAGATCAGCGTCGAAGCGGTGGCGAGTGCAAAAGCCAGCCCACCAAACTCAGGTTGGAAACCGGGTGCCAAGCGTGCCACATTGGCCGCAGGTTTGCTGGGTACACCGGTCATCATCGCTACCCAGATGACCCAGATGACCACAGCGGCGGATGTGAAGAAGAGCACGGAAAACCAGTCAATCAAGGCGCTCACGCTGCGTTTGAGCGTGGGCAGTGCAAAGGCTGCCAGCACGGCCAGGGCGGGCAATGCCATCAGCAGTGCCCGATTGGAACCTGCCAGCAACAAGCATGCGATGCTGGCTCCGATTGTGAAATACAGCGGTGTCGCCAGGTGTGGTTGACGCAGGTGATTGCGCCAGCGCCAGACAGTCCAGATGGCCAGTGGCCAAGCTGGCCATGCGAACCAGAGCATTTGCTGGCCGAATGCGTACCAATCGCTGGCGGAATTGGGGAGTTCAATGCCATACAGTTTGTCTGCTTGCCATGTGAACAGCGCAAAAGCCACAGACGTGATGGCCCCGATCAGCCATGTATACACAGGAGTTGGTATCTGCGTGGGCTGCTTTGCACGCTGTATCCAGTGGTGCAGGCATGGCCATGACAAGCTGGTGAACGCCGCCAGCACAGGTTGCCCAGACCATCCCAGGCACATGAGTCCCGCTATCCAGGTGACCGTTCCTGTGTACTGTGCGCGGCGGGTGTGCGATTGCCCGCTGCCTGAATGAACGGAGCAGGCTGCCGAGTAAAGCAGCATGCTGAATGAGGCCATTTGAAAGGTGCTGGCCGCAGTCTCGTGCGACAGTTGTGCCAGGCCCAGGCATGCCAGCAAGGCCATCAGGCCGGAGTCTGCCAGTGCCCGGGCGTAGTCAACGGGGTGTGCCTGTCCACCAAAAGCAAATTCAACAGGTTGTGCGGCGGGCAGCAATGCAAAACGGTACACCGCATACCATGTGAAAAACAATGTCAGAGCCAAGGCTGCCATAAATGGCAACCGTGATGCCATTTCGGGGAAACCGGGAATGAGGTGAATGAACCCAGCGCCCAGCCAGTAGGGCAACCAGGCTTGGGTGTCGGCAGGTACGCCCAGTATCAGTGGATTCCACCAGTCTGCTTGGCCTTTGGCCATCAGTGACATCACCCAGAACGTGGCCACATCTTCGTTTTTCCAGGGCTCGCGCCCCACATAGCCAGGAAGTACGTAAGCCATGCACAGCAAGGCCAATGCCCAGCGCGGCAGTCTGCGCACTGCGGCTTGGGTGACGATGGCAGGGGTGGGGTGTATCACTGGTGAAAGAGTCGGATCAGACCAAAAAAAAGCCGACATGATGTCGGCTTTTGTGTGCTTGCGTCCAGGGACGCAAGTGCGAAATTACTTGGCAGCAGCCGCACCGCGTGCAAAGCGGTTGCGGAATTTTTCCACGCGGCCACCCATGGTGTCCACGCTCTTTTGTGTACCGGTATAGAAGGGATGGGATTCGCTGGATGTATCGAGCTTGAAGAGAGGCAGGTCACGGCCATCTTCCATCTTGATCATCTCTTTGGTGTTGGCGCATGAGCGCGTTACAAACTTGAAGCCATTGGACAAGTCCATAAAGCAAACATCGCGGTAGTTGGGGTGAATGCCATCTTTCATTTCGATTCCTTTGATTCAGTTGCGACAGCCGCCGTCCTGAACGGTTCAGACGGCACTTGTCGCGGAAATGGGACGTGTTGTCCCGGCATGGTTTTTTGCCGACTTGATCACCGTCAGGTTGATCCGACTTTAAGCAGGAGCAACCAAGGTGCCGCTAAACAGCAAAGCCTGAGATTATCGCATGTCCGGGTGATAACGCGGTGCGGCTTACCCGCCACGGCGCATCATGTCGAAAAATTCAGAATTGTTTTTGGTGGATTTCATGCTCTTGAGCACCATTTCCATCGCCTCAATTTCATCCATGTTGTACATGAATTGGCGCAATATGCGTGTTTTTTGCAGAATTTCCGGCTGCAAAAGCAGTTCTTCGCGTCGTGTTCCGCTGCGATTGAGCTGGATGGATGGAAACACCCGCTTCTCATAGAGTCGGCGATCCAGGTGAATTTCGCAGTTGCCTGTGCCCTTGAACTCTTCAAAAATCACTTCATCCATGCGGCTTCCGGTGTCAACCAGAGCGGTTGCAATGATGGTGAGTGAGCCGCCTTCTTCAATTTTTCTGGCTGCACCAAAAAACCGTTTTGGCCGCTGCAATGCATTGGCATCCACACCGCCTGTCAGCACTTTTCCGGAAGAGGGCAGTACGTTGTTGTAGGCGCGGGCCAGGCGGGTGATGGAGTCCAGCAGGATGACCACATCCTTTTTCAGTTCAACCAGGCGTTTGGCGCGTTCAATCACCATTTCTGCCACATGCACATGGCGTGCAGCGGGTTCATCGAAGGTGGATGCAATCACTTCGCCACGCACCGTGCGCTGCATTTCGGTCACTTCTTCCGGGCGTTCATCCACCAGCAGCACCATCAGTTCCACTTCTGGGTGATTGGATGTGATGGCGTGGCAGATGTGTTGCATCATGACCGTCTTGCCGCTTTTGGGCGGGGCCACAATCAGTGCCCGTTGCCCTTTGCCAATGGGGGCAATGATGTCAATCACGCGGCCCGTGATGTTTTCATCGCTCTTGATGTCACGCTCCAGCCGCATCTGTTCTTTCGGGAACAGCGGCGTGAGGTTTTCAAACATGATTTTGTGTTTGTTGTCCTCGGGCGGCAAGCCGTTGATTTTGTCCAGCTTGTTCAGCGCAAAGTAGCGTTCACCGTCTTTGGGGATGCGGACTTCACCCTCAATCATGTCGCCCGTGTGCAGGTTGAAGCGCCTGATCTGGCTGGGGGAGATGTAGATGTCGTCTGTGGATGCGTTGTAGCTGGTGTCCGGGGCGCGCAAGAAGCCAAATCCGTCTGGAAGAACTTCCAGCACGCCATCGGCGAAAACCTGCTCTCCAGCTTTGGCCCGTTTTTTGATGATCGCAAACATCAATTCTTGTTTGCGCATGCGTCCTGTATTTTCGATTTCAAGGGCTTCGGCCTGTTTGAAAACTTCGGAAACGTGGAGGGCTTTGAGTTCGGAAAGGTGCATGGAAACCCCTGTGCGGAGCCGGATCAAGATGTGGGAAATGGCCCGTAGATTTCTGGGCTGGAGAGGTATGCAAGCAGGTGAGCGTGTAAGCCGCCGGTTGCATGAGTGCGGGCAGTTGTTTGCCGCAATTGATGTGATTATAGAGCGTGACTGCGCAGGTCAACGCTGAAAACGATGTACAAACAAAACAGAATGGAATGCCCGCAGGGGCGGGCATTCGGCTGCAAATCAGACCAATTGCTGATCAATGAAGGCTGTCAGTTGGGTTTTGCTCATGGCTCCCACTTTGGTAGCGGCCAATTGACCGTCTTTGAAAACCATCAGCGTGGGGATACCACGGATACCGTACTGAGCCGGGACTGCGCGGTTCTCATCCACATTCATTTTGGTGACGGAGACACGGCCTTCATATGTTTTGGACACATCGTCCAGAATAGGGGCAATCATTTTGCAGGGGCCACACCATTCAGCCCAGAAGTCCACCAGCACAAGGCCAGAAGCTTTGAGTACATCTGCTTCAAAAGAAGCGTCGGAAACGTGTTTGATCAGGTCGCTGGCCATTTCAAATCCTATCAAGTGGGGTTAAATGCGCAGATGGGCACGGTTAAAGTTGGCCGAATTGTGACAGAAACACCCATTGGGCTGAATCGCTGCCAAGAATGCACAAGGGTTTGATGTGGCTCCTTTTTTTGTGAGAGAAATTTCTGTTGTCTGATTTATCCAATTGCCTTGAACCGTTTGCCTGCGCAGGCCCTTCTGGTGTCCCGCATTTCATTTCGGATGTGGACGTGGCCATTGTTGGCGCAGGGCCGGCTGGCTTGATGGCCGCCGAGGTTTTGGTCGCCCAGGGGCATCGCGTCCATGTGTTTGATCGGATGCCGTCTGCTGGGCGGAAGTTTTTGCTGGCTGGACGCGGTGGTTTGAATTTGACCCATTCAGAACCGATGAATCAGTTTATGGGCCGGTATGGGACTGGAGCCGAGTCGCTCGTGCCCATTCTGGAGGGTTTTGACAATCAGGCGGTGTGTGCCTGGGCTGCCTCGTTGGGAATTGATACGTTTGTGGGTTCTTCAGGCCGCGTCTTCCCATCGGATATGAAAGCGGCCCCGCTGTTGCGGGCCTGGCTTCACCGTTTGCGCCATCCGGTGAGCGGTGTGGGGGTGGTGTTTCACCACAGACACCGTTGGTTGGGTTGGTCAGATGGGGGGCAGATGGTGTTTGACACGCCTTCTGGCTCCGTGCATGTGAATGCCCGTGCAACGGTTTTGGCGTTGGGAGGGGGCAGCTGGTCGCGATTGGGTTCGGATGGGGCCTGGGTTGGGCCACTTGTGGATGCGGGTGTGCAGGTTGTGCCATTGGAGGCCAGCAATTGCGGGTTCGATGTGGATGGGGGGTGGAGTGGGGTTTTCCATGAAAAATACGCTGGATCACCACTCAAATCGATCGCCCTTCATGTGCCGGCCCAGCATGAGCAGGGGGAGTCGGCCCCCGCCTGGTTTGCCCGCCGGGGCGAATGTGTGGTGACCACCACTGGCCTGGAAGGCAGTGTGGTGTACGCCGCATCCTCGGCCATTCGCCGAGCCATCAAAATCAATGGCCATGCCCTGATTCACCTTGATCTGTTGCCCGATTGGTCATTTGAGCGGGTATTGGCCGCTGTGGGTGCGTCCAGGGGCTCTCGATCGCTGAGTTCGCACCTGAAGAGTCGCTTGAAGCTGGATGGTGTGAAGATGGGTTTGTTGCATGAGCAGTTGACACCTGAATCCATGCGTGATCCCCGTACCTTGGCGGCAGCCATCAAGGCCTTGCCGATCAAACTGAGCCAGCCGCGCCCAATCGATGAAGCCATCAGTACCGCAGGGGGCGTGTGTTTTGATTCCATGACGGCAGATGCCATGCTGCTCGCCAAGCCGGGCGTGTTCTGTGCCGGAGAAATGCTGGACTGGGATGCCCCCACAGGAGGCTATTTGTTGACGGCTTGTCTGGCGACTGGCCGTTGGGCCGGGTTGGCTGCGGCCCGTTACCTGGGTGATCAGACTCTTGTGCAAACCGGCAAGGCGCATTTATCGGGTTAGAATCGTGGGCTTTTCGGCTCCTCTGGTCAGCCGCCCAGGATTGCGTTGGACACACCACCGCAACATCCCGGGCCTTTAGTGCAGCGTGACCACGAACCTGATTGGAAAACCATGAACATCATCCAAGCTCTTGAGCAAGAAGAAATTGCTCGCCTGAACAAAGTCATCCCTTCTTTCGCGCCTGGTGACACGGTCATCGTCAGCGTGAACGTGGTGGAAGGCAACCGCAAGCGTCTGCAGGCTTACGAAGGCGTGGTCATTGCCCGCCGCAACCGTGGTCTGAACAGCAGCTTCATCGTGCGCAAAGTCTCCAACGGAGAAGGCGTTGAGCGTACATTCCCCCTGTACTCTCCCCGCATTGCCAAGATCGAAGTCAAGCGCCGTGGCGATGTGCGCCGCGCCAAGCTGTACTACCTGCGTGACCGCAGCGGCCGTTCAGCTCGCATCAAGGAAAAACTGGGCGCATAAAGCCTGGTTGCATTCCCAAAAAAAGCCGCCTCAAGCGGCTTTTTTTGTTTCTTCAGCCCCCTCAGCGCCGACGACCACCCCCGCCCAGCAGGCTGCCCAGTACGCCGCGCAGCAGTTCTTTGCCCACGGTGGTGCCGATGGATCGGACTGCTGATTTGGCCATGCTTTGCACCAAGCCATCGCGTTGCCCACCTCTGGGCCCGGTGGAGCCGAACAGCAAATCATTGACTCCAGCCATCAGGCCACCGTCGTTGCCTTGTCCGTTGCCAGAGCCTGCTGACGTACCCGTACCCACTGAGCCGTTGCCCTGTGCCTGTTTTTTCAACAGTTCATAGGCCGATTCCCTGTCCAGTGCTTTTTCGTAAATACCCGCCACCAGCGAGTTGCTCAACAGAACCTGGCGCTGTACGGCCGTGATGGGCCCCAGCTGGCCCGATGGCGGAACAATGTAAGCCCGCTCGGTCACGCTGGGGCGGCCCTTGTCGTCCAGAAAGCTCACCAGGGCCTCACCGACTGCCAGCTCGGTGATGGCTGCCTCAATGTCCAGGCCTGGCTTGGGGCGCATGGTCTGGGCAGTGGCTTTGACCGCTTTCTGGTCACGGGGCGTGAACGCGCGCAGTGCATGCTGCACCCGGTTGCCCAGCTGGGCCAGTACGCTGTCCGGGATGTCCAGCGGGTTCTGCGTGACGAAGTACACCCCCACGCCTTTGGAGCGCACCAGGCGCACCACCAGCTCGATGCGCTCGATCAGCGCCTTGGGCGCGTCGGCAAACAGCAGGTGGGCCTCGTCAAAAAAGAACACCAGCTTGGGTTTTTCCAGGTCGCCCACTTCGGGCAGCATTTCAAACAGTTCGCTCAGCATCCACAGCAGGAAGGTGGAATACAGCTTGGGCGAATTCATCAGCTTGTCGGCCGCCAGAATGTTGATCATGCCCAAGCCACGCGCATCGGTCTGCATGAAATCTTCGATGTTGAGCATGGGCTCGCCAAAGAACACATCACCCCCCTGTTCGCTCACCTGCAGCAGTGCCCGCTGAATGGCTCCGATGCTGGCCGAGCTGATGTTGCCGTATTCGGTGGTGAATTCCTTGGCGTTTTCGCCCACATGCTGGCACATGGCCCGCAGGTCTTTCATGTCCAGCAGCAGCATGCCCCGGTCATCGGCAATCTTGAACACCAGTTGAAGCACACCGGCCTGGGTGTCATTGAGGTTGAGCATGCGCGTCAGCAGCAGTGGCCCCAGGTCGCTGACTGTGGCCCGCACCGGGTGGCCCTGTTCGCCGAACACATCCCACAGCGTGGTGGGGAAGGCCTGGGGCACGGGCTGGGCCATGCCCCGCTCAGCCAGCACCTTGGCCAGCTTCTCGCCAATCTTGCCGGGCTGGGAAACCCCGGTCAGGTCACCCTTGATGTCGGCCATGAACACGGGCACGCCGATGCGGGAAAACTGCTCGGCAAGGGTTTGCAGGGTGACGGTTTTGCCGGTGCCGGTGGCTCCGGTGATCAGACCGTGGCGGTTGGCTTTGTCGGGGTGCAGCGCACACTCGGCGGTGGCATTGCGGGCGATGAGCATGGGTTCAATCATGAAAACCTCGGTGTGGGAAGTTCAAAAATGGGGCAAAAGTACAATCTGGGGCTGTTTTTGGCCGGATTGTGCAGGCTGACCGGATGGTCATCTGCCGCAGCGGCATCAGCGTATCTCAAATTCAAGAGGGTATTTCATGGCAGGTCATTCCAAATGGGCCAACATTCAGCACCGCAAAGGTCGCCAGGATGAAAAGCGCGGCAAGCTCTGGACGCGGGTCATCCGCGAAATCACGGTGGCGGCCCGCTCCGGTGGTGGCGATCTGAGTGCCAATCCCCGCCTGCGTCTGGCCATCGACAAGGCCAAAGCCGTCAACCTGCCTGCCGACCGCATCAAATACAACATCGACAAGGCGACCGGCAACCAGGAAGGTGTGAATTACGAGGAAATTCGTTACGAAGGCTACGGCATCGGCGGTGTGGCCGTGATTCTCGACACCATGACCGACAACCGCGTGCGCACCGTGGCCGAGGTGCGCCACGCCTTCAGCAAGCACGGTGGCAACCTGGGCACCGAAGGCTCGGTGGCCTTCCAGTTCAAGCATTGCGGTCAATTGGTGTTCGCGCCTGGTACCAGCGAAGACAAGGTGATGGAAGTGGCCCTGGAAGCCGGTGCCGAAGACGTGATCACCGATGAAGACGGTGCCATCGAGGTGCTGACCGCACCTGCCGATTTCGAGGCCGTGAAAAATGCCCTGGAGGCCGCTGGCCTGACCCCGGAAATGGCCGAAGTCACCATGCGTGCTGACAACACCATTGAGCTGGCGGGTGAAGATGCCGTGCGCATGCAGAAGCTGCTGGATGTGCTCGAAGACCTGGACGATGTGCAAAACGTCTTCCACAACGCGGCCTTGTCAGAATGAGCGCCGCAGTACAAGCCCAGGCCGGGCAACAGGCCATGAAGGTGCTGGTGGTTGGCGGCGGTGGCCGCGAGCACGCGCTGGCTTGGAAACTCAAGCAAAGCCCGTCGGTGGCCCAGGTATTTGTGGCTCCCGGCAACGGCGGCACCGCCCGCGATGCCGACCTGACCAACATCGCCATCACCGATGTGGTGGCCCTGCGCGAATGGGCCCAGGCCAACGGCATTCAACTCACTGTGGTCGGCCCCGAAGCACCGCTGGCCGCTGGCTTGGTGGATGAGTTCCGTGCCCACAGCCTGCCTGTGTTCGGCCCCACCAGGGCCGCTGCGCAGCTCGAAAGCTCCAAGGCCTTCTCCAAGGCATTCATGCAGCGCCACGGCATCCCCACCGCTGCCTACGACACCTTCACCGATGCCAGCGCAGCCCACGCCTACATCGACCGCATGGGTGCTCCCATCGTGGTCAAGGCCGACGGTCTGGCCGCAGGCAAGGGCGTGGTGGTGGCCATGACCCTGGCCGAGGCCCACGAGGCTGTGGACTTCATGCTGGAAGGCAACAAATTCGGCGTTCAGCACAACGCAGGCGGTGCCCGTGTGGTGATCGAGGAGTTTTTGCAGGGTGAAGAGGCCAGCTTCATCGTGGTGTGCGATGGCATCACCGTGCTGCCGCTGGCCACCTCGCAGGATCACAAGCGCCTGCTCGATGCCGACCAGGGCCCCAACACAGGTGGCATGGGGGCGTACTCGCCCGCACCAGTGGTCACGCCCGAAGTGCACGACAAAGCCATGCGCGAAATCATCCTGCCCACGGTGCAGGGCATGGCGGCAGACGGCATTCCGTACACCGGCTTTCTGTATGCGGGCCTGATGATCACACCGGCGGGCGATGTGAAGACGCTGGAGTTCAACTGCCGCATGGGCGACCCCGAAACCCAGCCCATCCTGATGCGGCTGCAATCTGACCTGGCTGCCGTGCTGCTGGCCGCTGCCAACCAGCAACTCGCTGGCACCGAGCTGAGCTGGGACAGCCGCTGCGCCCTGGGCGTGGTGCTGGCAGCCGATGGCTACCCGCTGACACCGCGCAAGGGCGATGCCATCACCGCCTTGCCTGTGGACACGGCTGAAGCGGTGGTCTTCCATGCTGGCACCCAGCTGGTTGAGGGCGAGCTGCAAACATCGGGTGGCCGGGTGCTGTGCGCCACGGCACTGGGTGCCACGGTGCGCCAAGCCCAGGCCAATGCCTATGCCCTGGTACAAGGTGTGTCGTTTGCAGGCATGCAATACCGCACAGACATTGGCTACCGCGCACTGGACTGATCTGCACCTTATTCGGTCTCTTTTTTGAAACTCAAGCCTCCTTCCATGCGCCAGAATCCGCACGAAAACCTCGCCACTCCCCAGGCCCAGACCGTCCGCGCCTACCTGACCGATCTGCAAAACCGCATCACCACGGCCATCGCCGAAGTGGACGGCAAAGCCTTTTTGGAAGATGCCTGGAGCAAACCATCGGGTGAAGCCTTGCAAGGCAACGGCATCACCCGCATCCTGGAGGGCGGGGCGGTGTTCGAGCGGGCAGGATGCGGGTTCTCCCATGTTACCGGGCCGCGCCTGCCGCCGTCGGCCACCCAGCACCGGCCCGAGCTGGCCGGGGCACCGTTCGAGGCCATGG
>ERZ724524.512-NODE-512-length-25418-cov-5.276308_pt1 | contig 25418 bp, 24 predicted proteins | sample MGYA00376057_ERZ724524 | MGnify/ENA primary metagenome ERZ724524 (study PRJEB28724, sample SAMN07190888) | wastewater metagenome | isolation source: influent of sewage treatment plant in Hong Hong | place: USA: Christiansburg, Virginia | collected 2016-03-01 ...
TGGGAGTCTTTTTGCAAGTTCAATGCCGGTAAAAAATTCTAATTAAATCAATGATTTAAAGAGATTTGTCGCAACCCGAACAGCTTGAATGGGCTGGCCGTGTCGGCTCTTGTGTCAGGGTCACGACAAAGTTCACATTCACGCGCCGCGTGGGGTTGGGAACTTTGTGGCACGCCGTGGATCAGGCAGCTTGTGTGCCACCTTGCGGTGGTTCTGGTGGGTGAGGGTATTCACTAGCCTTTAAATTACATTTGTTGCAATATAATTAAGGTTCGGATGCACAGCCCCCCAGCTGACATCAGAACGAGCTTAGAGCCCTTCGGGGCTCTTTTTTTTGGCTAATGAGATTCAGACGCGGCTGGTGGCGTGGGCAAGCGGCGCAGTTGCAATTGCGCCAGCGCGGTGTAGAGCGGGGCGCTGATCAGGCGCGAGATGCCGTTGGCCACCAACGCGCAGGCCATCAAGCTCAGCACCAGCGCGTGGCCGCTCACCATCTCCATGACGATGATGAAAGCGGTGATGGGCGCTTGGGTGGCCGCCGCTAAAAAGCCCGCCATGCCCAGCGCGATCAAGGTGGCGTGATGGGCGTAGCCGGTGAGCTGGGCCACATCGTTGCCCAACGCGCCGCCAATCGCCAGCGAGGGTGCAAAGATGCCGCCCGGCACACCCGACCAAGCGGTGAGCCACGTCGCGATGAACTTCAGCAGCGTGTACCAAGGCGAGGCATCGGCGCTGTTGTCTAGCATGTTGCGGGTGTGGGCGTAGCCGCTGCCGTAGGTTTCGCCCAAACTGGCCCAGCCCAAGGCCGCCACGCCCAAGCCGCACAGCGCCGCAAACCACACCGGCGAGCGCTGGCGCAAGCGGCTGAACCAGTCGCCGTTTTGCCCCGACAGTGACACCACCAGCAAACGCGAGAACAAGCCCCCGGCTATCCCACTGAACAGCGTGACCACGGCGGCGGGCCACAGCAGCGTCCAACTGAAGTCTTCCACCTGAATCACGCCAAAGTAAGTGGCGTTGCCGTAGACCGACACCGCCATCAGCCCCGCCAGCACGATGGCCGCCAGCAACAAGCCGTTGCTGCGCTGCTCGGGGCGGCGGGTCAGCTCTTCGATGGCGAACATCACCCCGCCCAGCGGCGTGTTGAAGGCGGCGGCAATGCCCGCAGCGCCACCGGCCATCAGCAGGCCGTGGGTCGAGATTTGCGAGCGCTCGGGCAGCCAGCGCCGGGCGTGGTGCATCACCCCGGCGGCAATCTGCACCGACGGCCCCTCGCGCCCCAGTGACAAGCCGCCCAGCAGCCCCAAGGCGGTGAGCAGCATCTTGGCCAGACTCAGCCGCAGCGACACAAACAGCGGGCGCTGCGCCTCTTCAACGCCCGGAGTCAGCGCCGCCATGACCTGCGGAATGCCCGAGCCCGCCGCGCCCAGCACCCAACGCCGCGTGATCCAGGTGATGAGCGCGGCAATCAGCGGTGTCCAAATCCACGGCAACCACGGGTAGTCACGCGCCAAGCGAATTTGCCCAACAAAGAAATACTCCAGCGCCAACTCACACAGCCAGGTGAAGGCCACCACCGTCAAACCCGCCAAAGCGGCAAACCCCAACACCACAGCCCGCCCGACCCAAACGCGCCAATCCGACAGTTCGTTGCGTATGGCAGAGGCAATATGCGGGTGTGGACTCATAACGGTCTCAGGGTTTAGGTGAATAGATTTTGACAAATATATCATGTTACATTTGCACAAATGTAAGTAAATCATGTCAACAGGAGAAGCCAGATGGAAACAATCAGCGTCGGTCTGATGGGCTACGGCAAAGCCGGGCAAGCGGTGGCTCAGGTGCTGGGATCTGATCCGCGTTTTGACTTGCGCTGGGTGATGCGCGGCCACCATCCCGAGTCGCCCCAGTACGTGACGGGCTCGAACGTGCCCGTGGTCGGCCAAGACCAGATGCCGCTGGCCGATTGGTTGGATGCGCACCCGGTGCAGGCGCTGGTGGACTTTTCCAACGCCGAGACGGTCTACTTCTATGGTGAAGAACTGCGCCGCCGCCGCATGATGCTGGTCAGCGCCATCTCGGCCTATGACCCTGAACACTTGGCGTATCTGCGCAGCTTGGGTGCGCAAACCCGCGTGCTTTGCTCGCCCAACATCACGGTGGGCATCAACTTTTTGATCATGGCGGCCAAGCTACTGCGCAACATTGCGCCCTTTGCCGATGTCGAAATTTTGGAGCAGCACTTTCGTGAGAAGCCCGAAGTCTCGGGCACGGCGCGCAAGATTGCCGAGAGCTTGCAAGTGGACGGTGACCGCATCACCTCGCTGCGCTTGGGTGGCATCGTCGGGCACCACGAGGTGATTTTTGGCTTCCCGTACCAAACCGTGCGGCTGATTCACGACTCCATACGGCGCGAAGCCTTTGGCACCGGTGCTGCCTTTGCATTGAGCCAACTCGCGCACGCCGAGCCGGGTTTTTACACGTTTGAGGATTTGCTGATGCGCTCGGTGCGCGAGCAGTTGCTGGCTGTTCCGGCCTGAACTCACGCTGTCAGCGTGCTGTGACCACCCACAATTGCACGGCAGACCCTTGCAATCGCGTGCTCAGCCAAGCCCGTATCCGCGCCATTTCAGAACGGCTGAGGGTGTGACGCACTTCTAGCGTGGCGGCATAGCTGGTGATCGGTGTTGCTGCCGATGCAGCGCTGTTGGGTGCAGAGGCTGCCGCAGTGATCGGCACTGCGGCCGGGGGCCAACCCCAAGCGGGTGCCAAATGCACGGTGCGAATGTTGGGGTAGAGGGTTTGCAGCTCGTGTCCGATTTGGCTAAACAGTGCCGAGTCAATGCTGCGGGCACGCAAGTCGGCCTGTAACTGGGCAATTTGCCGGTCTTTGGCTTCCAGATCAGTTTGGCTGCGGTTGTACAAGTCTGCCAATAAACTGGATTTCAATGAGGTGACATCAATTTGAGTTTGGTGGTTTTGATGAACATTCAAGGTGGCTTGACTTAGACCGGCTCCTGGAAGTTTTTCGATGATGCTGGCCAATTTCTCAGTTGGAATGAATTCACCAATCAAAGTTAATTCGATGGTTTTATTTTTAGGATCAATGTCTATTTGGGATAAATGCGCACGCTGGAACTCAAAATTCTGCATCACAAAATTTTTGGCACGTGCCCTGAACAGTTCATGCTGCACCAGTTGAGCCGCCAAATACAAGCTGGGCAGTACCGTCAGCAACACGACGGTGCCCATGTAACGGCGCACACGCCGAGCGCTGGCATCGTTGAGCGGCTTCTTTTCTTCAACATGAAAAGCACGGGTGACCAGCGCGGCGGCAAAGGCGATGAACACGCTGTTGATGGTGAACAGGTACATCGCTCCCCACACAAACTCCCAGTTGCCATGTGCCAAGCCAAACCCGACAGTACAAAGGGGCGGCATCAGCGCGGTAGCGATGGCCACGCCGGGAATCAGATTGGATTTTTCTTGGCGCGTGGCTCCGATGATGCCGGCCAGTCCACCAAAAAAAGCAATCAGCACGTCCCATATGGTGGGCGAGGTGCGGGCCAGCAGCTCAGACTGGGCGGTGCTCAAGGGGCTGATGGCGAAGTAGAGCGTCGAGGTGATGAGGGCGATCAACATGGCCACACCCAAGTTGTTCAAGCTGCGCCGTACCAAGGCCAAATCCAGAATGCCTGCGCCGTAACCGATGCCCATGATCGGCCCCATCAGCGGGGAAATCAGCATCGCACCGATAATGACTGCGGTGGAGTTGACATTCAAGCCAATCGACGCGATGAATATGGCAAAGATCAACACCCATAAATTGGTGCCACGCATTTCCACCCCGGCCCGTAATCCCTGGTCGATGATGGTATCATCCGCTTTATCTGCCTTCAGGCTCCAGCGTTCGACAAGTCTTGCGCGCAGAGTAGAGAAATTAAGAGAGGTATTTGAAATGATCATGCTGTATTCTTCTTTAAATAAATTTACCCCAATGTTTTTAGGGGCAAGCTGTGATGAAAAATTAACAACGGCGCTCTTTTTTGAGTCTGGAATCGGTGGGCGCTGGCCCTATGATTGCGGCCATTCCTCACGTTCAGTCCAGGTTACAGATGATTCCTTCCCCAGAATCCACCGTCGATGCTACCCAAGTGTTGCGTCGTTTCCGCGTGGTTTTCAACGCAGTACGCAGCCATTTTCAGCAAGTCGAGCAGCAAGCGGGCTTGGGCGGGGCGCAGGTGTGGGCGTTGAGCGTGATCCGCGAGCGGCCCGGCGTCGGCATGGGCGAGATTGCCAAGGCGATGGACATTCACCAATCCACCGCCAGCAACTTGATCAAGACCTTGGTGCGCCGCGAGTTGATTGTCATGACGCGCCATCCTGCCGACCGGCGCAATGCGCAACTGAGCATTGCGCCCGCAGGTCAAGCGGTGCTGGCCAAAGTGCCCGGCCCGTTCGAGGGCGTGCTGCCACAAGCGCTGGCCAGCTTGCCTGCCGAGACTTTGCAGCGGCTCGACCAAGATCTGGACGAGCTGGTGCGTGTGCTCAAAGCCGACGAGGGCGCGGGCAGCATTCCGCTGGCGCAGCTTTGACCCGCGCCAGCGCGCTGGCTGCACCGGGTGAGGTGCGCGCATGAACACCGCCAGCGCCATCGAAATTGCCGCTGCTGCCCTGTTCGGTTTGGCGGTGTTGCACACCTTTGCTTCCAGCTTGTTTGAGCGCCTGGCGCACACCCAGCCGCGCCATGCTGGTCTGTGGCATTTGCTGGGCGAGGTCGAAGTGGTGTTTGGTGTCTGGGCGCTGGCGCTGATGCTGCTGTGGGCGGCGCTTGAAGGCTCAGCCCCGGCGCTGCATTACATCGACAACAGCAACTTCACCGAACCGCTGTTCGTCTTTGCCATCATGGTGGTGGCCGCGACCCGGCCTGTGCTGGTGCTGGCGCAGAACGCTGCGGTGGGTTTGGCGCGCCGCTTGCCGTTGCCGCAGGGCATGGCGCTGTACGGCGTGGTGCTGATGCTGGTGCCGCTGCTGGGCTCGTTCATCACCGAACCGGCGGCCATGACGCTGGCGGCGCTGCTGCTGCGCGACACCGTGCTGGCCCAACCCGTGTCCAACCGGCTCAAGTACGCCACGCTGGGCGTGCTGTTTGTCAACGTCTCCATCGGCGGCACGCTCACGCCGTTTGCCGCGCCGCCGGTGCTGATGGTGGCCGGGGTTTGGGGCTGGGACATGAGCTTCATGCAGCACCACTTTGGCTGGAAGGCCGCGCTGGCCGTGGCCGTCAATGCACTGGGGGCGATGCTGGTGTTTCGCCGCGAGTTGGGTGCTTTGCCATCAGCCCCCGACGATACGCCCGAGGGGCAAAACATGCATTGGGTGGTGACTGGTGTTCACATGGCGTTTTTGGTCGGCGTGGTGCTGTTCGCGCATCACCCGGCGGTGTTCATGGGCTTGCTGCTGTTCTTCTTGGGCTACACCACGGCCTACCCGCGCTACCAGTCGCCGCTGATCTTGCGCGAGGCGCTGCTGGTGGCCTTCTTTCTGGCGGGGCTGGTGGTGCTGGGTGGCTTGCAGGCGTGGTGGCTCAAGCCGATCTTGCTGTCGCTCGATGAATCCCAAGTCTTCTGGGGCGTGGCGCTGTTGACGGCCTTCACCGACAACGCCGCGCTGACCTACCTCGGCTCGCTGGTGCCAGGGCTGAGCCAGCCGTTCCAAATCGCCTTGGTCGCTGGCGCGGTGACAGGCGGCGGCTTGACGGTGATTGCCAACGCGCCCAATCCGGCGGGCGTGGCCTTGCTGCGCTGCCGCTTTGACGACGAAACCATCGCCCCGCTCGGGCTGTTGTTGGGTGCGCTACCGCCCACGCTGGTGGCGGCGCTGGCGTTTCGTTGCCTGTGAGCTTGCCCTCGATCCAGTTCGTCACCAGGGCTGTGCTGGGTAGCGCAGGATTTATTGTGCGTGATCGATAAGGCTGCCGAAACATTGCTCAGGCCCATCCACGATAGTGGGACGCGCCTCCTTATTTCAGTGCTGATGGCTGTGGTGGACATCCGGCACATGGGGGTGGCGGTGTTGCACAGGCAAGTGCGTGTGTTCGTGGCTGTGGGGGCCGGTGGGCATGGGGTGGTGTGCATGGTTGTGGTGCCCGTCGTCGTGGCGATGGGCGTGCTGGTGCGTCAGCGCCTCGTGCTGGTGTTCGTGGGCATGGGATTCGGCCAAGTGCAATACCACGCCGATCAGCATCAAGCCCGATCCCAGCAGCATCAGCTGGCCCCAGGCCCGATCACCCATGCCAATGGCTAACGCCGCCCCGATGAACGGGGCAAACGCAAACACCGAGCCGGTGCGTGCAGCACCAAAGGCCCGCTGTGCCAGCAGGTACAGCCGCAGGCTCAGGCCATAGCCGAGCGCACCCACCAAGAGCAAGCTCAGGGCGGCTGTCCAGGTCGGCAAAGGTTCGGCCAGCCAGAGCGCGATGAGGCCCGAGCCGCTGGCTCCCAGCGCCGACTTGACCAAGACCACCTGCGCCGGGTCGCGCTCGGCCAGGGCGCGTGACAGCGTGTTGTCCAGACCCCAGGCAGCGGTGGCCAGGGCAACCGCCAGCAGACCCCAGCCCGATGGCGAGCCCGCACGGCCCTGATCCAGCACCAGGCAGGCACCACCGGCCAGCAACAGCAGCATGGCGGTGAGCACGCGGCGATCCATGCTTTCGTGGTACAGCCGCCAAGCCAGCACGGCGGTGAACAGGGCTTCAAGACTGAGCATGAGCGCGGCACTGGTGCCACTGGTGTGCTGCAAGCCCCAAGCCAGGGCCACAGGCCCGACTACTGCACCGACCAAGGCCATGATGAGCAATCGCCCGGCATCTTGGCGCTGCAAGCGGGCCTCGCGTTCTACGGGTTGGCGCAGCCATGCCCCCAGCACGGCTGCGCCTGCGTAGAGCAAGGCCGCTGTAGAAAAGGCACCCAGCTGTGTCCCGAAATGCTGGACTAGCGGCGTGCTGATGCCAAACAGCACCGCCGCCGCCAAGGCCAGTCCGCCGCCTTGCAGCGCTGGGCCGCCCCTGAGTGCCTGCCTCATGTCACTGGCCGGTGTGGTTGGCGGCGATGAAGTTGCCGGACAGCGAATAGAACAAGAACAAGGTGTCCTTGGTTTTGTCGGTGACCGCAGGATTTTTGAAAATCAATTTCCACTCTTTGCTGCGCTTGCCATCGACTTGCTCCATCTTTTCGACTTTGGCAATCGCCTGCCAAGAGGCATCGAGTTTGCCGCGTTGAATCAGTTGATTTTTGTACTGGGTGGCGCATTGCACGACGGTAGCTTCTGCGGCGGGTTTGTTGCCATGAAAATGGCAGGCGGCATCTTCGCTAGCCTGTGCGGTGGAGGTGAGCGCCAGGGCGGCAGCCAAGGCCGTGAAAAGCAGGGTTTTGTTCATGGTGAAGTTCCTTTTAAATCAAGTGGGATGGCGGGGGAAATCAATCAAAATTGGTTGCGCTGGGAATCGACTGTTTTTTCTACATCCAAATCTTCGTGGATGTGGCGGTGCTCCTCGGCAGGGAAGCGGAAGCTATTGGGGTCGGTGTCATGCAGATAGCCATGCAGTTGCATCAGCAGCAGCAAGCCCCCCAGCGCGACCAGCAGCAGGTTGGCCGCGTGGCTGATGCGGCGAAAAGCGTGGGTGTGTCGCCACCAAGCCAGCACCAGCACCATGAGCGCCAGGGCGGCGATTTGGCCGATTTCCACACCCAGGTTGAAGCTCAGGATGCGCAGCAACATGCTGGCGCTGTCGTCACCCAGCGGCAGTTGTTGCAGCCGTGTGGACAAGCCAAAGCCATGCAACAGGCCAAAGCCAAACACGGCACCCAGCAGATTGGGCGATTGCTCCATTTCAAATACCCGTTGAAACCCACCCAGGTTATCGAAGCCTTTGTACATGACGCTCAGGGCAATCACGGCATCAATTAAAAAGTAGTTCCAAGTGATGCCGTAAAACGTGGCAAAGACCAGCGTGATGCAATGCCCCAGGGTAAAGACCGTGACGAATTTGGCCACTTCTTTGAAGGTGGTGAGGAAAAACACCACGCCAAATAGAAACAGCAAATGGTCATATCCGGTCAGCATATGGCTGGCCCCCAGGCCGATGTACTGTAAATAACCGCCATCGAGCATGCGCTGACGGTCTTCAACCGAAATGCCGTGCGCCCAAAGCAGGGTGGGCGTGAAGACGAGTAGAAATAGCCACCAACGGCGTGGCAGGAGACGAATAAATTGGGTCATGAAACCTCGTGTGTGTTGCCCGACTCGACGCATGGGTCTTTGCACCAGCAAGTGCGCGCCTCGGCGACCTGAGGGGCATCGCCGAGTGGGTAAGTCGGTAAAAAAAGAAGCCGCGTTAACGACTGGCGCTTGACCAGTCAACAGAGCATCACACGAGGGGACGAGGGGGGCGCAAAGGCCCGTCTAAACAAGGATCAGGGAGTTGCCCCAAGCTGAAGGACATCAGACATTCTTGCTTAGGTAAAGTAGGAAGCCAGCCCTTGTTTGGCAGCAAGAGAGCCGAGTGATGGCCTGCATCGTGATGGGCATGGGTGGCAGGACTGTCATCATCAAGCTGAAAGCCCGAGGCATCGTCATGACGATGTCCTAACCCAGCTTGATGGGCTGTGGAGTGCGCGAACTCCTTAGCAACAGGCCCAACATGTTCCGGCACGAACGCCAGAGCGGGCTGCAATTGCAGCACCAAGAGTACAAGGACAATCCATCGTCGGAACATCAGGGGATTGTACATTGGGCACTTGGCAACACGAGACGATCAGCCCTCTAGATACGCCACGCCGCCGCCAAGGCATGTTCGTAGAACCTGATGCCCTTAACGCAGCCCGTGTCAGAACTTGCGCACTTCGATGTTGTACTTGCGCAGCGCGTAGCCCATTTGGCGCGGCGAAATTTTCAGCAGCCGCGCCGCCTTGGCTTGCACCCAGCCGCAGCGCTCCATCGCCCAAACCAAGCGTTCGCGCTCGCCAGCGGGTTTGTCGTCGCCGGGGGCGGGCGGGCTGCTCAGGGCGGCGGACAGGTGCGCGTGTTCTTCGTCATCCACCTCGTGGGCGTGGTCGAGGTGATCGTCACCCACCGTGGGGGCGGGCGGCACGGTGGGCGAGGGCGGCGGGCTCGCCACCACTGGCCCCGCGCCACCCGTGGGGATTTCGCGGATCGGGATCTCGCCCAGCCGCATTGGGCGCACCGCGTCTTCGCGCTCCACGTGATGCAGCACTTGCGTTAAGCAGCGGTTGCCTTGGCAGGGGAAAGCCAAGTCGGTGATGACGTTGCCATTGGCCATCGTGGCGGTGCGTTCCACGCAGTTTTCCAGCTCGCGCACATTGCCCGGCCAGTAGCAACTGCTCAGCACCTTGAGTGCCGAGGTGCTGAAGCTGGCATGGCGCTCGTTTTCGCGGTTGAAACGATCCAGAAAGTGCTGCGCCATGCTGGGAATGTCTTCGCGGCGCTCGCGCAGTGGCGGCAGTTGAATGCTGACCACGTTGATGCGGTAGTACAAGTCGGCGCGGAATTCGCCCGCTTGCACCATGCGTTCCAAATTGCGGTTGGTGGCCAAAATCAGGCGCACATCGACCTTCACCGCTTGGTTGCCGCCCACGCGCTCGAACTCGCGCTCTTGCAGCACGCGCAGCAGCTTGGCCTGGAATGAAGCAGAAATGTCGCCGATTTCGTCCAGAAACAGCGTGCCGCCGTGCGCCATTTCAAAGCGGCCTTTGCGCTGGCCTTGCGCGCCGGTGAACGAGCCTTTTTCGTGGCCGAACAGCTCGCTTTCCAGCAGCGACTCGGTCAGCGCGGCGCAGTTCACGCGCACAAACGCTTCACGTTTGCGCGGCGACAGGTTGTGGATGGCGCGGGCTATCACTTCCTTGCCGGTGCCCGATTCGCCGCGCAGCAGCACGGTGGTGCGCGCCGGAGCCACCAAATGCACTTGCTCAAACACCGACTGCATCGGCGCTGAAGAACCGACGACTTGGTCGATTTGCTGCGTGGGCTTCATTTCCTTGTGGATGCGGCGCACCTCGTCTTGCATGGTGTGATGCGCTTCGCTGACGGTGCGGTGCAGCAGCAGCGCTTGCCCCATCAGCGTGGCGACCATCTTGAGCAACTGCAAGTCGTCCGAGAAGGCGCGTGCCTCGTTGGGGTTGAGGCAGTCGATGGCCAGCACGCCCAGCGTGCGGCGGTCGGCGCGGATGGGCGTGACCAGCATGGCCACTTCCACGCCGGGGCTTTGGTCTGCACCGCCAGTGCGGTTCAAAAACAGCGGCTCAGAGCGCACGTCGGGCACGATGGCCGGAATGCCGCTGGCGTAGACGTGGCCGACGATGCCTTCGCCGCTGGAAAATTGCAGGCGCTGCTGCTCATCGCGCGACAGGCCGATGGCGCACAAGCCGCGCAGGACGCCGTTGCTGTCGCTGACGACCACGAAGGCGCGTCGCCAATCGAAGGCGTGGATCAGGTAGTTCAAAGACTCGCGAAAAGTCTTGCTCACATCGAGCGAGGTCGCCAGCGTTTTACTCACCTCGTAAACCGCGTCCAGCTCTCGCTGAGTTTGACTGGCTTGTTTGTTGCCCATGGCGCTGGGTTTCCTTCAGTAGCAGGCGTTTGGAGTACCGGTGGTCAGGCGCGAAGTCGTGAACTCGCTGCTGTTGGGGATCGGTGGAACCACGCAATGGGGGCAATGGTTACTCCAGATACAGCAAAAAATGTACCTACTAAAGTTGTACACATTTAGCTTTCTACGCCTGATTGATCCTATTGCTTGCGACAAATCTAACAAACGATGCAGCCATGCTGATAGCCATCAATACAAAGCGAACAATTTGCGCTAAGGGCGTGTCGTAGACCCCCAGAAAACGCGACAAAACGCATGGCACCGAAGTTGCGAAAGGGTGAGCGTCTTCTCCCTTTTTAGCTTTAGGAGTCAGTCATGCCGGATCCCAGCCGCGACCCCGTTCAAGCCCGCGCTGCACTGCCCGTGTACCTTGATTACGCCGCTACCACCCCGGTTGACCGGCGTGTGGCCAGCAAGATGCTCCCCTATTTGACCGAGCTGTACGGCAACCCCGCCAGCCGCTCTCACGCTTATGGCTGGGTGGCCGAGGAGGCCGTCGAGTTGGCCCGTGAGCGTGTGTGCGCCCTGATCAACGCCGATCCGCGTGAAATTGTCTGGACTTCGGGTGCCACCGAATCCAACAACCTCGCCATCAAAGGTGCGGCGCAGTTCTACAAAAGCAAAGGCAAGCACCTGATCACCGTGGCGACTGAGCACAAAGCCGTGCTCGACAGCATGCGTGAAATGGAACGTCAAGGTTACGAAGTGACCGTGCTGCCGGTGCTGCCCAGCGGTTTGCTGGACTTGGATTTGTTCGCCGCCACGCTGCGCCCCGACACGGTGTTGACCTCGGTGATGATGGTCAACAACGAGACCGGCGTGATCCAAGACATTGCCGCCATCGGCGCGCTGTGCCGGGCCAAGGGCGTGCTGCTGCACGTCGATGCCGCCCAAGCCGCAGGCAAGATCGCCATTGATGTCGAGAAGCTGCCCATCGACTTGATGAGCCTGTCGGCGCACAAAATTTACGGCCCCAAGGGCATCGGCGCGCTGTATGTGCGCCGCAAGCCGCGTGTGCGCATTGAGGCGCAAATCCACGGTGGCGGCCACGAGCGCGGTATGCGGTCAGGCACGCTGCCGACACACCAAATCGTCGGCATGGGCGAAGCCTTTTGGCTGGCCCGCGAAAGCATGGATGCCGACAACGCCCGCATTCGCATGTTGCGTGACCGTCTGTGGGCTGGTTTTAAAGACTTGCAAGCCGTGGAACTGAACGGCGACTTTGAACAGCGCGCCCCCGGCTACCTGAACGTGAGTTTCAACTACGTCGAAGGCGAATCGCTGCTGATGGGCATGAAGGGCGTGGCGGTGTCGTCAGGCTCGGCGTGTACCTCGGCCTCGCTCGAACCCAGCTACGTGCTGCGGGCGATGGGCCGCAGCGACGAGCTGGCGCACAGCTCGGTGCGCTTTTCGATAGGCCGCTTCACCACGGTGGAAGACATCGCTTTCACCATCGCCCAAGTCACCGAGGTTGTCACCCGCCTGCGCGCCATGAGCCCGCTGTGGGACTTGGTGCAAGCCGGGGTGGATTTGAGCTCAATTCAATGGTCTGAGCACTGACCCTTTCGTTCATTCAAGGAGAAATTTCATGGCCTACAGCGACAAAGTTATCGACCACTACGAACACCCGCGCAACGTGGGCGCTTTCGATGCTAACGACTCGGAAGTCGGCACCGGCATGGTGGGTGCTCCGGCTTGCGGCGACGTGATGCGCCTGCAAATCCGCGTCAACGCCCAAGGCGTGATTGAAGACGCCAAGTTCAAAACCTACGGCTGCGGCTCGGCGATTGCGTCCAGCTCGCTGGTCACGGAATGGGTGCGGGGCCGCACGCTGGATGAAGCGCTGTCCATCAAAAACACCCAGATCGCGGAAGAGCTGGCCCTGCCGCCCGTGAAGATTCACTGCTCCATCTTGGCCGAAGACGCGATCAAAGCCGCTGTGGCCGACTACCGCGCCCGCCACGCCGCCCCCAGCGGCGATGTGGTGACTGAGCAGCCCATTTGCGAATCCGGCAGCGACTGAGCAGCCGAACCGCTGGCCCGTTTTCTACCCCCAGAACCCCGTCACACGTCTAGGAGATCACCTCATGGAAGCCTCAACCGCCACCGCCTGCGCCACCAGCCCCGCCGGCCTCATGCCCAGCATGTTGGAGTTCACCCCTCAAGCCGCCGCTAAAGTGGCCGAGTTGATTGCCGAAGAAGGCAATCCCAACCTGCGCCTGCGCCTATACGTGACCGGCGGCGGCTGCTCGGGGTTTTCTTACGGCTTTGCCTTTGACGATCAAATCGCCGAAGACGACACCGAAATCGTCACCGAAGGCGTGGCGATGGTGGTTGATGCGATGAGCCAGCAGTACGTGTTGGGTGCCCGCGTCGATTTTGAAGACAGCCTGGAAGGCTCGCGCTTCGTGATCCACAACCCGAACGCCCAGTCCACTTGCGGCTGCGGCAGCTCGTTCTCGGTTTGAACCCCACCATTTCCAGGAGCGCCATCATGGGCATTTCTTTGTCTGCCGCTGCTGCGCGGCACGTCGAAAAATCGCTGGTCAAGCGCGGCGGCGGTGTGGGTTTGCGGCTGGCCGTCAAGACCAGCGGCTGCTCGGGCTACGCCTACGCGCTGGAGTTTGTCGATGCCTTGCAGCCCGACGATGTGGCGTTCGAGTCCTTTGGCGTGAAGGTCATCATTGACCCGATCAGCCTCGGGATGCTGGACGGCACCGAGCTGGACTTTGTGCGCGAAGGCTTGAACGAAGGCTTCAAATTCAACAACCCGAACGCCAAAGCCAACTGCGGCTGCGGCGAGAGCTTCGCGGTTTAACCTCTTCACTAGCGAAAGCGGCACACCTCATGGCACTGATGCAAATCGCCGAACCGGGTCAAAGCGCCGCACCGCACCAGCACCGGCTGGCAGCGGGCATTGACCTGGGCACCACCAACTCGCTGATCGCCACGGTGCAAAGTGCCGTGCCGCGTGCGCTGCCCGATGAGCGGGGCGCGCTGCTGTTGCCGTCGGTGGTGCGTTACGCAGCAGATGGCGGCTTGACCGTCGGCCAAGAGGCACAAGCGGCGCAAGCTGATGATCCGCACAACACCATCGTCTCGGTGAAACGCTTCATCGGGCGCAGCTTGAGCGATCTGAAAGCAGCGGCAGGTTTGCCGTACCGCTTTGTGGATCGCCCCGGCATGGTCAGCATCGACACCGCAGCGGGCGAGCGTTCGCCAGTGCAAGTGTCAGCGGACATTTTGGCGGCGCTGCGCCAGCGCGCCGAGGCCGCGATGGGCGGCGCGCTGACCGGCGTGGTTATCACAGTGCCCGCTTACTTTGACGACGCGCAGCGCCAAGCCACCAAAGACGCGGCGCGTCTGGCCGGGCTGAACGTGCTGCGCCTGTTGAACGAACCGACCGCCGCCGCCATCGCCTACGGGCTGGACAAGGCCGCCGAAGGCACGTTCGCCATTTACGACTTGGGCGGCGGCACGTTTGACATCTCGGTGCTGCGCTTGAGCAAGGGCGTGTTTGAAGTGCTGTCGACCGGCGGCGATTCGGCCTTGGGCGGCGACGATTTTGACCACGCGATTGCCGAGTGGTTTTGCGCGCAGCACGGCGTGGCCGGTTTGGCGGCTTTGTCGCCGCAAGCCCAGCGCAGCGCTTTGGCGGCGGCGCGTGCGGCCAAAGAAACCTTGTCCGGCCAAGCCAGCACCGTGTTGAGTTTGTGCGTGGAGGAGGGCCGCGTGCTGGAATCGACGCTGTCTGCGGTGCAGTTCGCGCTGCTGGGCTCGCCGTTGGTGGGTCGCACCATCAGCGCCACGCGCCGCGCTTTGCGCGATGCCAAGTTGACCACCGACGACATCACCGGCGTGGTGCTGGTGGGCGGCTCCACCCGGATGCCGCTGGCGCGGGCAGCGGTGCAAGAGTTTTTTGGCCGCGAGCCATTGGCCGACATCGACCCCGACCAAGTTGTGGCGCTGGGCGCGGCCATCCAAGCCAACGTGTTGGCCGGTAACGGCACGGGCGACGGCTGGTTGCTGCTGGACGTGTGCCCGCTGTCGTTGGGGCTGGAGACGATGGGCGGTTTGGTCGAAAAGATCATCCCGCGCAACTCCACGCTGCCGATTGCGCGTGCCCAAGAATTCACGACTTTCAAAGACGGCCAAACCGCCATGACCGTGCACGTCGTGCAAGGCGAGCGCGAAACCGTGGCCGATTGCCGTTCGCTGGCGCGCTTTGTGTTGCGCGGCATTCCGCCTGCGGTGGCCGGGTCGGCGCGCATTCGCGTCACTTTTCAGATTGATGCGGACGGGCTGCTGTCCGTCACTGCGCGCGAGCAAACCACGGGCGTGGACGCGCACGTTGAAGTCAAGCCCACCTACGGCTTGGCCGACAACCAAATCACCACCATGCTGCAAGACGCGGTGGGTTCCGCCAAAACCGACATGCTGCTGCGCACGCTGCGCGAAGCGCAAGTTGATGCCCGCCGCCTGCTGGACGCCACCACCGCCGCTTTGGCGCAAGACGGCAGTTTGCTGGAAGCGCAAGAAATCACCGCCATCCGCAAAGTGATGTACGTGTTGGGCGATGCGCTGGAAACCGAAGCGCCGCTGGCCGAGCTGCAAAGCGCCGCCAGCGCCTTGTCAGCCGCGACGGGTGAATTTGCGGCGCGGCGCATGAACGCCTCCATCCGCCAAGCGCTGGCTGGTCGCGTGCTGGACAGCTTGGCCTGAGCGACTTCACTGAAAGAACTTATGCCCCAAGTCCACGTCCTGCCCCATCCCGACCTGTGCCCCGAAGGTGTGACCTTTGAACTCAAGCGCGGCGCATCGCTGTGCAAAGGCATGTTGGCTGCTGGCATTGAGATTGAGCACGCCTGCGAAATGGTCGCCGCGTGCTCCACCTGCCATGTCCACATCCGCCAAGGCAACGCCAGTTTGGCCGAGCCCGACGACGAAGAAAACGACCAAATGGACCACGCCTGGGGCCTCGATGCCCAGTCGCGCTTGGCCTGCTGCGTGAAAGTCCGTGACGAGGATCTGACGGTGGAATTGCCCCGTCACACCCGCAACCACGCCCGCGAACATTGATGACCTGATCACCCCCCAGTTTCTCCTCGGATGGTGCGGCTAGACCGCTCCTTTTCCAGGCTCGCATCAGCAATGGTGCGGGCCTGTTTTTTTGGGGCATTCAGGGGTGTTTGGGCCGGTTTGATCTGCCTGTTTGAAACCCCACATTCACGACAGCCGCAGTGCGCTGGGGTCTGACACTCACACGCTCAGATGCGACAAAAGTGTCGTTAACAGCCTGCTTTCGGGTGGTTTTAGCCGACAAATTCCGTGGCACGCGGCTTGCGATATGGCTTGCGAAAGGACTTGCACCATGCCACTGAGTCTCGTGATCAACGACACCACCTTGCGCGACGGCGAACAGACCGCAGGCGTGGCGTTCACCGTCGATGAAAAGTGCGCCATTGCTGGCGCACTGGCCGCTGCGGGCGTGCCCGAGATGGAAGTGGGCATTCCGGCGATGGGCGATGAAGAGATCGCTTGCATCAACAGCATCGCCGCGCTGGGCTTGCCCGCCCGGCTCATGGTCTGGGGTCGCCTGACTGACGCAGACTTGGCCGCCGCGCTGCGTTGCCAAGCCGACATCGTGCATTTGTCGATTCCCGTGTCCGACATTCACTTGCGCCACAAGCTGCGCCAGTCACGCGCTTGGGTGCTGGAGCAAGTCACGCGGGTGATTGAAGCCGCCGCGCTCACGGGTCGCCACATTTCGCTGGGTGCTGAAGATGCCTCCCGCGCTGATGCCGAGTTTCTGGCCTTGGTGGCCCGCCGCGCCCAAGCTTGCGGCGCGCGCCGCATCCGTTTTGCCGACACGCTGGGCGTGCTCGATCCGTTCTCAACCTACGAGGCCATTGCCCGGCTGCGCGAGGCGGTTGATATTGACATTGAAATCCACGCCCACAACGACCTGGGTTTGGCCACCGCCAACACCTTGGCCGCACTGCGCGCCGGAGCCACCCACGCCAACACCACCGTCAACGGTTTGGGCGAGCGTGCGGGCAACGCCGCCCTAGAAGAAGTGGTGATGGGCGTGCGCCACCTGCACCACGGCGACACTGGCGTGAACACGCAAGAACTGGTGACGATCTCGCACTTGGTGGAACGCGCTTCGGGCCGCCCGGTGGCGTTCAACAAGAGCATCGTCGGCGAGGCGGTGTTCACCCACGAATCGGGCATCCACATCGACGGCTTGCTGAAAAACGCTTCCACCTACGAGAGCTTTGATCCGTCCGAACTGGGCCGCGAACGCCGCACGGTGCTGGGCAAGCATTCGGGCTCGCAGGCGGTGCGTCAGGCGTACAACACGCTGGGCGTGCTGCTGGACGACGACGCGCTCACCAGCCGCTTGCTGACCCGCATTCGCCACCACGCCATGTGCGTCAAGCAAGCGCCGACCACGGCTGATTTGCAGCAGTTTTTGCTGGAAGCCTACGAGGCTCCCGCCACCCAGCTGAACCCGGCAGCCGTCGCAGCGGCCCAGATTTTGGTTTGAAAGCAGGCATGAAATCGGAGAAACCCGCCATGTCGAACGCCACTCACACCGCCCACCCCGCAGCCGTGCCGCCCAGTGCGGCAGGCGCTGCGGTTCCCGCCCGTCGCTCGTGGTGGTCGCTGGTGCGCGAGGATGTGCAGTGCGTGTTGCAGCGCGACCCGGCAGCGCGCAATTTGCTCGAAGTCTGGACGATTTACCCCGGCGTGCAAGCGCTGGCGCTGTACCGCTTGGCCCATGCGGGCTGGCAACGCGGCTGGCGCTACGGGCCGCGCTGGTTGTCGTTCATGGCGCGCTGGCTGACCAATGTGGACATCCACCCAGCGGCACGCATTGGCGCACGCTTGTTCATCGACCACGGTGCCTGCGTCGTGATTGGCGAGACCGCCGAAATCGGCAATGACGTGACCCTGTACCACGGCGTGACGCTGGGCGGCACCACTTGGCGCGCTGGCAAGCGCCACCCCACGCTGGGCAATGAGGTGGTGGTGGGCTCGGGAGCCAAAATTTTGGGGCCGATCACCGTGGGCGACCGCGCCCGCGTGGCGGCCAATTCGGTGGTGATTGAGCCCGTGCCCGCCGGGGCCACGGTGGTCGGCATACCGGGCCGCGTGGTGGCCACGCGCCGCACCACCACCCACGGCTTTGACCTGAGCCATCACCTGATTCCTGACCCCGTCGGCAAAGCGATTGCCTGCTTGCTCGATCGCGTGGCGCAACTGGAGCGGCAACTGGCCCACGTCCAGGGCACCGCCACTGCGGGCGCAGCCGCCCACAGCGCCGCCTGTGGTGGCTGCGACGACCAGTGCGCCGAACCCACCTTTGACCGTTCTCGTTCCCTACTCACCACTTCCACCGAGGAGTAAGCATCCATGGAAAATTTCCTGCAACAACTCAAGGCACTGTCCTCGGCGGAGGACTTCCTGCAATTTTTTGGCGTGCCGTTTGACCAAAGCGTGGTCAACGTCAGCCGCTTGCACATCTTGAAGCGCTTCTTCCAGTACATCCGCCAGCAAACGGATCTGAACCCGGAAGACGAACTGAAGATGTTCACCACCTACCGCACCTTGCTCACCAAGGCGTATGGCGATTTCGTCAAGTCCACGCCCGCCAACGAGAAGGTGTTCAAGGTGTTCCAAGACGTGGATGGCCGCCAGCACGTGTCGCTGGACAGCCTCAAAGCCTCCATGCCCCAGCGCGCCGTTGCCTGAAGGAGGTTGCCATGCACATCGTCGTCTGTATCAAACAAGTGCCGGATTCGGCGCAGATCCGGGTTCACCCGGTGACCAACACCATCATGCGCCAAGGCGTTCCGGCCATCGTCAACCCGTATGACCTGTTCTCGCTGGAAGAGGCGCTGCGCCTGAAAGACAAGTTCGGTGGCCGCGTCACCGTGATTTGCATGGGCCCGCCCCAAGCCGAAGAAGCACTGCGCAAGTGCATCAGCTTTGGCGCTGATGATGCGGTGCTGGTCACGGATCGCGCTTTTGCCGGTGCCGACACGCTGGCCACCAGCTACGCGCTGGCCGCCGCCATTCGCCAAATCAACAAAGAGCAAGCGGTGGACATCGTCTTCACCGGCAAGCAGACCATTGACGGCGACACCGCCCAAGTCGGCCCCGGCATTGCCAAGCGCATGGACTTGCAGCTCTTGACCTACGTCTCGCGCATCGTCGAAACCGATTTGCTGGGCCGCTCCATCACGGTGGAGCGCCGCGCCGAAGGCGGCGTGCAAGTGCTCAAGACCGCGCTGCCGTGCCTGATCACCATGCTGGAAAACACCAACGAACTGCGCTTTGCCACCATGCCCGCCATGATCCACGCCGCCGCTTATTCGGTGCGCAAGTGGAACAAGGAGCAAGCCGGGATTGAGGACTTGGAAAAGATCGGCCTCAAAGGCTCGCCCACGGTGGTGAGCAAAGTGTTTGGCCCCACGCCCCGCAGCGAAAAGGCCGAAATGGTGGATCTGGACAACTCCAGCCTGCGCGATGTGTCGCTGAACCTGATCCAAAAAATCTTTACCAACCACCCCACGCTGGAATCTGACCTGCTGCTGAAGGAACTGTCATGAGTGCCACCCCTCCCGTCAAACGCCCGCCCGCCGGTCGCGGTCGCAATCTGGAGCTGCCGGAACATCTGAAAGCCTATAAGGGCGTGTGGGTGTTCATCGAGCATGACCGTGGTCACGTCCACAGCGTCTCGTGGGAACTGCTGGGCGAAGCCCGCAAGCTGGCCGACACCCTGGGCAGCTACGTGGGTGCCGTGCTGCTGGGCGGCCCGGACGAACACCTGGAAAAGTTCGCCGCCGAAGCCTTCACCTTTGGTGCGGACAAGGCCTTCATCATGACCGACCCGGTCTTGAAGGGCTACCGCAACGAACCCTTCACCAAGGGCATGACCGACTTGGTCAACAAGTACCAGCCAGAAATCTTCTTGCTGGGCGCGACCTCGATGGGCCGTGACTTGGCCGGTTCTGTGGCCACCACGCTGCTGACGGGCTTGACCGCGGATTGCACCGAGCTGCGCATCGACCCCGCCTCCAAGGCGCTGGCCGCCACCCGCCCCACCTTTGGCGGCTCGCTGCTTTGCACCATCATGACCTTGGCCTACCGCCCGCAGATGGCCACCATGCGCCCCCGCACCGCCGCCATGCCTGCCGCCGACGTCAGTCGCACCGGCACCATCACCCACGACACGCTGGGCATGGTCGAGACGCAAATCGTCACCAAGCTGCTGAACTTCATTGCCGACGTGGACAGCAACAAGATCAACCTGCCCTACGCCGACGTGATCGTGGCCGGTGGCAAGGGCTTGAAGAACCCCGAGAACTTCAAGCTGGTGTTCGAGCTGGCCCGGGTGCTGGGCGGTGAAGTCGGCGCGACCCGCCCCTGCGTGCAGGCCGGTTGGGTTGAAGCCGACCGCCAAGTGGGTCAAACCGGCAAGACCGTGCGCCCCAAGCTCTACATCGCCGCCGGGATCTCGGGCGCGATTCAACACCGGGTGGGCTGCGAAGCCTCGGACGTGATCGTGGCCATCAACACCGACCCGAACGCGCCGATCTTCGACTTTGCGCACCACGGCATCGTGGGCAACGCACTGCAAGTGCTGCCGGCCCTGACGCAAGCCTTTGCGCAACACCTCGCCGAGCGACGCAGCCTCAAAGCTGTCGCTTGATGTCCGCCACCACCCACTCGGGCTCATCATGAAAAAACCATCTCAATTTGATGCCATCGTCGTCGGTGCGGGCGCATCGGGCAATGCCTGTGCGTACACCCTGGCCAAAGCGGGCCTCAAGGTGCTGCAAATCGAACGCGGTGAATACCCCGGCTCCAAGAACGTGCAAGGCGCGATCCTGTACTCGGATGCCCTCGAAAAAATCATCCCCGACTTCCGGGATGACGCGCCGCTGGAACGCCACATCATCGAGCAGCGCATTTGGGTCATGGACGACAGCAGCTTTGTCGGCACCCACTACCGCAGCGAGGAATACAACAAGCCGCCGTACAACCGCTACACCATCATCCGGGCGCAGTTCGACAAGTGGTTCAGCTCCAAGGTGCGCGAAGCCGGGGCCCTGCTGATCTGCGAAACCACCGTCAACAACCTGATCCTGGACGGCAACCAAGTGGTGGGCGTGAGCTGCGACCGCGAACACGGCGACGTGTTTGCCGACGTGGTGATCTTGGCCGACGGCGTGAACTCCACCCTGGCCCGCAAGGCCGGTTTCCACGGCGAGATCAAGGCCAGCAACGTGGCTTTGGCGGTCAAGGAAATCTTGTTCATGCCCGAAGAAACCATCCGCCAACGCTTCAACGTCGGCGAAGAAAACGGTGTGGTCATCGAAACGATGGGCACCATCACCGACGGCATGATGGGCACCGGCTTTTTGTACACCAACAAAGAATCGCTCACCATCGGCATCGGCTGCATGTTGGGCGACTTCAAGGCCAACCCCAACAAGACCTCGCCCTACACCTTGCTGGAAAAGTTCAAGCAGCACCCGTCGATTGCCCCGCTGGTCGCTGGCGGCGAAATGAAAGAGTACTGCGCGCACTTGATCCCCGAAGGCGGCTTTCACGCCGTGCCCAAGGTCTACGGCAACGGCTGGATGATCGTGGGCGACTCGGGCGGCTTTGTGAACGCCGTTCACCGCGAAGGCTCCAACCTCGCCATGACCACAGGCCGCTTGGCCGCCGAAGCGGTGATCGCCGCCAAGGCCGCTGGCAAGCCCATGACCGAAGCCACGCTCAAGAGCTACAAGGTCGCGCTGGACGACAGCTTCGTCATGAAAGACCTGCACAAGTACCGCGACATGCCCGAGGTCTTCCACAAGAACAACCAGTTCTTCACCAGCTACCCCAACTTGCTGTCGGGTGCCGCCCGCAAGATGTTCACGGTGGATGGCGTGGACAAAAAGACCAAAGAGCGCGAAATCTTTTCGAGCTTCCGTCAATCCCGTTCGCTCACCGGCCTGATGGGCGACGCCTACAAACTCTGGAGGGCCTTCCGATGAGCGCTATTGTCGTGAAAGTTGAAGACAAGCTGTTTCAAAACCGCTACCGGGTTGATGCGGGCCGCCCCCACATCAAGATCAAAAAGCCCGACGTCTGCGCCAACGAGTGTCAGCAAAAGTCCTGCACCTACGTGTGCCCGGCCAGTTGCTACAACGAAGAAGGCAACGGCTCGGTCACCCTCATCACCGACGGCTGCCTGGAATGCGGTAGCTGCCGCGTGATCTGCTCCGAGTTCAGCAACGTGGATTGGGAATATCCGCGCGGCGGCCACGGCATCTTGTTCAAGTTCGGTTAAACCCCAGCGAAAGGAAGTCACCATGCCCAAGCCTTTGCGACACGTTTTCGTCTGCACCCAAAACCGCCCGCCGCAGCACCCGCGCGGCTCCTGCGCCGCCAAAGGCTCCACCGCCGTGCTGCAAGCCTTCTGGGGCGAGCTGCAAAAGCGCAACGCCTTTGACAAAGTGGCCATCACCTATTCCGGGTGCCTAGGCCCCTGCGAAATGGGCCCCAACGTGTTGGTTTACCCCGAAGGCGTGCTGTACAGCGGCGTCGGCGTGGCCGACGTGGAAGAAATCTTCACCAGCCACCTGGAAAACGGCGAGCCAGTGGAGCGCCTGAAGGCCCACCCCGCCGCTTGGTAAGCGACGAATCGTTCGCCCTTTCCAAAACAAAAGCCCGGCCTCTTGCGAGGTCGGGCTTTTGTCATCGGGCTACCACGCTTACAGCACGAAGTCCGCCGCGCTCAAGGCCGTCGGGATCGTGCCGGTGAGCTGAATCTCGTACTCCGCCGCCGTGTCGTTGTCAGTGTTGAGATAGATGATGCCGCCGCTGTAACGGACTTCACCCGCAGTCGTGCTGAAGCTGGTGACGAGGCTGAAGGCTTGATCACCCGCTGTGCTGAGATTTGCATCTATCGTCGACAGGTCGATCTTGTCCTGACCTTGCGTGAAGTCGGTGATGACATCGCGACTGCCTGCCCCGAGACCCAAGTCACTCAAGTTGCTGAACTTGAAAGTATCGTTGCCTGCACCGCCCGTCATCGTGTCGGCCCCGGCTGCGCCATCGAGCACGTTGGCGTTGATGTTGCCGGTCAGCACGTTGTTCAGGCTGTTGCCCGTCATGTTCATGGCGCTGTTGGTGTACAGCACACCGTTCTCCACGTTGGCTCCCAGCGTGTAGCCACTTAGCATGCTGTAGACGGTGTCCACGCCGCCTGTGGCGCTGCTGGAGTCGGTCTCGATCACCACATCGCCGCTCAGATTGACGTAGTAACGGTCGTTGCCAGCGCCGCCGATCATGGTGTCGGCTCCGCTCCAGCCGTCCAGCAAGTCGTTGCCAGCGCCGCCGGTCAGAACGTTGTTGGCGCTGTTACCTTTGAGCTGGTCGTCATAGTTGCTGCCGATCAGGTTTTCGATGTTCAGCAAGGTGTCACTGCCCGAACCACCCGTGGTTTGCGGTGCTGTCGTGCTGTACAGCAGCACTGTCACTGCTGCTCCTGCACTGGCGTAGCTCACCGTGTCTACACCGGCTCCGCCATCGATCGTGTTGTCTGTTGCATTGGCCGTGATGGTGTTGTCCAGTGCATTGCCTGTACCTACAGCTGCTGTACCCGTCAGGATCAGGTTTTCGACGTTGGAGCCTAACGTGTAGTTGATGCTGGAAGACACGGTGTCTACACCCCCAATCACGCTGTCGGCGTTGGTTTCGCTGACCACGTCACCCACGTTGTCTACCTCGTAGCGGTCTGAGCCGTCTCCTCCGATCATGGTGTCGGCCCCGGCTGCGCCATCGAGCACGTTGGCGTTGATGTTGCCGGTCAGCACGTTGTTCAGGCTGTTGCCCGTCATGTTCATGGCGCTGTTGGTGTACAGCACACCGTTCTCCACGTTGGCTCCCAGCGTGTAGCCACTTAGCATGCTGTAGACGGTGTCCACGCCGCCTGTGGCGCTGCTGGAGTCGGTCTCGATCACCACATCGCCGCTCAGATTGACGTAGTAACGGTCGTTGCCAGCGCCGCCGATCATGGTGTCGGCTCCGCTCCAGCCGTCCAGCAAGTCGTTGCCAGCGCCGCCGGTCAGAACGTTGTTGGCGCTGTTACCTTTGAGCTGGTCGTCATAGTTGCTGCCGATCAGGTTTTCGATGTTCAGCAAGGTGTCACTGCCCGAACCACCCGTGGTTTGCGGTGCTGTCGTGCTGTACAGCAGCACTGTCACTGCTGCGCTGGCGCTGGCGTAGGTGACGGTGTCTATACCGGCTCCGCCATCCAGCGTGTCATTGCCAAGACCGCCATCCAGTGTGTCGTTGCCTGCAGCACCTGTCAGGCTGTCAGCCCCAGCTGTGCCTGTCAAAGTGAGGTTCCCACTGCCCAGCCGTCCTTCTTTGAAGCCTATCGAGACGAAGTGCTTGGTGGCGGCCAGGGTGTCTGTGCCATAGAGTGCTTTGACGTCGCTGTAGGTCGCCAAGTAGAAGTTGGCATCAAAAGTGGCGAGGTTCAAGGTGCGGTCACCAAAGACAACAACCTCATCATTCAGCAATGAGTCTGTTCCGTCGTTGCCATTGGTTGCATCGGTGTCAACGATGGAGAGGTTGCCGGCGCCGTTGTAGGTCAGGCTGTAGCCCGTCGTTGAACCGCTGTAGGTCACAGTGTCGATGCCTGCACTGCCGTCCAGTGTGTCGTTACCAGCGCCACCGATCAGTCCGTTGGCAGCGCTGTTGCCCGCGATCCAGTTGTCCAACGCATTGCCGGTGCCATTGATCGCAGTGCTGCCTGTCAGGGTCAGTTCATCAATGCCTGCGCCCAGTGCATAGCTGAAGTCGGCTTGCACGGTGTCGATGCCTTGGCCAGCACTTTCGACCACGGTGTCACTGCTGTCCACCACGTAGGTGTCATCACCTGCGCCGCCTTCCAAGGTGTCTGCACCCGCATCGCCAATCAAGGTGTCGTTGCCTTGCATGCCCCGCAGGGAGTCATTGCCAGCTCCGCCGTTGATGCTGTTGTCCGATTCATTACCGCGCACGGTGTCGGCAAAGGCGCTGCCGGTCAGGTTTTCGATGATGGTGTTGGGATTGATGAAGAACTGACCATCAGCCAAGATACTTGCAGCCTTGGCTGCCCCAACCCAACTCCAAGCCCCATCACGCATGTCCACCGTTGCCCCTGCTGCGGCATTGGTCAGCGAGATGGTGTCTGTCCCGGAACCATCCCATATGAAATGGGTGTCGGGATTGCTGGCCGAATAGACAGCCACTGGTGCGTAGGTGTCATTGGTGGCTCGGGCTGATGCGTTGACACCGAACAGGTCTTGAACGCTAGCCAAGTCAAATGGGCGTACATGAGTCCAATCCCTATGAGCGTTGGTATAGCTCATGACACTGTTCTCCAGATTATCTTCTGCAACCGGCAGGAACGGACCTTCTTGCCCACCCACCGTGGAACCGTTGTAATCCCCAGGATGTTTTAATCCAAGATAATGCCCAATTTCATGCATGGCAAGGCTTTGATCGCTGGCACTATTCGGATTGATTTTCAAGGTTGGACTCGATGAGTCCGGGTAATTGGAGGAGCCTCCACTGACGGTGGTTGTCTTGTCGATGAGGTATGCGCCGACGGTATCTGCTGCGACCAGCTCGAACTTTAGAGCGTGTTATGAACTCGCTCCGGGTGGTCAGAGCAGCGTGAGATCCTCAC
>ERZ724524.518-NODE-518-length-25298-cov-11.405499_pt1 | contig 25298 bp, 18 predicted proteins | sample MGYA00376057_ERZ724524 | MGnify/ENA primary metagenome ERZ724524 (study PRJEB28724, sample SAMN07190888) | wastewater metagenome | isolation source: influent of sewage treatment plant in Hong Hong | place: USA: Christiansburg, Virginia | collected 2016-03-01 ...
CGAAAGACACTTGATACGTTTATCAAGAAATAGTATCCGTATAATAAAATATCCTCGAGAATCTCGAGGATATTTTTCTGTACATTTTTACATTTTTGATATTATATATCTACTTCATCTTTTTAACTGAGGAGATAACTGATGGATCATGGAAACACAATGAAAGATTTTTCAGATGCCTTAGACTTTGGTTTGGACATAAAAAATCGTCGAGCAATGTTCTATCAAGCTGGAATGGTTTTCATGCGGCTTGAGTCTCTCTACAGTCGTGAATGCATTTTGGTAGTACCCTATGGTGATACTATTGAACGACGTTTGAAGCAAATTTTCTCCAAAGAGATTGAACGCTTCTCTCTTCAAAAAAGTATCGTGAGCGAGACTTTGCTACAGCAAATAGAAGATATACTTCTCCATACTTGTGGTACGGATCACACAGATCCAATTATCATTTTGGAGAATCGAATTGAGTATCGACCATCGCCTTTTTCTGATGAGAAAGAACAGGAAGAAAGTAAAAAGATGACTCAATTTTTACTCAATTTGTATCTGCAGCTACAAAATGGCGAAGGAGTTAGATCTGCTCAAATGTTTGTTCAAAATTTCCTGGGTCTTTCGGGGCCTCGTCATTGATTCTTCACCTTAATCAAAAACAGTTCTTTTCAGAACTGTTTTTCTTTGTATCTATAAACCATTATTTATAATATTTTCCCTCTCCGTCAGTAGGCATGTTTCTGGTACGAGATCAATATCGAGATGAAGTGTGATGGTGGCACTTGGAAAGATGTTCATGAGTTGATTTTCGATCTGATCAGATATTGTGTGGGCTTCTTTGAGGGAAATATCTTTCTCACGAAAGACGATATGACTCTCTATAAATACATCATCACCGGACATGCGAGTCTTGAGGAAGTGATATCATTCGAGTGATGGATGGTTCTGAAAAAGGGATTCGATTTTTTGTACTTCTTCCTCTGGAAGTGATCGATCGAGGAGCATCGAAACACCGCTCCAAATAATTTTTGAGCTACTCACAAGTATCCAGAGTCCTATGATGATTCCGAGTACTGCATCGATCCACCACAATGAAGAGAAAAATATATTCAAACAGAGAGCGCTCAGAATTCCCACATTCATAAAGAGATCGGAAGTGTAGTGAAGCATATCTGATCGGACGATGAGCGAGTTATGCGATCGCAGAATCATTTTGAAATTCCAGACAATGAGTCCCGTGCCAATACTCGCGATAACCATGGCAAGTATGATTGGTATATCAATTTCGGGAGTGTGACGATTGAGGAGTGATTGTATGCCACTTACGAGAAGAAATATCCCAGATGATAATACAATAATTCACTCAAATATGGCGGCAAATCATTGTGTTTTTCCAAAACCGTATGTGTATCGCTTGTTGCGTGACTTCTCAGAAATCTTGATTGTTGCATGATTGACTCCTGATACAAACATATCAAGGAATGAGTCGAGTGCAGATCCAAGGAGTGCAAGACTTCATGAGAAGAGTCCAATTGTCAGCTTGATCGCAGCAATAATTCCAGAGATAATGAGTGCAAGTCGTATGCCGGATGAAGGGGAAGGATTATACATGGGTATATTAAGTAAGTTTGAGACCGTTTTTCAGAGTTTTGTCTGGAATTGCGAGTACAACTCAGCAATCTCGATCTACGAATCCTGTAAGGAGAAACTCTGAAAAGAAATTGCTAATTTGTTTCACTGGAAAATTCACAACTCCGATAATTTGTTTTCCAAGAAGATCGTCTTTTGTATAGAGTTCTGTGATCTGTGCGCTGGACTCTTTGATACCAATTTCCTCTCAAAAATCTGCTTTGATTTTGTAGGCTGGTTTTCTCGCTTCTGGAAAATCTCTCACCTCGATAATAGTTCCTGATCGAAGCTCGATCATCTCAAATTCACTCCAAGTAATTTGTCCCATTGGCGATGTATTATTCATGATACTGATAAGAAAGATCATTGTACTCTTCGGTATCGTACACACAAATACCTTCTCGATGAGAGAGTACAAATTCTGCTATACCCACATCAAGTGCCATCTTGCTACAGATTGTACAATAGGGTTTTCCTGCAAAAGATTGCCTATCTTCTTCATCGAGACGGATAAAATAGAGTCGTGATCCAGTGATCTTGTCTGGATGGTTTCGAAGAGCATCGAGAATTGACCGCTGTTCGGCATGGATACAACATGTTTTATCTGTTACTTTTTTATGGTACTCATCTTTGGAGCAGCTACATCTTCTTTGCGATTCAAGATTGTTTGGTGGGGTATTGTATCATATCCCGATACATTCATCTCATGCTATGATGACACATCCACATTTTGATCGCGCACAGGTTGCACTCAGAGCTATCTTTGCTGCTTGATCGAGCCACTTTTGTCCGATGATTTCATCTTGTCCCGAGAGAAAATACATATCTTGATTGATTATTACTTCATGGTAGTGTTCTTATTTTTCTCGTCAAATTATAATCAGGAGAAAGTCTTGAAAAAGTACTTGACATAATTGCAATATTGATATCATATCAATGATTATTTTTATGGTCTGTTACCACGTTGGTATGCAGCATAGGTAATCTGTGAAAGAGGTGGATATTATGACTCGAGATACAACTGATCCTGGTATGAAAGCACTGGAACAGTCTTTAAAAACTGGTGCTTGGGTGAATAATTTATTCGTGCCCAAACATATGTTTTATGTAAGCGAGATAAGTAATCTTGAGTGGTCTTTGTTTCAAAAATATTTTCGTTATCTTCGTGATGGTCAGCATGATACTGATAATCACTACAAGGAACATACGTCGCAATCGGAAGATGGTACCAAAAAAATATACCATGTTTCGTGCATTCGTATGATACAGTATGTGGGTGAATATGTGACCATACGAAATATTCGCATAGAAAAAAAAGATCGCCTTACTGATCCTTTTGCTATGTACCACTTACTTGAGAAAAAAGTGATTGATCGAGAAAGTGTATTATTTTGTAATAAAGATGGTAGTAAAATCTGCTCTGACCTCACACGAGATCAGTATGAGCAAATTATCAAAACCATGTGTTTTTTTTCGAAGCCATGTACTTGGTTCACTCCACTCAATCGACCCGATGCTAATCTTATTGCAAAGTATCGCATGATCGGCGTAATGGATACGAATGAGGTAATCATCTATGATTTCTTTAAACAATATCCATTGGATGAGTATCAAGATATTATAGATGCAAAAGCTTTAAAAGCATTTGTGGTCTATGATGATCAAGGTCATCTCTGTCGTGCTTGCATGAATGAGGAGTCATCGCAAACTATTCAAAAATATATCGAAGATCACAAATTCTGATCTTTTGATATATTTCCATTCCACATGCCCCAGCAATGGGGCTTTTTCTTTTGTTGTGTGCATAATTGGGATTCTTCGATATAATCTCAAAAATTTTTCTCCATGTCTTTTACTCATCTCCACACCCATTCACACTATTCTTTTCTTCAATGACTTGGAAATCCTGAAAAGCTTGCAAAGACAGCCAAATCTCTCGGGATGAGTGCTCTCGCGATGACGGATTCTGGTAATTTGCACGGGGCATTTGAGTTCTATAAAGCATGCAGGAAACAAGAAATCAAGCCAATTATCGGAGTGGAATGTAGCGTATCACGATTAGGGCGAACGTCGAAGGAAAAAACGAACGATCTCTACCAGATCGTACTCCTTGCGACGAGCATCGAGTGATATCATAATCTCATTCAGATCGTGACAGCTTCACAACTTGAGTGATATTATATTGATCGTCCGAGGGTCGATCTTGATCTCCTCAGACAATTTCACACTGATATTATCGCACTGTCCGGCAATCATCTCTGAGAAATCGCACAACATATTACAACAGGTCGAAGTGAAGATTTTATTCTTGAGCGAATTCGTGAATATCAAGAAATATTTGGTCGTGAAAACTACTATCTGGAAGTCATGAGCCAGGAAGATATTGCCTATCAAGGTCATATCAATGATGAACTTATTCGTATTGCGGCAAAATATTCGATCCCGATCATTGCGACGCACAATGTCTATTATTCAAAACTGGAACTAGCGGAGCCTCAAGATTATCTGCAGGCTATCGCATCTGGTCGATCGATTGATGATCCTGATCGCCCATCAAAATTGGATGGTAATCATGCGTTGCTCTCTGAAGATGAAATGAAATCCATCTGGATACAGCATCCAGAACTTCTTGAGCGAACTCAGGAGATTGTTGATCGTATCGATATCAATATTCCTTATGGGCTTACCCTTATTCCGCAGTTTCCTCTCTCAGATGATCAGAAGACGGAGTATGAGAAGTTTCGTATTACCTGTACTGCTGAGGAAGTTGTGCTCGATAGTGAAGAGTGGTTACTGCGATCGGTCTGTATATCTGGTATGCTGGAACGTTATGAGTTTTCTCTTACTCCAGAGGAGATCGATATTTGCATACGCAAGAAGCTTACACTGCCACCTGAAAAGAAGCTCAAAGATATACCGGTAGAAGAGCTTATCCAGATTGCGCATGATGGATTTCTTCCTCGCAAGCGTGAGATTTTTGATTGATTGTGAGAGCGCGAACAGAAAATATTTGAACGCCTTGAGTACGAGTTAACGGTTGTGAATCTCATGGGGTTTAATGGGTATTTTAACATTGTTTCTGATTATATTCAGTGGGCAAAAGATCATGATATTCCTGTAGGGCCAGGTCGTGGATCAGCTGCTGGTGCTGTGCTTGCTTATGTGTCGAAGATTACCGATGTTGAGCCAATTCGATATGGTCTTCTCTTTGAGCGATTTCTCAATCCTGCTCGTGTATCTATGCCGGATATTGACGTGGATTTTGCTGATGATGAGCGTGAGCGGGTGCTCGACTATGTGAGTAAAAAATATGGAGCAGATCACGTGGCTCAGGTATGTACCTTCGGTACGATGGCTGCAAAGGCGGCGTTCAAGGATGTCGGAAAGGCTCTCGGTATTCCCTTTGCACAGATGAATGCTCATGCAAAGCTGATTCCTGCAAAACCAGGTACTACGATTGAATCAGCACTCAATGATTCTCCCGAGTTTAGAGCACTCTATGATGAAGATAGTCAGATACATAAAATTGTTGACACAGCTAAAATATTGGAGGGAACTGTTCGTCAACTCGGTGTCCATGCTTGTGCAGTTATCATCGCACCTGAGCCGATGACGAATTATTGTCCTCTGCAACATCCGCCAAAAGATAGTGAAGGTATCGTGACGCAATTTTCTCAAAAGCCACTCGAAGATCTTGGTCTTCTCAAGATGGATTTTCTCGGTCTTCGCAATCTCTCTATCATGAAGCGAGCGCTCGCTATCATCAAAGATGTCCATGATAGAGATGTTGATTTGCTCAAGATATCTTTTGAAGATCCAAAGGTATTTGAGATTTTTGCGAATGGTGATACGACTTGAGTATTTCAGTTTGAGTCCACGGGAATGCGTAAATACCTCCGTGAGCTCAAACCAAGTGCATTCGAAGATGTGATTGCAATGGTTGCTCTCTATCGTCCAGGTCCACTGAAATACATCCCAACATTTATTGCTCGTAAACATGGAAAAGAAGTGGTAGAATACCCACATCCATCCCTTGAGACGATCTTAGCGCCAACTTATGGTATCGCTGTATACCAAGAACAAATCATGGCGCTCGTACAAGCCTTTGCTGGATTCTCTCTCGCTCAGGCTGATATCCTTCGTCGTGCGATTGGTAAGAAACTTATTGAAGTTCTCATGGAGCAGAAGCAGATATTTATTGATGCAGCAAGCAAGGAATGACACCCAGAAAAACTTGCTGTGTATATCTTTGATGATATTATTCTTCCATTTGCAGATTATTGATTCAATAAGTCTCATGCCGCGTGTTATTCACTCATTGCATACCAGACGGCATATCTTAAGGCATACTATCCGACAGAATTCATGACAGCTTTGATGTGTAGTGATGAAGAAGATAGTGATCGTATCCGTATGGAGATCGAGGAATGTCGATCTAAAAATATTGCCGTTCTTCCACCAGATATCAATGAATCTCGTAAGCATTTTACTTTTTTGAATGGCTCAGAAATTCGCTTTGGTCTCAAAGCGCTCAAATGACTCTGAGATACTCCTATTCAGGATATTATCGAACATCGAAAGGAAAAGAATTTCGAAGGAATTCATGATATGATTGCTCGACTCTCTGGTGATGTGATTAACAAAAAATCTCTTGAAGCCTTAATCCATTCTGGCTGTCTTGATCGATTTGAAAATCGTCGCACTCTCATCGAGGCTATGCCGCAGATTCTCGCATATCATAAAGAATTTCAAAAAAAACAGTCAAATTCTCAGGTGTGACTGTTTGATCTCTTTGATGATGAGAATACAAGGCAACATGATTTTTCTCTTGCAAAATTCGAGGAATTTGACTACGTAGACAAGATGAATAATGAAATCATGGTGATGGGATATCCAGCATCTGGATGAGCGTTCCGATATCTTGAAGAGGTGATACGATCACAGATGAAATGACTCGAAATTATCGATGAACTCAAAGAAGAACAATTAGATAGCGTAGATATGATCGAGTGAGATGAGAGTATCTGATCTACTATTCCTGTTGCACCGAGCAAAGATGATAATAAGAAAGATTATCGACAAAAACTCCCACAAGCACGACTGATCGGTTATGTTGAGAGTATTCGTAAGATGCCGACCAAGACAGGTAAAATGATGGGAGTTGCTCTTCTCTCAAGTGTGGGATTTGAATTTGAGATGGTAGTTTTCCCAAAAGACTATGATCAATATGAACAATATCTCTCAGAATGAAAAGTGCTCTTCATCGATGGAGATCTCAAAGTTGATGCAGAGAATAATCGTATTCAAATACTTCCGAAGAAAATTCTCTCACAGAATCTTCGCGATTTTCGATCTCGAAATGAACGAATCATTGCTCATGAGCAAGCGGAAAAAGAATCAAAGCGTATTGAACAGGGGGAGTCGACTTATATGATACAAGTTCCTGCATATGCAAAACGAGAAGATCTGCTCACTCTCAAATCATTTCTTCAAGGTCTTCCTGAAGGTCAGACACTCATAACACTCTCCATATCAGGATCGATTGTTTCGACAAAGATTTCCATTGATGATATACTACCTGTGCAAGAGTTTGTATCGAAATTATGGAGTAACTCGTATCATTAAAATAAAAAACCAAGATATATCTTGGTTTTTTATTTAAAACTTTTTTTGATTCCCACATTGAATCCAACTTCTCCTATGTCGCCAGTTGCTCCAGCTTGTCCTTTTCATGCATCAGTCATTCATCCAAAGAGACTTGTGCTTTTACTGATTGGTATATTGATATCAACTGCATTATATGATTGGTATTGACCATTCTTCATTGCTCCTTGGATCACGCTTGAACCCGTCGATCCATGTTCGTATGCCTCGTTATGGGATGCTTCGACGCTAAAGTTTTTGAAGTTTGCCCCGATTCCAACACTTCCTTCCGCACGTGTTACTCATATTTTTTCAGACATTGGCACTACGATATCTGCTCATCATTTGAAGTATATTCCTTTTTCTTGCGAACCGACGATATATTTTTTTGCATCGATTCATCCGCGAATATCTGCTGTTATTCCGCGTCATCATTGCTCATACTTTGCATCGTTTTGGTAGTAGTTATTGAGTTTATGCCATTCTTTCTGGATGCTTTGTCATCCATAATTTCCTAATGCTTGTACGCCTCCACCAAGATTTGCACGAATGTATGAGCCGTCACCATGAATAATATTGAGTACTTGGGCTCGTAAACCGAGTGATAATCGATCGACTCGCTTTGCGCTTTGCGAATCGATGTATCATGTTCCATCTCGATCTCTTCTTGTAATCTCTCCATCAGTATAGTGTGTGAGTTGTGCATCAGCAGTGTATTCACGATTATTTTTTGCAAATGTTGCTCCGAGTTTGATATCAAAAGTTTTACCACTATCGTCTCCGGCAGTTGTTCCAGGAAGAGTAAGTGGCGCATTATCATTCCAAGTTGATAATCGCAACTCTCGAAGATTGAGGCCTGTATTTGTTGTTAATTCCCCTTTTTCCTTGAGATAGTCTTCGATTCTGGAGGGGGGGGTCTTGGTTTCAATTTTTCTGGCAATCGGTTGGCTATCGCGATCTGATTTGAAAGTGTCCATATATGAAATAAAGAATATTTTCGATATGATATCATATTTTCTAACAGAATGTCAAATTTTGCATCATCAGTATATCGGGTATATGGTTTAAACCGGTTATGGGTTATGCTGGTTGAGTAATTCAAATACTTATTTGTAAATCCATTTTGCTGAATGGATGTGGCAAACAAATCCACGATTCTTTATGAATCGTGGATTTTCTTTCGTTTTAATCTACTTTTTTGAGAAAGCATGTTTTTAGCACAAGTCCTTTGATCTCTGGAGTATTGCATTCAACTTCTTCAACATCGTCCGTGAGTCGAATATTTTTAACTTTTGTGCCTTTTTTGAGAGTAATTTTGGTTCATTTTACTTTGAGTTCTTGAGTAAGTTGAACACTATCTCAGGAAGTAAGAGTATTTCCGAATGCATCGTTAACAAGAATTTCTTCTGACATAAATATTGATATATAAAGAGGTATGATTGTAGACGCTTTTTGTGAACTTTCAAATTTTTGAAACCAAGGATGTTATTTTAGCATCCTTCTCGTGACAATCTCCTTTTTTGAGTATACTTCCTGTTGTATTTACGATTGAACTATCTATGACATCTGGTCCATCTCTATTTTCTCGCATCATAGCTCGCGAAATCCCTGCTCATATTGTCTACGAGGATGATAGTTGTATCGCAATTCTTGATATTTTTGCGAAATTGCCTGGTCATACACTCTTGATACCAAAAATGGAGATAGATCATTGGGTCGATCTATCTTCCGATATGTCCGCTCATCTTTTTGCGAAAGCACAAGATATATCTCGTGCACTTCTTGCCATTTTTCCTGACAAGCGTATCATTCTTGCGATTCAAGGATTTGAAGTTCCACATACACACATTCATCTTGTTCCATCGGATGTTGAATTAAATCAAATACCACCGAATCCAAAACCAGATTCGGCAGATCTTGAAGAGCTTAAAATCAAAATCATAAACCAATTGTCTCATGTCTCCTCGTAAAACTATTTTTCTCGTTGCTATTGTTATAGCAGTTATCAGTATTGCTCTCGGTTGGTATGCGATCAAGGCATATACGAGTAAAAACAAAACACCGCTTGTTGGTGGACGTATTGATATGTGGATTGTGGGTGAAAATAGTGCTTGATATGATGCAATAGTTGCTGAATTCAAGAAAGCACGCCCTCAATTTACAAACACAGATATTGTCATTACAAAATTTCTCTCCCAAGCTGACTATGAGAAGAATCTCATCAGTGCATTCTCTGATAGTCGAGGTCCAGATATTCTCATGGTTCCATCGGTGGGTGGGGAATATCTTGAGAATAAGGTGACAGCTATACCACCTGACGCTGTAAATGTTGGTGCACTATCACAGATCTATAATCCAACGATTCTCAAAGATCTCACGATTTCATGAAATGGGCTCGATGCGGAAGGAAGAACCATCGTGATTCTTGCACTGAAAGGGATTGCTATGGGTTATGAATCACTTGGGTTTTATTTTAACTCGGATCTTATGCCAAAAGCTCCAAGCACTCTTTGAGAATTGGAGAATCTTGCAAAGAATGGTTCAGAAGATGCTTTTCCACTTGGCTTTGTTATCTCGCCATCTACACCACAGATCAATGAAATACTCACTCAGTCACTTGTAAGTGTATGAGTGAACTCATTTTCTGGATTGACCAGTGCGAATGCAATTCAGGCAATCAAGCGTTTTGAAGTATTTGAAAAAGCCCAACTCCTAACGGCTACTTCATCGGATAGTTCTCCATCAATCTCATCTGATTTCGTGGAAGAATGATATCAAGGTGACAGTTGAAATTCCTCTCCAAGTGATGTTTCAAACAATCAACAAGCTTGAATCAGTCTTGCTGATACGATCAAAACAGGAAATGCAAAGATGAATCAGCTCACGGATCTTTTTGCGATGGGGAAGGTAGCTTCGCTCATCGGTACACCGAGACTAATGTCTGAGATTCAGTATGCAACCAAGCGAGTTGCCGAGAAAAATGTTCTGACGAAAGGAAATTTTGCAACCGCACCACTTCCTCAATTTGGGCTTCAAAATCAAAGTGTTATTTTCTATTCCTATCTTGCACTTTCTCGTGATACAGATAACCCATCTTGAGCTATTGCATTTCTTGCATTTCTCTCAACTCCTGAGGCACAGAAACTCTATCTGGTAGGTGCACCTATGATGATCTCAACGAATCGAAATATTGCTAGCTCTCAAGCAACAAGCAATCTTACGACCAATTATCCACGTACAGGGTTTGCTGCATTTATACCTAAGGATGTGAATATTACTTCGTTTAATCCATGACTTTATCTTGAATACATGATGTGATTGTCAAAAGTTATTCGATCAAATGATATTTCTCTCTGACTCAGTCAACTTGTTTGATATATCAATTGTCAACGTGCACAACTCCTTTCCCAATCAGCTTTTGATAAGACTTGTACCCTCGATATTCAATAATAATACTATAAAGATGTCTTTCTGCAAGGGCGTCTTTTGCTTTACGCGGCAAGATAGGGTAGAGTAGTGAAGACAAATTTCTTTCTATGTACCGAATATCTCATCCTACGCTCTTTAGCGCATTCCTCGTTTGACTTATTATGAGTCTCTTTTGACTACTCTCTTTTCTTTCTCCTATCATTCATGGAGGTTCTTGAGTGTTTACTCTTTGATCTATGAATACAGCATATGCTGATTGTACAGGTGCATGACTCTATACTGACGCTGATTGTGGTGAAACAATCATCAATCAATGTATTGGTGATGCATGTACATCTGGAATTGCAACAAGTGAACTTAAGTGAGTACTTAAGAATAAGGTCGCAACCGGTGGAACATTTACTGATTATATTCAGTCGATCGTTGTCTACCTTCTTGGTTTCGTGGCACTTATTTGTGTACTACTCATTATTTATCAGGGTGGTAAAATCATGGTTTCCTGATGAAATGAAGAAACAGTGAAAAATGCGAAGAAGACTATTGTCTATGCATTTCTCGGTGTCATTCTTATCTTTCTTGCTTATTCGATTACGGTATTTGTGATCGGCGACAAGGATGGAAAAGGTGGTATTATCCAAGCTGGTGCAACTTCATTTCGTAGCTCCATTGAGCGTCAGATTGATTGAGTATTAGGTATTGATACAGCTCAAGCTCTCCAAGATGCGGAGATTGATGAAGTAATCTCTGAGACATTTGACGAGTACAGCATGTATCGCTTCAAGCGTCTCATGACTAAGATATTTCTTGAACAAAATAGCACCGGAGTATCTCCATCTACTATTCAAGAACTTACAAGTCTTATAGATCAGTCGAGTCTTACCTTGCCAGATAAGAGCAAGACAGCAAATGATCAAAAAATTGCGAAGATCAAAGTTGGTCTTGCTAAGGTTCTTGCAAACCCAAAGAGCAAAGATGAAGCATCATGACTTGAGTGATTGATTCAGGGATTTGGTTCTTCGGTAGAAATCGGTCGTATATCATGAGAGATTGGTTCGAGTGCACAATCTGGAAATGCTCCATTGACTGTGACATTTCGTGCAAACAATGTAAAAGACCCGTCTGGTAAGAAGATTCCTGATGGAAACTATGTTTGGTGGATCAAGTGACCACGTGATGAAAAAATAGTGATTGGGCGAGGTGTATCGTTTCTCTATTCATTTCCATTGGAGAAAATCTACACCGTATTTCTCGATGTAACATCTGATAGTAAAAATAGGAATGGAAAGACCGATGTTCTTCCTTTGCGACTCCGTACAGATATCAATGTACTTCCACGGTTGGCAAATATTTCCTTCTATTTGAATGGAATCAACGTTACGAATTTGAATGAGCTTAAAGTAACTCCTGGTCAAGCACGCAATGGTCTTGTTATTGATGCAACGGCATCTACTTCAAAGGATGGTGCAAAATTTGTTTCCACAGAGTGGGATTTTGGAAATGGACGATCCACTTCATATCAGTGAGAGCCTCGTCTTGAACGACAGATTTATGCACGAGAGGGTGACTATAATATTTCACTTATAGTCAAGAATAATTCAAACGAAGTAACGAGAAAGACTATTACGCTCAAAGTTCGTGATCCAATCGCAAGTATTGTGGCGAGTAAAACATCGGGATCTCTCCAGGATGATTTTAGATTTACGACTACAACTGCGAATTCTCGTCTCAATCTTGTCTATGATTGGATTATTAGTGATCGTGATGGGCGTGATATTGCACGCGTAAAAGGTGGAACTCTTAACTATCGATTTAAGAAAGTGGGAGAATATACTATAAAACTTAATGCTACGACGGTTGATAACAAAGTAGATACAGACTTTGTCGTTATCACGATTGATCCTCGCCCTCCAGTTGTGAATTTTCAACTTTCTAAATTCTCTAGTGAACAGCCAAACGTGCTGCGCATGAATGCGACGCAGAGTATCGATCCTGATACGAATTCTGCCGATCAGCTCAAATATCGATGGAAGATTGATGGACAACCTCGAGAGTTAGCTGATACACAGCGAAATGGTGCTATCGGAGTTTATAAACTTTCGGAACTTGGTGAACATACTGTTGATCTTGAGGTGGTTAGTCCAAATGGGCTCGTAGCAACTTCAACTAAAAAAATTACGATTGATTCTCTCCTTGGTGCTGATCTTAAGGTAGCTCAGAAGATCGTACGCGTTGGTGATCGAATGCTCTTCACAGCAAATGCACCCGAAGCGAAAATATTCGTTTGGAATTTTGGTGATGGAGTGACGACTAATCCTGTGACCGATAGTACCATGACACATGTCTACAATAGATCTGGTATATACACTGTTCGTCTGACGATACGCGCTGATAATACAGGAATCTCCAATACTATCTCACGAGTTGTCTATGTTGGTGATTCGGATACTCCAGTGCCAATCATTAGTATATCTCAGGGTGGTGAAGCGGTCGTTCCAGAAGTCGGAGTGTGTTGAATTGGCAAAGAGGGATATACGATTTCTCGACTCTCGAGTATTGATATCTCCGCTCGAGACAGCCTCAATGTCGATGGAACTAATCAAAATCTTTCCTACTCATGGAAAGCAAATGGAAAGACCTCGAGTCTTCAAACATTTCCGCATTCTTTCGATGAACTTGGTTGTTTTCCGATACGACTCTCTGTTCGATCGAATCAATCTGGCGCAAGCGCAGCTCGTGAAATATGGGTAAAGGTAGATAATATTCCACCAACACTTTCTGGTCTAAGTGTGACCAGTGCTGATACTACAAAGGATCCGGTTATTGTGAATGTAAATGCTATCAATGCACAAGACCCAGATGGGGTTATTACTTCCTACATCTGGTCATATTGGACGAAGACAGATAGTGAACCACAAGGTCTCCGGGTAACACGCGCACCACAGACAACATTTGTACTGCCTCGCATTGATGATACTTACTACTTTGGTGTCATTTTAGAAGATTCAAATGGTGTAAAATCAAAGAGTATCGATCTCTTGTCCCAAGATGCGTCTATTACTCTCCAGAGTGATAATAGCAATACTCCTCTCATTACCCTCAAGTCTTCTCTTGCAGCACCAGCAAATACAGTGGTAGCTGGAAAGCAAGTAACATTTACTACGAGTACAACCAACCTACTTGATGATAATATTACTGATAAAACAGTATTTAAATGGGATTTTGACGGTGATGGATTCTATGATAAGAATGCTACTTGATCGACGGCTACTTACACATATCAAAGGCCTGGTATTTATCGAGCAAAGGTAAAAGCTCTCTATAAGGGTGTATCTAACACTCGCACTATTACGATCACAGTGACGAATGATCTCAAGCCAAGCTTTGATTATATTGCTATCGGTCGAATGATCGTATTGGTCAACTCGACTCGTGGTGTCTACAATAATGTGACTTGGGAACTTCCAGATGGTGCTGTCTCAAATGAGCTTGATAGTATTACTATTGTTCTTCCTGAATGACAGAATCAAGCAAGCATCACAATGCGAGTCTCGGATGGTGACAAAGAAGTTGCAGCGACTGATACGGTCAATATTGACACTCGAAATATCAAAACTGCTGCTTCGAGCAATGGTATCATTCTCCTGAGTCAGCCACGTGCTATTAACAATAGCATCACGATTGATTCTCCAGATGAGAAGGTAACACTCTATATTTCTTCTCAAGGAAATGTGGCAAAATATGCGATCGATGATAATCTCAATGTTGATTCGAATCTCAACGGTGATGCATCTGATGACGAGGATAATCGTAATTCTCCAACGTATAGAAATGGGGGAGTGTATGTTGTGAAATGATTTAACGATCGGGATGCAAGTCGTACGGTGCGAGTAACATTCTACGATTCGAACAATCAAAAAATCGATACCAAGGAAATTATTATCAAATCAAGCTTTGTATCTGCAGTTGTTGCAAATCCTGAACCAACCCAAGAAATTACGGAAATTCGAGAACAAGATCGTGCAAATCTTGAAATCCTTCGTGAGATGATTCAATCGAAAGTTCCTGAGACTTCCAGAGCAACATTTATGAGTTATTTTGGTAAGCTCAAAGATGAGTGGTATGATCAAAATCAAAAAACAACAACCATTATTGAATTTGAAAAAGCGATTGCGAGTGCGGGCCTTGATGAAAAGCTTGTGACGGATATGAATGGTATTCTTGAAAGTTTTCTCGCGACAGATGATGCTCTCGGTGCAGAGGTCTCGACAGCGCTCAATACTATTCGTGGATTAATACCTCCTTCAAGCTCATATGCAGAAGAAGTGATGGGAAAAGATGGAAATGGAGGTCTCCTCAGAGAGATTATTGATGCTCCAAATAATCTTGAAGAAAATAAAGCAAAAGCTCTCAAAATTCTCACGTATGTGAAAGATGATCCTCAGATCACCGTTGAGAATAAAAATATTCTCAAGAGTCAACTCAAGGTTATCATCTATCATGGATCTGAGAATATCCCTGACGATCAAGTAGAACCATCCACTGAGACTCCAAAAGAATCATCATCTGGCGGATTCATGGGAACTATTATTATTATTGGTCAGGTAATTGGTATTCTGTTCGGGTTTGTGGTTGGTCTTATTCTCATGCTCCTCATTTTCTTTAAGATTACCAATAAGAATGATGCAATTGGGTTTCAGGATTGGATTATTGAAAAACTCTTTCAGCATGGTCATGATGATAACTTACCATCAGCACCTACAAAATCTATTACTCCTACACCTGCTGCTCCTGTTATAAAATCTGAAGTAATTACTCCAAAACCTTCACCTGAAAAATCCGTTTCAGTTTCGAATACGATTGCTACTGAAGCTGCTATTGACCCACTTGCTCAAGTATCAAACACGGTAGTATCACAATGACTCCCAGATAGTATCCCCGCGCCATCTGAGGCACTTCCTCCTTGGCTCAAGAATGCAGTTGAATTTAATCCTAATTCTACACCAGCTTCAGTAACTCCTGCTGATCCACTCATATCAACATCAGCTGTTTCAGAAGTTGTAACGCCTGAAGTTACAGTATCAAATGATCCACCAGAGATTCCTGATTGGCTCAAATCAATCAGCACTCCACCTGTTCCAGAAACAATAGTTTCTTCACCAGCTATGGCTGAAGTTGATACAGAAACTGTGGTAGCAAATGAATCAACTTTACCACAAGTACCATCTGTTGAGGCTCCATCGAGTGAATTGCCATCATGGCTTATGGGTACGAGTGATACAACTGTTTCGTCTGATCTGCCTCAAACAGAAATAGTAGAAGATATTGTTCCTCCAACGGATGCTCCAGAAGGTACTGTGGAGATTGTTCCTTCGGAAGAGTCATCATCAGATGCTCCTATCGCTTCATCAGAAATGCCAGCCTGGCTTCAGGATGATGTATCAGTACCCAAGAGCGAAAGTGCAACTGAGATAGCTTCTGAACAAGAGACAACCTCCTTTAGTCTCTCTCCAATGGATGTATCTCTCGGTGATCCTTCATCTACAACGACGTCGTCTCAGATGCTATCAGATCAACAGACATCAGAAGATACTACCTCTGATAGATCATCTGAAACCATAACTGATGTAAAGCCGAGAAAGCCGCGCAGAAAGTCAAAAGTTCAACTTCAAGAAGAGCAAGGAGAATCATGATCTAATTTCTCTCTTAATGCCTCAAGCCAGGTTACTCCAGATGCGAATGCGCCTACTGCAAATGCCTCTGTTCCAAATAGTGATTTGCCTGAGTGGCTTCGATCGTAATCTCTTTGTTCGTTCTTCGTTTACGTTTCATGATTTAGCAAATTTGTATGCAAACTAATAATTCCCCTTCAGAATCGTCCTCAACTACAAGCTCTGTACCTCTTTCATGAGATGTTCCTGTAGCTCCTGTTTCGGTGCAACCACAGAGTCTTGCTGATCTTGTACAAGCATCTCTCTCAGATTCGCAGAAAACTGCTGTTGAGACAACGCCTGAGGGTGGAATATGAGTTCCAGGAACTACAAATGCGAATACAGGTGCTGGTGGTAGTCTCCCACCGAAAAAGCCAAAAAAGTCTTTGAGTCCTGCTGATGCTTTTCGAGCCCTTGCATTCCTCACTCTCTCGATCACTATCTTTGCATCGGTCGTATTGGGTTATGTTGTGTTCCATCCTGAGGATGCTTGATTTTTCAATTCACTTGGCATTGATCCTGAGAATATTGCTCAGGTACTCAAACAACTTATCTCGGCGACTTTCTCGATCACTACGTTGACTCTGTCAATCATTGCGATCATTTGTCTCTACAAATTTCTTTCATTCAAGAATCCAGAGCAGAAGAAACAAAAGCTTCTCTATGGGGTTGGCACAATGGTAGTGTTTGTTCTTCTCTTTGGTGTGCTGGCGGCATGGGCTGCGCTTTTTCGTCAGATCGGTGATGTTGATTTTTCCAATCCGAATGGTGGCATTATTCTCTATGATAATGACAAATATCTTGATGCTGTTTGAAAGAAGGCGAGCAGTTATCGTTCTACTATTATTGATACAACAAGACCGATTATATGACCGCTCACTCTGCGATATGACATTAAATCAAATGCAAAGAAGTTCTCACAAACTATGGTAATTCAATGATATGAAATTGATTTTGATAATAGTGACGGAACAAGATGAAGAAAGACAGGTAATAATCCTCTCAAAGATGATACAATTATAGCAACATATACACGACCGGATACAACCTATAAACCAACGGGTTTTTACTACGGAATTGATAAAATCACAAAAAAAGAAATTCGAAAAGAAATGACTCTTCCGACTTTTAAGATTGAAAAAGTAGTTGAAGCTCAAATGAAGCAAGAGGTTATGAGTCTCAATGCTGATACTCTTCGTTCGCAAGGAGATATAACTTGGTCTCGTGATGGTGTAAAAATTGGAGATGGTGCAAAATATACTGCACCGATTGAAAATACAGATTATAGCATATGTCTCGCAGTAATTGATAATGGTAAATATCCATTTGCTGGTGGCACGTGCAACAAACTTATTATCATTCCCGGGAAGGATCGTGCTCCTATTACATGAGAACTTTTAATTCAACCATCTGAAAAAGGAGGGTTAGCATATGATCTCAAAGTGCAAGATCCAAAGACAAAAAAATGAGGTGAAATTCTCGTCTATGAGTGGCTTATAGATGGTGTGAAAAAATGAGAAGGAAAGGAGTATACCTATACATTTAATCAATATGGTGATTATGAAGTAAGTCTGCGTATGGTTGATGGAAATGATGAAAGTGTGACCCTGAGCCAAACCCTCAATATCAAGCAACCCCGAGTACTGCGAGCTGGTAATAACTCACAAAGTCTTCTTGACCTCAGGCGTGCGTCGGATGATGGATCTATTCAGCCAAACCTCCTTCCATTCAACTACAATCGTGAGCTTGGTGCATCGGTTATTCGTGGTATTACCGCTGGAACCAGATTGAGCTATAATGCTGAAGAAGTACGAATTGATGGACTACCAGGAGAGAGTGTGACACTCAAAGATGTCGAAGTTTATTTTGATGAACAACGTATCGCAAATGGAATTAGTTGAGAATTTTTAATTCCACAATCGGCAAAGTACAATATTTATTTTAAGTACCTTGTTGAGACAAATCGATGAGAAAAAGATACTATTGTACAAAAAATTATTATTGAGAGTAGCGCTCAAGCTATGAATCCTATTATGGAGCTCCATGCATCGAGTGATTTTGCTCCTGTAACCTTGACGGTTGACGCATCTGCCTCCAATGTACGATCTGGTCGAATTGCGAAATATCTCTTTGATTTCGGCGAGAACAAGCCTCCAGTCGATGAGTCAAAAGCAGTACAAACATATATCTATGATCGTCCTGGCGAATATTCTGTGGTGCTCACTATTGTGAAAGATGATGGCACGAAGGCGAGTATTAAACGAACGATCATCGTCAATACTCCACCGAAGAATTTGTCCATTTCTCGATCACTCTCGAGCGCTCAGCCTGAACAAAGCATTGATTTTAGTCTCAGTACGGTATCGAATAATATCGCAAGCTATTATTGGGAATTTGGAGATGATATTTCTTCTCAGGAAGAAGCCCCAAGTCACTCGTATAATAAGACAGGAGAATATAATGTGCTGCTCCGTGTACGATATGTTGATGGTACGACCGCAACAGCGAGCACGAATGTGAAAATAGAATAAAACACACCCCGTGAGGGGTGTTTGTTTTTAACGGAATTTCCTACTGATTTTTACTACCTCTGAAACCGTGAGGATTGCATGAATTTCTTTATTCTCGACAAATTATTTTTATACTTCTGGTTGTATTTTTTAAGTCATTCTATTCATGCATATGCGACGTTTTCAAATTCTCATCTTGATGATAGTTTTTATGCCACTTTCTACCGCCTCAGCATCATATACTCATATATCAGCTCCTGTTTGGCAATCATCTGGATCTGTCAATATATCTCATGGATTGGTACGAGTAAAGTTCGATCTCACGAGTGTAAAAAAACTTTGATCTTGTTTGGATCTAGATAGTGAATCACTGCAATACCTCCAGATACCTCAATCTCTGAAAAATAAATCCTATATATCTTGTGTGAGCGACCTTGGCATCAATCCGATCTTTCTTCGTACTGGTGTTGAGTTACATACTGGTCTGGATGCTCTCAATATCGTGAATCCTCAAAAAAAGTTCTCTATTACTAGTACCAAGAGATCTGTGCTTTCTTGGGATATTGCGACTCAAAATGTTGATGGATATGTTCTGCGGGCAACGGAAGATCAAAGATTTGCACCAAGTTCATACAATAATATCTATCGTATCATTCGCCTCATCCATAGAGATGATCTTAGTATCTATCCATCAAAAATATTGTGGAATAATGATAAAATTGTAAAAGGTGCTCCATTTTATGGAAATAGTGAGTATCGTGTTTGGTTTGAGAAGTTAAATAAAGATCAATCTTCAGGGTCTATGATTCTTGATATTCCGAAAGATTCGGTAATACAAGAATATACTTTTCAATTTATCATTGACCCTAGGGTGACGATTGATGCCTTTATCTTGATAGACAAGTCAGGTCAAAAACAATCTCTTGCTCCTTCTGGAAATATCATAAAAAATTCTGATGTACCGAATGGGGTTGATCGGATTGAGGTGAGATATCACTACTAATGTTATTTTCTATAAAAATCTCTCATTTCGAGAGGTTTTTATTTTCTCAACCTTCATTTTTCCATATAATCTCTGCTCGTTTCCCACTATACAATGCTCAATAACGCACAACAAAAAGCAGTTCAACATTCTACTGGTCCACTCCTGATTCTCGCTGGTGCTGGTGCTGGGAAAACTCATACCTTGACTGAGCGAGTTGCACAGATGATAGAGTTCGGAGGTGTATCGCCTCGCAGTATATTGGCACTGACCTTTACGAACAAGGCAGCAAAGGAAATGCGTGAACGAATGTCGAAGCGACTGAAGTTCGAGCATACCTCGGGACATCCTTTTTTGCAGAGCGATCTTCCAATTATTGGCACATTCCACTCGATTGGGGTATTTTTCCTTCGTCGTTATATTGAGCGACTTGGTATTTATACTGCATCATTCAGTATTTTCGATGAAGATGATAAGCAGCGACTTATTCGATCGATTATGGAAGACCTCAAGATCGATACCAAACAAATGCCACCTCGGCAGGTGATGTACCAGATCGGTGAGGCAAAAAATACATGAATTGACGCTCGAACATTCAAAGCAACATCGGATAACTATGCTCGTGCATTAGTGGGGGATATCTACAATCAATATGAGAATCGTATGCTCGCTATGAATGCAATCGATTTTGATGATATTCTCCTCAAATGGCGAGAGCTACTTGCATATCCTGATGTACTTGCAGTTTTTCATGACCGCTTTACTCACATAATGGTTGATGAGTATCAAGATACAAATGACATTCAGTATGACATCGTTCACAAACTTGCGGCAAAGCACCGAAATATTGCAGTTGTTGGTGATGATTGGCAGGGAATTTATTCCTGGCGTGGCGCGAATGTCGGTAATATTCTCTCTTTTCAGAAAGACTATCCAGATGCAACAGTTGTAAAACTAGAACAGAATTATCGCTCTACCAAGACGATTATTGCAGCTGCAAATGCTGTGATTAAAAATAATAAAACAGCACTTGAGAAAACACTTTGGACTGACAATGTTGTGGGTGAGAAGATTGTTCTAGAAGTTGCAAACGATGAAAAAGCAGAAGCACAAAAAATCGCGTCCATCATCTCAGCACATGAGGGTGAATATGAAGATTGGGCGATCCTCTATCGGACGAATGGTCAATCGCGACTCCTTGAAGAAGCACTACTTCGTTCTTCGATTCCTTATAAAATCTATGGATGAGTGAAGTTCTATGAGCGAAAAGAAATTAAAGATATTCTTTCTTATCTCCGTCTTATAGCGAATCCAAGTGATGAAGTATCGTTGGGGCGTATTCTCAATGTACCATCTCGAAAAATCGGTGATAAGTCTCAGGAAAAAGCACTTGATTACCTCAGGTCTCAATTCATCACACTCGATACTCTCACAGAAGATATGGTACCTGCGATGGGTTTACCGGCTCTCGCAAATCGTGGGATGATTTCATTTATCGCGAATTATCGTCTCCTCTACAGTCTCTCTCATGAATCATGAGTAGAAGATGTTGTTATTCAGCTCATCAAGGCGATCAAGTACGAGGATTTTCTCAAAGAGGAATATGGAGAAGAAGGTGCGGAGGCTCGAATGGACAACCTGCGTGAGCTTGCGAATCTCTCTTCTCGCTATACTGGACTCTCTCCACGTGAGAGTTTACAGGCATTTCTCGAAGACATTGCTCTGATTACCGATCATGATACCGATGAAGTTGGCTCAAGTGTTGTCTCCCTGATGACTGTCCATAGCTCCAAGTGATTGGAATTCCGTAATGTGATCATCGTCGGTCTTGAAGAATGACTCTTCCCGCATACTCGCTCTCTCGTCGATCCGCAAGCACTCGAAGAAGAGCGTCGTCTGATGTATGTAGCTCTCACACGAGCCAAAGAACAACTTTATCTCTTCGCAGCGAGTGAGCGGTATAATTTTGGTTCTTACTCAGCAAATCCGCTGTCTCGATTCGCAAAAGAAATTCCTGAAGAATTCCGAGAAGAAGTCCATGCAAAACAGGATATATTTGGACAAAAATGAGTAAAACCGGCATTTGGATCATTTGGTGTGGATGTGAATAGTTTTTTGAGTACAGCAAAAGCTCGCAGCAAGAATGATGTATCTATTTTTCACATTGGAACACGAGTAGAGCATGCTCAGTTTGGAGGCGGAGTGATTATTTCTTGGTCAAGTCCGATCGCCGAGATTGCTTTCGGTGGTGGTCACGGTATCCGAAAACTCAATCTTGAGATGGCGCCTGTGAAAAAAGTGTGATAAATTTGATTTATTATAAATACTATAGTATTATTTGTCTATAATTATTTGTTGTATGAAATCTCACTTCTGAATTATCACTCTTGTTATCTTTGCAATGTCTCTGAGTTCGTACTCTCCTCTATTTGCTCAGGATGATTTTGATGCTGATCGCGTAGAGAAGGCTTGGTTAGAATGGACGAATGCAGAACGATCTCTTGTCTGAGCTCCAACCATTGCTTCCCATTCTGGACTTACTCAGACGGCAAAAATATGGAGTGTTGAATCAGAAAAACGTGGTGAAATGAGCCATAAACGAACCAATAAATCATCCTACTATGACTACAAGGAGATAGAAAAATGGTTCAGTAACCAAGGGTTGAAATTTAAGAACGTCTCTCGTAAGACCTTCTCGGAGTCAATCGGTTATGGAGTGGTGAAGTGTCCGAAGGAAGGAGATTGTACTGATGCTCTCATCACTGCTACGAAGAGCACTTGGAAGTTCTTTATGAGTGAAAAATGAAAACAATATGCACCACATTACAAGGCTATTGTTATGCCAGAGTTTCGACTGATGGGCGTAGGGGTGGAACTCGATAAATCCTCGAAGCGATATTATATCACTGTTCATTATGCTACTGAAGTAGTCGGTGACAAGCCAGTTGTGACACCAAAAGTCACTCCAAAAATTGTAAAAGTGAGCATGTTTCTCGAAGAGGATATATTCGATGTTGCGCTTCCAGCTTCGCTTGTTCGGAAGATAGAGGTGGCGAGGAAGTAGATAGGAAAATCCTCAACCGATTCATCGGTTGAGGATTTTTGGTTAACTCAATAACTTTTATTCAGTAGAAATTCTAAACATAACACCTAAGATAAATGCTTTTTTCTCCTTTTCACTTAAATTGCAAATCGTTTCTCATTTGATATACCAACATTCATCACCCATCCTTCACTCAGAGAGTATATGTTTATTTTTATCTTGTTGTGTAAAAGTTGTACCATTCCAATCTAGTTCACTAGATAGATAGAGTTCGTCTTTAGCAATTCAAAATTCATCATTTTTTAGAAATAAATTATCATCATATCTTGCTTTCCCAGTTTTAATGAAGCCAGTTCATGATTTTTGATATTTATATGTGTACTTTGCGAATCCATTAACATCTTCTTTTGGTTTATTATTGACTCAATAAGTAATGCTCTCGATCAGATTACTATTTCAATCGAATTGAAATTTACCTTTAGCAATTCAGTGTTCATTCTGTTTTAATTTTCCATCTTTTCAGTAAAAAGATCACTCAGTAATATTTCATTTGTCATCATGAATCCATATATATTTAGCAAATCAATCGCTGTCTTCCTTGAGTTTATTATTATTTCAATATGTTGAACTTTCAGTAATTTCACCGATTTGATTATACTTCAATTTGTATTTTGCAAATCAATCGCTGTCTTCTTTTAGTCTATTATTAGAGTCATATGTCGTTTTCTCGATGACGTATCCATTTTTATCATATCTCCATGTGTGCTTTGCAAATCAATCATTATCCTCTTTTAACTTATAATCAGATCAGTATGTTGAATACTCAATAAGATGACCATTTTTATCACGTTTCCATATATACTTAGCATATCACTCACTATCCTCTTTTGGCATATTTTTTGATCAAAAATAAATCACCTCAATTAAGTCCCCATTTAAATTAAATTTTTTTCGTGATTGGCTTATTCAGTCTTCATCTTCTGTATATTCTTCATCTTCGGCATATTTAGACTCAATAATAGTGGTTGTTCATACTTTATCTGTTTTTGTTATTTTCCACTCTCCCGCAATAGTTTGCTGGGAAAATCCAAAAAGTAGCAATACCCCAAGAATAATATATTTTTTCATATAGAAGTGATATTAACGATATCTTGTACTTCTAATAGTCGTTGATGGATACGACTTTGCATAGCTTTTTGTTACAAACTGTCATGATTTTGCACTGCGATAGTATCCTGATGAGCTACCTCGAGCCTCGGCGGTTGAGCCCATGAACATAGCACTTGCAAGTAGTACTGCAATGAATACAGATATATATTTTTTCATATACGAAAAAAAAGAAGATAAAAAGCAAACAAAAAAGGACAAACTATACGCCTTCGATGTTTACCACAACACACGGACACAATTGTTCTATAAAAGATACAAAAGGCAGGCAATATAATTTGCCCTTTACAATCTTTTATAAACAAAAAAAGTGTCGAGAGTGAGTTATGGTATTGCTAGTATAGCTTTTTGCATTTGAAATCAAGATGAAACGATCAAATATGCTCTCTTCCAAACAAGAAAAACCCTCAACCGATGAATTGGTTGAGGGTTTGGCGGTTGTACGCTTCTATCACAGATCTCAGATACTGAGAAGGAGAGTGGAAGCTGTGTTGTTATATTGGGTAAAATTTGTACCCAATACTATTGGAATATCCCATTTTTCGTGAGGTAATTTTGTACGTCACGTTCCATATAGCCGTTTTTTGCCCATACAATCTTTTGTGCGATGGTACGGATCTCTTTTTCAAGAGATGAAGTAAGAACTTTGCCCATCACTGCCCATTGGTGAGCGAACATGATTCGTTTTGCTGCCCAACCGGCTCGATCACCGTGACCACAGAGTTCGGCATGTTCGCGTGCCATAGTCATTGCATTATCGATAGCAATTGTTGCTTTGCTTGGGTCGAGTTGCACCCCCAAGTTGTTATATTCAAAATATTGATTCTCGACGAAGATTGTTGTCAGTGCTTCTAGAGTGCTACCGCTTAGTTCGTGTAACAGTGTCTTGATCTTATCGGTATTGCCAACTTTCTGTGTAAGCATTGTGATTTCTGAAACAATCTCCTGTTCCTTATGTTGTTTTGCGTATTCTGCTGACAAACATAACTTCATAGAGTGAATCAGCGAACCGAATGAACTGAACATATAAGCTCCTATTTCCGAGATTTCGGAAAAAATTATGGTGAAGTACTGTGCTATCTCTAACAAAGTACTTTTTTATATTAAGTAAAATATATATAATGTCAATATAAAAAGCAGCCTTTCGGACTGCTTGGATTCATAGTTGGTAGATCCTGAATCAAGTTCAGGATGAC
>ERZ724524.519-NODE-519-length-25239-cov-5.216129_pt1 | contig 25239 bp, 19 predicted proteins | sample MGYA00376057_ERZ724524 | MGnify/ENA primary metagenome ERZ724524 (study PRJEB28724, sample SAMN07190888) | wastewater metagenome | isolation source: influent of sewage treatment plant in Hong Hong | place: USA: Christiansburg, Virginia | collected 2016-03-01 ...
GATCGGCGATGTCGTGCGCGGCCCGATGCTGGCGCACAAGGCGCATGAAGAAGGCGTCATGGTTGCCGAACTGATGGCTGGACAGGCTGGTCATTGCAATTTTGACACCATTCCCTGGGTTATCTACACCTCGCCGGAAATCGCTTGGGTGGGTAAGACCGAGCAGCAGCTTAAGGCTGCTGGCGTCGCCTACAAGGCGGGTAAGGTTCCTTTCCTGGCCAATGGTCGCGCGTTGGGCATGGGCGATCCTTCTGGTTTCGTCAAAATGCTGGCTTGCAAGGAAACTGACCGTATCCTCGGCGTGCACATCATTGGCGCCAATGCCTCAGAAATCATTGCCGAAGCAGTAGTAGCGATGGAGTTTGGTGGTGCTTCCGAAGACTTGGCCCGTATCTGTCACGCTCACCCGACCCTGTCGGAAACCGTGCATGAAGCGGCTCTGGCCTGCGACAAGCGTACGCTGAACTTCTAATCAGAAAATCAGCTGCGCAAAAGGCGGGTTGCGGAAACGCACCCGCCTTTTTCTTTGGCTAGAATACGGATACCCTCTTCACAGAATCAACAAATGCCCCACAAAAAATTACAAGTCTCCGCCAACGGCATGCTGGAAGCTTACGAGGCCTTGCTGACGATGCGTGGTTACATAGCAGATGCCGCGCAGTTGACTGCGGCCAGTGCTTTGCAAAATCTCTATACCAGCCTGTTGTATTTCAAGGTTGATCGCAGCAGCACGTTCAAACGTTTGCTGGCACCGCCCAAGCCGCCGCAAGGGATTTATTTTTGGGGCGGTGTCGGGCGCGGCAAGAGTTTTTTGATGGATTGTTTTTACGAGTCGGTGCCATATCGCCGAAAAAAACGTCTCCATTTCCACGCCTTCATGCAGCAGATACATCGTGATCTCGATAAGTACAAAGGCGAGTCTGACCCGATTTCGAAGGTGGCCGAACAGATTGCACGCGAAGTTCGCCTGCTCTGTTTTGACGAGTTTCACGTTTCGGATATTGCCGATGCAATGATCCTCGGTCGCCTGCTCGATGGTCTGTTTGCCAAAGGGGTCATTCTGGTGATGACATCGAACTACCCACCAAGCATGCTTTATCCGAACGGTTTGCATCGCGATAGCTTCCTGCCGACGATTGCGTTGTTACAGAAGCATCTTGATGTGTTTGAAGTCGAAGCGGGTGTCGATTACCGGCTACGTGCGCTGGAGCAGGTCGAGATTTATCACTATCCGGCTGATGCGGCTGCCGAGAAAAAAATGCTCGATTACTTCCGCATGGTGGCGGGTGGTGAAGGCAAGAAGGGTGGTTCGATTGAGGTGCTGGACCGGCAGATTGAAACGCTGCGGCGCGGCAATGGTGTGATCTGGTTTGACTTCAAAACCTTGTGTGGCGGTCCGCGTTCGCAGAACGACTATCTGGAAATTGCTCGCAGTTATCACACGGTGCTGCTCTCACACATTCCCAAGATGACGGCCAATCAAGCCTCCGAAGCACGGCGCTTTACCTGGTTGATCGACGTTTTTTACGACCACAAGGTCAAACTGATTTCGACTGCCGACTGTCCGCCCGAGCAACTTTACACGGAAGGCACGCAGGCCAGCGAATTTGCCCGCCCAGTCAGCCGCCTCACCGAAATGCACTCCAAGGAATATCTTGCGCTGCCGCACATCGTCGCGCTTTGAGGTGATGCCATGAAAATCCTGCTCAAAGCGCTGTTGACCGTAACACTTGCCCTGTGGATCGGTTTTGCCGGTGCGCAGCAGTTGGAGGTCATCGAACTGCGCAGCAAAAGTGTCGAGCAGGTGCTACCGGTGCTGTTGCCCCTGGTTGAGCCGGGTGGCACGCTGAGCGGGATGAACAACCAGCTTTTTTTGCGAGCCTCGGCACGCAATCGGGCCGAGATCAAAAAGGCGTTAGCGGCAATCGATACACCAACACGCCGCCTGATCATACGCACTAGCCAGAATCGCGAAGCGGAGAGTAATTCGCAAGGTGCCGAGGCAAGCGGGCAGGTTGTACTGGGCAGTTCACGCCACTCAAATGCCCAAGCGCAGGTCTGGAACACCAAGAGTGTGCGTGGCGAGAATGCCGGGCAAATGGTGCAGACGGTTGAAGGTGGCCAGGCGTTCATCCAGATTGGCCGTTCGCTGGCGATACCGATGCGCCAGGTGGTTGTTGGCCCGGGGGGTGCGATCATCAATGAAACGGTGGTTTATAAGGATGTTGGCAGCGGGTTTTACGCGGTGCCACACCTCAATGGCCAGCGTGTAACGATAGAGATCAGTCAGCAGGCTGACAGCGTTGCCAGCTACAGAAGCGGTAATATCAACACCCAGCGTTTGTCGACCACGGTTTCCGGTCGGCTGGGCGAATGGATCGCGTTGGGTGGTGGCGGTCGTCAGGCGACGGGCAATCAGAACGGCGCGTTTAGTGTTTCATCGAGTGATGCACGGGATAATCGCTCAGTCTGGTTAATGGTAGAGGAAGTTGAGTGAATCAATTGAAGCGTCATTTCGGGCAAAAAGCCGCATTTGTTTCGGCGATTGTTTGTGTCGTACTGGCATTCCCGATGTTTGGTATTTTTATCTGGTTGCTCATTGAGCGCGGCATGAACGACACATGGACGCCGAGTGCGCTGACCACGGGTTTTTTCTTTCTTTTTTGCGCTGTCGTGCTTTATGTCTTGAGCCGCCCGCAGCCACCGTTGCCAGCGCAAGATGTTATCCCCTAGGGGACTTCTTGCAGGGCGCGGTCGACAGCTAAAAACGGCTGAATTTTGAAATAAAAAACCCGGCGTCAAAGCCGGGTTTTACATTGTGCTGCGTTAATAATCAGGCGGCGTTCAGTGCCTGATCCAAGTCAGCAATGATGTCGTCGATATGTTCGATACCGACCGACAAGCGAATCATGTCTTCCGACACGCCAGCCTTGGCCATTTCGGCCGGCGACAACTGACGGTGCGTGGTCGATGCCGGGTGGCAGGCCAGAGTTTTGCAATCGCCGATATTGACCAGACGGGTGACCAGTTGCAGGGCATCCTGGAACTTGCCGCCGCCAACGCTGCCGCCCTTGACGCCAAAATTGAGAATGCCGGAAGCACGGCCGCCCATGTATTTCTGAACCAGCGCGTAATCCTTGTGATCCGGCAGGCCGGCGTAATTAACCCAGCTAACCTTGGCGTGACCCTTCAGGAAGTTGGCAATCTTCAGCGTGTTTTCGCAAATGCGATCCATGCGCAGCGCCAGCGTTTCGATGCCTTGCAGGATCAGAAAAGCGTTGAACGGCGAGATGGCGGCGCCCATGTTGCGCAAAGGCACGACGCGCGCACGACCGATGTAGGCAGCGGGGCCGAGGGCTTCGGTATAAACCACGCCGTGGTAGGAAACATCCGGCTCGTTGAGGCGTTTGAATTTGGTCTTGTGCTCGGCCCAGGGGAATTTGCCGCTATCGACAATGATGCCGCCCAAGCTGTTGCCGTGGCCGCCGAGGTACTTGGTTAGCGCATGCACGACAATGTCGGCGCCATGCTCGAACGGGCGGCACAGGTAAGGCGAGGGCACCGTGTTATCGACAATGACCGGCACGCCATGCTTGTGGGCGATTTCGGCAAGTTTCTCGAAGTCGGTGACATTGCCCAGCGGGTTGCCGACGGATTCACAGAAGACAGCCTTGGTCTTGCTGTCGATCAGCTTCTCGAAGGCTACCGGATCATTGAAGTCGGCAAAACGGACATCAATCCCGTACTGCGGCAAGGTGTGCGCGAACAGGTTGTAGGTGCCGCCATAGAGCGTGCTCGACGAAATGATGTTGTCGCCGGATTCGGCAATCGTCTGGATCGCCGCGGTGATCGCTGCCATGCCTGAGGCAAAAGCCAACGCAGCAATGCCGCCTTCCATTGCCGCCACGCGCTTTTCCAGCACGTCCTGCGTCGGGTTCATGATGCGCGTGTAGATGTTGCCGGCAACCTTCAGGTCAAACAGGTCGGCGCCGTGCTGGGTGCTGTCGAAAGCATAGGAGGTGGTCTGGTAAATCGGCACCGCCACGGCCTTGGTGGTTGGGTCGGGTGAATAGCCGCCATGGACGGCAAGTGTTTCGATCTTCATGCGTGTCTCTCTTGTTTTGTGGTGGTGAAAAAAATGTAGTTTATCGGGAGTTGACCGTAACAGGTTCAGTTTTGGGTTGTATTGCGAGTGTAGCGGAGGGTATTTGAGAACACTTTGCTCATCGCTTTACCTGCCAACTCGATGCCTGATTCAAAACCAGAAGATAATAAAATTTATTGGACTATAAGGCCTACACTGCTTGGCATTGCGTGAGGGAGGAAGGCGTACCGTGGCTGACAAGGACAAATACGCCAGCAATGACGCATTGATGACGAACTCAGGGAGAGCGCAGCGCCAGCAGAGCAAAGGCGCCAATGTGCCGACAGATCTCTCAATGGAAGTTATTTCGGCCATGCACTCGGCCGAGGCAGCGCAGCGGATGCTGCATGAGTTGCAGGTGCATCAGGTCGAACTGGAACAGCAGAATGAGCAACTTCGCCTGTCACAGATTGCACTTGAGGAGGCGCGGGCAAGTTATCTGGATTTCTATGACTTTGCGCCGGTCGGTTTTTGCACACTCAGTGAAGCGGGAGTAATCCTGCAAGCCAATGCCACTGTGGCCAGGATGCTCGGTGTGGCGCACGGCTCTTTGCTCACGCGGCATTTGTCCACCTTCATGCTTGACGAAGACCAGGATCGCTACTACCTGCATCGCAAACAGATCATCGCGACCGGGGAGCCGCTTTCCTACCAATTGCGGATGGTGAAGAGCGATGGCACGCAACTCTGGGTGCATCTGGCTGCTACCGCCACGCAGGACACAGCGGGTGTACCGGTACTTCGTGTTGTCCTGAGTGATATTTCCGAAAGCAAAATGGCAGCCGCGGCTCTGCGTGAAAGCGAGCAATTCAAGCAAGCCATCCTCGATTCGATGTCCTCCCAGATCGCCGTGCTTAACCAGGACGGGACCATCGTCGCAGTCAACCAAGCCTGGCAACAGTTTGCCCTGGCGAACAGCAAGGTTTCCGGGCAAGCCGCCAGACACACGCAGATTGGAACCAGCTATCTGGAAATTTGCCAGGCCAGCCTTGGCGAATCGTCGGACGGTGCAGCGGAAGCGCGCCAGGGCATTCTGGATGTTCTGAATGGACGTTTGCCCGGATTCAACCTTGATTACCCGTGTCATTCGCCGGATCAGCAACGGTGGTTCACCCTTTCCGTAACGCCGATATTTGAAAAAATCCCCGGTGTGGTAATCACTCATATCGAGATCACGGCGCGCAAAAAAGCTGAAGAAGATCTCTTGCATCATCGCGACGCGCTGGTGCGCGAAGTCCATCACCGCATCAAGAACAATCTGCAAGGTGTCTCCGGCCTGCTGCAGCGCGAACTGGGCAAATTCCTTGAGCTCGATCCGCGGCTCACCGACGCCATCAGTCAGATCGATGCCATCGCCATCGTCCATGGCTTGCAGGCAGTCCATTCGGATGAAACCATTCGCCTGTGTGACAGCGTCAGCCATATCTGCACGATGGTTTCTGAACTACTGCAACGCCCAATACGGTTTCAGATCGAGAGCGAGCAGACCTTCCGCCCGGTTCAGATCGACAGCAATGAAGCGGTTTCGGTCGCCCTTATTCTCAACGAACTAATCCTGAATGCCGTCAAGCACTCACCTGATGGCGATAGTCCACCAGTCGTGTCGCTCGAGTCTGACGGAAGCCTCGCCAAGGTGTGTATTCGCAACGCCGTGACGGGCACGCCGGACTTCAATATTGATACCGGTAAGGGCATCGGCACCGGTCTGTCGCTGGTGCGTGCGCTGCTGCCAAACAAGGGAGCGTATCTGGCCTATACGCTTGATCCGCCGGGCTTCATACTGGCAAGCTTGTGCCTGACTGCGCCCGTGGTCGTAGCCGCAATCCAAAAAGAAAATAACTGATATGACAAAAATTCTCATCGCCGATGATGATCGCCTGGTCCTGTTCACGCTGGCTGAAGGCCTGCGGGAGGCCGGTTTCGAGGTTGTCGAGGCAAGTGACGGCGTGCAGGCACTCGTGTTGTGCCAGAGCGAGTCGCCTGATCTGGCAATGCTCGACATCCGCATGCCGAACCTCGATGGCCTTGAACTGGCGCGCCGTCTGCGCGATGAGACAAGCGTGCCCTTTTTGTTTTTCTCGGCCTATAACGACGAAGCCTATGTCCAGCGCGCCGTCGAGATTGGCGCTCTCGGTTACCTGACCAAGCCGCTCAACGTAATCACCATCATTCCCATGATCCGTACTGCGCTGGCCCGCGCGCAGGAAATCAGCGGGCTGCAGGGTGCACTGGGGAGCAATCGCACGATCGCGACGGCTGTCGGCATGTTGATGCAAGCAGATGGACTCGATCAGCCGGTAGCTTTTGAGCGTTTGCGCCGCCAAGCCCGCAGCGAACGCCGCAAGCTGGAAGACCTGGCAAGAATCATGATCGATAAGGACAAGCTCCAAACACCGTGATCCAACGGGAGAAGCAATCAAATGCTTATGAAGCAACTTGTGTTAAAGTATTTATGGCATTAGTAATAACTAACTAACTTGGTAGCCGACTTTTCGGTTACTTCCAATCGGGGCCCAAACAACTGCCTCGCTTATGAAATCTGGATTCGCATTGCATTGCCAATGCGTTCAAAGAGACATGGAGCGAAGCGTGATGCAGGTCCGATCTTCCGACAATCTTCAGTCCTGTTCTGCACCGCCATGCCATGTGGCAGAGGCCTCGCGGCAGGAAGGCACTGAATTTAATCAAGCCATCCTGGACTCGATGTCCGAGCAGATCGCGGTGCTTGATCGTTTCGGCGTCATCGTGGCGGTCAACGTAGCCTGGCAGCATTTTGCTGCCGAGATCGGCAACCCCTCGGGTAATGATTTAATCGGCCGAAGCTATCTTGAAGTCTGTCGACTGGTTCCAGGAAATTGTCTGAACGAAACCACGCAGGCCGGTGACGGCATTCTGGCTGTTCTCGAAGGCCGTTTGCCGAGTTTCAGCTGCGACTACCTTTGTCATTTCCCGACTGAACAACGCTGGTTCACCATGGTTGCGACCCCTCTGGGTGCTGATGCCCATAGTGTCGTCATCGCCCATGTCGACATCACCGCGCGCCGTCTGGCTGAGGACTGGCAGCGCATCGCTGCCATGGCATTTGAATCACGCCGGGGCATCGTGGTAAGTGATGCCAATAACGTCATTATCGGAATCAACAGTGCCTTTACCGCTTTGACCGGCTACAGCATGGCCGAGGTAGTGGGAAAAACGCCAGCCTTGTTCAGTTCAGGGCGCCACGACCGGGCGTTCTATCAGAGCCTGTGGCAAGACCTCAAGGAGAAGCTTTACTGGGAGGGAGAGATCTGGAACCGCCGCAAGAACGGCAAGATTTACGCCGAGTGGGTAGCAATATCGGTCGTTCTGTTGCCGAGTGGGGGGGTCTCCCACCACATCTGCGCCTATTCCAATATTACGGAGCGCGGCGATGCAGCCTCGGCCGAGATTCATCGCCTGGCCTACTACGATCCACTGACCAATCTTCCCAACCGTCGCTTGTTGAACGACCGCCTGGGTCAGGCACTGGCTGTCGCCACGCGCAGCGGTCTGTATGGCGCAATCCTGTTTCTGAATCTGGATAGTTTTAAGACGGTCAACGATACCCGAGGTCATATTGTCGGTGACGCGTTGTTGACCGAAGTGGCCCTGCGTTTGCGCCATTGCCTGCATGCTGAGGACACGATCGCGCGGTGGAGCGGTGATGAGTTTGTGGTGGTGCTGGAAGGTTTGGATGCCTATGACGAGGAGGCCGCCATCAAGGCAGAAGCGGTTGGAGAACGGGTGAGTTCATCTTTCGCCCAGCCGTTCGACCTCATCGGTATTGAGTGTATGCAGAGCATCAGCATGGGCATCGCCCTGTATCACGGGAAGGAAAGTGCCGAAGAAGTGCTGAAGCACGCGGGTCTGGCGCTCAGTCAAGCGCGGGCTGTCGGACACAACACAGTGCTTTTCTTCGATCCGGCCATGCAGAGCGCAGTTAACGAACGAAGTGCCCTGGAAGTTGAACTGCGTCAGGCTATCAAACTTGACCAATTGAGACTTTTCTACCAGCCGCAAGTCGACGCTCTGCATCGCGTGATAGGTGTCGAGGCACTGCTGCGCTGGCAACATCCGCAGCGTGGCTTGGTCCCACCGAATGATTTCATCCCGCTAGCGGAAGAGACTGGCCTGATTCTGCCAATTGGGCTCTGGGTCCTGGAAACCGCTTGCGCACAACTCAAGTGTTGGGCAGCCGACAGGTCTTGCTGTGCCCTCAAAATTGCTGTCAATGTTAGCGCCCGACAGTTCCGGCAGGCTGACTTCGTGGCGCAGGTTCAGGTGGCGCTTGAAAGCAGCGGTGCTAACCCTGAACGGCTGGCGCTGGAACTTACAGAAAGCCTGGTGCTGGAGAATGTCGAGGACACGATAGAGAAAATGCTGGCGATCAAGCAGCTCGGCGTCGGCTTTTCAATGGATGACTTTGGCACCGGTTATTCGTCCCTGTCCTATCTGGCGCGCCTGCCACTCAATCAACTCAAGATCGACCAGTCATTTGTACGCGGCCTCCCCGGCACAAGAAATGACGAGACTATCGCCCGAACCATCGTCGCCCTGGGGCGCGGGCTGTCGATGAATGTAATTGCCGAGGGCGTCGAGACAGAGAGTCAACGCAGCTTTCTGGAGGCGCATGGCTGCCATGCCTATCAGGGTTATTTGTTCAGCCGCCCGCTGCCTATTGATGCGCTGATGCCGTTCCTGCATGAGCGAATGGAATTCGCCGCTTAAACCACACTAATCGGAACTGACGGTAATGACTCACCAAGTTGGTTGTTAGATACAAAAGGGAAATGACAATGAAAATGACAAAAATGAGCAACTTACGTGTTTCGACACGCATGCAGTTTCTAATTGGCCTGACCTTGGCCGGGTTGCTGGTTCTCTGTTTCGCTGCCTTGATGCAACTGAAGGACACAATGCTTGAAGATCGCAAGCAAAAAACACGGAATCTTGTTGAAGTGGCCTTGGGTACGCTGGCCTACCACCACAAGTTGGCCGAGGACGGAAAATTGTCGATGGATGCGGCAAAGAGCTCAGCGCGAGAGAGCTTGCGTGGGCTGCGCTACGAAACCAGTGACTATTTCTTCATCATTGATACGAACTCTACTTACGTCCTGATGCCTCCCAAGCCTGAATCCGAAGGCAAGAATGCGGCAGAGGTAAAGGACGCCAACGGCAAATTGATCTTTCAAGAGCTTATTGCTGCTGGCCAGCGGGGCGGTGGCTTTGTCGAATACGTCTATCCCAGACCCGGCCAACAGAAATCCGAGCCAAAACTTTCATATGCCGCCAGTTTTGCTCCCTGGGGTTGGGTGCTGGGTACTGGCATCTATATTGACGACGTGGAAGTGGAGTACTGGAAAGGCATACGTTCCCTCGGTGGCATATCTTTTGTTCTGTTGGTGGTTCTGAGCTTGATCGGCTGGCGGGTCAGCGCCGGCATACTGCAACAACTCGGGGGTGAGCCAGCCGAAGCAACTGCCGTGATGCAGCAGGTAGCAGCGGGAGATCTGACGGCCTCCGTCGGTAACCCGCCTGCGGGTAGCCTGCTCCATGCCTTGGGTTCCATGGTTACTGCTTTGCGGGAGTTGGTGAAGGAAATCAATGTTGGCGCCAATCAGGTGGTACAAAATGCTGAACAGATCAGTCTCGCTTCCCGGGAAGTAAGCATTGCCGCCGAACACCAGGCTGATGCGACTTCGGCCATGGCTGCGGCTATCGAGGAGCTTACCGTCAGTTCCAACCATATCTCTGACAGTGCCAGCGAAACCGAGCAGGATTCACGGGCGGCGATGACGGAGGCCGGCGAAGGCTGTCAGCGGGTCGAACAGGCGACCATGGCTATCCAGAAAATCGCGACGACCGTGGCCGAGGCGTCAAAGCAGATTCACGAACTTGAGGACCGGACCAAGCAGGTTTCGTCAATCGCCAACGTGATCAAGGACATTGCCGGCCAAACAAATTTGCTGGCTCTCAATGCGGCTATTGAGGCAGCTCGTGCCGGCGAGCAGGGACGTGGTTTTGCCGTGGTCGCAGATGAAGTACGCAAACTTGCCGAACGGACATCATCTGCAACCATCGAGATAGAAAAGATGATCGTTGGCATACAGCACGACACTATAGGTGCCGTCACTGCCATGAATTCTGCGCTACCAGAGGTAGAGCACGGTGTAGCACTGGCCGGTTCTGCTTCTGCTTCTTTGCGTTCCATTGAAGCCGGGGCCGGCCGCACGCTGGATCGGGTGCGCGAAGTCGCCGATGCCACCCGCGAGCAGAGCGCCGCAAGTACCTCTATTGCGCAGCGTGTCGAAACCATTGCCCAGATGGTCGAAGAAACCAGCACAACCATCCGTGGTACAGCAGAAACGGCCAATCAGCTTGAGTTAATTGCCCAAGGTCTAAAAGCGCAGATCGGACGCTTTCGGGTTTAGTGGATTTAGTACAAATTTGAGAAGTTGAGATTGCTCAGGCGCGTCCGTCAGCGAAGCTTTGTAAGCAGGATTGACCAATGTTGATGATCTGAATTTGCTTAACGAGATATTCCCAAAAACAGTATTTTTAATACTGGCGCTAAGGCGAAGAATGACGCCGTGGCTTGATCAGAAACCGTCCCGGATCGATGGCATCGACCAGATCATTTTCCAGCGGTAGCGGTTCGCCTTCGAGGCGGCTGACCAGCAAATCAGCCATTAGCGCCGACCAGACGATGCCACGGGCGCCGAAGCCCTGGACGCACCAGAGGCCGGGGTTGAGTGGCAGGTTGTGCAGGCGCGTGTTGGTCGTCACCGGCACTTCAAGCGGTACCGGGCCAACGATGGGCATGCGGTCGGGCGACATGGGGCGGAAGCCGACCAGGCCTTTGAGTGTGGCCGGATCAACTTTGGTGCCGTAGCCAGGAAGGACGAGATTGAGGCGGGCGAGGTTTTCGCGGTGGTCGGCTTGGCGTTCGCTGCTTTCCGCGTCGCCAATGGTGTGCGTGGCTCCGGCGAGGCGGTGGCCATCCACTTCAGGGATGATGTAGCCGAGTTTGTAGGCGACGACATCGAGCGCCGGAGTTGCGCTAGCCGGCAGGTGGCTGACCTGGCCGCGGGCGGGGAATTGCGGGAGCCAGGAGAATTGTTCGAATCTTGGTGCGGCAACACCGCTGGCCATGATCAGCACCGGGGCTTCAGCCAAAACATTTCCATCTGTGCCGATGGCCTGCCAGGATTTTTTTGAGCGATTCAGGCGGTCGACCGTAACATTTGTCTGCAGGGTGATTTGTTCTGGAAAAGCGGCGAGCGCGGCGCGGCAAACCGAGGCGGGTTGCACCCAGCCGCCACCTGGAAACCACCAGCCGCCGCTATCGACCGGCCAGTTAAGTTTCTGGCTGGCTGCTTCCTTATCGAGAAACTGGAAAATTTCTGGCGGGAAGCCGAGTGCTTCGACGGTTCGTTGTTGCTGCGCTTCGTGTTCCGCTTCGCGGCTCAGATGGACGACGCCGCAGGGTGCCCAGCGGGCTTCCGGTAATTGGCTAAGCAACTGAAGTGTGGCGAGATAGCCGGCGCGGGTCAGGCGGGAGAGGCGGTTGTCGTCGGCGCTGGGCAGCGGGCGCAGGACGCCGGCGAGATTGCCGGAGGCGCCTTGGCCGGGGGCGGCGTGTTGCTCGAGCACGGTGACTTGCCAGCCGGCGCTGGCCAGGCGGTGGGCCGTGGTGCAACCGGCAATGCCGGCGCCGATGACAATGGCGCGGCGTTCTTCCGGCGCCTGATGGCGGTTCGGACGTTGCGAGCGGAAATGGCCGACCAACATTTGTCGTTTTCCGGTGAAACCGGGGCGCTTTTCTACTTCAAATTCGGCATCTTTCAGTGCTTGGCGAATACTGCCGGCAACTGTCCAGGTGGCCAGTGTGGCTCCTTGGGCTGCTAGTCGTGCCAGTCCTTTGCAGAAATAGGGCGACCAGAGTTCCGGGTTTTTGGCGGGAGAAAAGCCATCGAGAAAAAAGGCATCAACTGAGGCGTCGACCGTACGAAGTTGGGTTGCGGCATCGCCAAAAATCAAGGTCAGGGTGATTTGCCCATTGGCGAGATGCAGGCGGTGAAAGCCGGGTGTCAGCAACGGCCAGTGTTGCCGGAGTTGCTGTGCTTGTTCGGCAAATTCCGGCCACGCCTGGTGGGCGATGGCGAGATCGCTGGCCGAGAACGGGTGTTTTTCGAAGGAGACAAAATGCAGGCGCCGGCAGCGTTGCGGGTCGGCCTGCCAGGCCTGCCAGACGGCGAGGAAGTTGAGGCCGAAACCAAAGCCGGTTTCGAGGATGACGAAGCGATCCTTGCCCTGCCAGCGCTGCGGTAGCTGGTTGCCGTCGAGAAAGACATGGTGCGCTTGCGCCGGGCCGCCGTAGGCCGAGTGATAGACGTCGTCGAAGCTTGCGGAGTACGGCTCGCCGACCGAATTGAATTCAAGGCGGGCGGGCTGGAGTTTTTCCACTAATGCAGCAGGGCTTTGCCGGGGGCGTTGCTGGTTGTACTTGTGATGCGCGCTAGGTCGTAGTCGAGCTTCATTTCCCATTGCGCCTGTTCGCTGGCAGCGCGCAGCATGGCGCAGAGGGCTTGCAACAGGTCGGCGTTGAGATTGAAGTTAAAGCTGCGCTCGCGGCCTTCGCGCAGCACGAGACGGGCAAGCCCTTCACCGGCTGCTTCCAGCGTTGCCTCGCTGGCCAGCAGCGGGGTGCTGCCCAGCGGGTAGCTCGGGTTGTCGTCGCGGAAGGGTTTTTCAAAAGACGGCGGTTGGGGCGACGCTGAATCAGCCTCGATGATGACGGTCGGGCGTTGTGCGAGGTGGCCGCTGAGCATGGTCGCGAGGTGCGGCCATAGCTCACGCAAAAAACGCCGCGTGATGAAAACGCGGATTTCCTCATTGGCCTGCGTCGCAATGCGCAGAATCAGCCGGTCCTGAACACTGTCATTGGCGACCTGTAACTGGGTGATCTGCATTTGCCCGGCCATCAGGTTCACTCAGGACGCATCGACGGGAAGAGGATGACGTCACGAATCGCGGCGGCATCGGTCAGCAGCATGATCAGACGATCAATGCCGATGCCGCAGCCACCGGTTGGTGGCAGGCCGTATTCGAGGGCGCGGATGAAATCGGCGTCGTAATACATGGCCTCCTCGTCGCCGGCATCCTTGGCCTTCATCTGTTCCTGGAAGCGGGCGGCCTGATCTTCGGCATCGTTCAATTCGGAGAAACCATTGGCGATTTCGCGGCCGACGATGAACAGTTCGAAGCGCTCAGTGATGTCCGGGTTGGTGTTGGAGGCACGGGCCAGCGGGCTGACTTCGACCGGGTAATCGACGATGAAGGTCGGTTCCCAGCACTGGGCTTCGGCGCAGGCTTCGAACAGTTGCAGTTGCAGGCTGCCAAGGCCGCCCGGTTTGACCTTTTCGCCAAAGGCGTTGATCTTGGTCTTGAGGAATTCGGCATCGGCCAGTTGCGCATCGGTGAAGCCCGGCTGCTCGCGCTGGATCGCCTGGCAAATGGTCAGACGATGGAAGGGCTTCGAGAGATCAAGTTCGCGCCCCTGATAGATAAAGACTTCCTTACCCAGCGCCTCGCGGGCAGTGTGGCGCAGCAGGCCTTCAGTGAAGTCCATCAGCGTGTGGTAGTTGGCATACGCCTCGTAGAACTCCATCATCGTGAATTCAGGATTGTGGCGTGGCGAAAGGCCTTCGTTACGGAAGTTGCGGTTGATTTCAAAAACTTTTTCGAAACCGCCAACGACGAGGCGCTTGAGGTACAGCTCCGGCGCGATACGCAGGAATTGCTGCATGTCGAGTGCGTTGTGGTGGGTGACGAATGGCTTGGCGGCGGCACCGCCGGGGATCGGATGCATCATCGGCGTTTCGACTTCGAGGAAGCCGTGCCCGTTCATGTAATTGCGGATCGAGGCAACGATGCGGCTGCGCGCGAGGAAGGTGAAGCGGGATTCCTCGTTCATGATCAGGTCGACGTAACGCTGACGATATTTCATTTCCTGATCAGCCAGGCCATGGAACTTGTCCGGCAGCGGGCGCAGCGATTTGGTCAGCAGGCGGATTTCGTGCGCCTGAATACTCAGCTCTCCCGTTTTGGTTTTCATCAGCGTACCGACAATGCCAATGATGTCGCCGAGATCCCAATGTTTGAAATCAGCGTAGATCTCTTCACCAACCCGGTCGCGGGCGATGTAAATCTGGATGCGGCCGGACAAATCCTGGATCGTCGCAAAGGATGCCTTGCCCATGACGCGCTTGAGCATCATGCGGCCTGCTACTTTCACTTCAACCGGCAGGCCTTCAAGTTCTTCCGCAGTTTTCTCGCCATAGCCTTCGTGCAGCTTGATTGCGGTGTTCTCGCGCTGGAAGTCGTTGGGGAAGGCTTTGCCCGTCTTGCGCCACTCGGCCAGCTTGGCGCGACGCTCGGCGATGAGCTGGTTTTCGTCTTGCTGGACCGGGGGCTGCTGTTCGGCGTTGGACATGAAAAATCCTTGGAAAATGAGGTTTGTTGCGGTCGACCGCGTAAAACACTGAATTTTCGCCGATTCACCTTATCGGGACAAGGCCGGACAGCTATTTAAATAGCCGCTTTTCGCACGAGCCAAGCTGGTGGGATAATCAAGGCCAACGGCAAGCCTAGGTTGCCGCCATAAAAAGAGAGAAAAAAGTGATGCGTATTTACAGCGTTTTACCCCTGATCTTCCTTCTGAACGGTAGCCCGGCAATGGCGGGCGAACTCAACGTGCTGGGTTTTGATGACATGTCCTGCAGCGCCTGGAGCAAGTCGAAGGATGATCCTGATTTGCGCAAGAGTTACGTGGCTTGGGTGCGCGGAGTCTTGACCGGCCATAACTATGCCCAGCAAAGTCAGCAGGTTGCGACTCTCTCCAGCGGAACCGTCGAACTCAACGTAAATCGTTACTGCAGCAAAAACCCCAATGGTCTATTCAGCGATGCCGCCTTGCGTATGAGTGACGAATTTTCCGGGCGCAATCAACCCATCAGGAAATAGACCCACTATTGGCAGGGTTGATTTATTCGGGTGTTAATATTGTGAAAAATTTGTGACTTGGGGAGCGTCATGAATATTCTGCTGGTAGATAACACGCCGCTTTATCGAGATATCTTGCAACAAAGCTTCGGCCGTTGCCGAGGTGTTCAATTACTGCTTGTTCCGACACAGGCCGAGGCGATGGCGGCAGCCAGTACTCAACGCTTTGATTTTTTTGTATTGGCCTGGCAATTGACGGACGGTGGCGGGGTCGATCTGGCCAAAAAGTTGCGTGAATCAGGACATGCGCCGGTTGCTCCCATCGTCCTGCTAACCGCCAGCCCGACGGCTCAACTTGCCCAACAGGCCATGCTGTCTGGCGTTACCGAGCTATTCAGAAAGCAGGATGTCGAAGAGCTGATTACCTTCATGCGGCATTTTCTTGAAGCTAACCAGCCGCTGCTCAGTCGTGTTCTTTACGTTGAAGACGCCCGGGGGCAACGCGAATTGCTGGCTACCCAGCTGCGCGAGTGGGGTATGACAGTCGATGCTTTTCCGAGCGCTGATGAAGCCTGGGAGGCATTTCTGCGCAATGATTATGATCTGGTGCTCAGCGATATTCATCTCGGCGGACACATGTCCGGCGCGCGGCTGATCAATCGTATCCGGCGCCAGGGGCTGCCCAAAGGCGGCATACCGATTCTGGCCGTGACGGCTTTTGACGATCAGGCACGACGGCTTGAATTGTTCCATTTGGGTATTGATGATTATGTTCTGAAGCCGGTCATTCCCGTAGAGTTGCGCGCCCGACTGCATAATCTGCTGACCCGCAAGCGGGCGACAGAACGCAATCAGCACTTGTTGGCCGCCTCAAGCTTCGGTGTCAGCATCGTTGACGAGGAAGGTTTTGTGCAGTCGATGGATGCCAACGCTTTGAGCATGTTTGGCGTGAGCGAGGCAATGCTTGGCGCAAACAGTGCGCGAACGCTGCTCGGTGAGCAGGCCGATGACATCATGCGCATGCTGCTTTCCGGGACCGCGCTCAGCAAGCGCCGTTTGATTGCACGGGACTTCAATGGCGATGATTTGTCGATTGAACTATCAACACTGGAAATCGAGCCAGCCAACGGCTGGCGTCAGTTTGCCCTGTTGACGCGTGATATCAGCAAAGAGCTGGAACTGGCCAATACCTTGTTGCGTGCCAAGGAGGCGGCAGAGCATGCGAGTCGTGTCAAAGCGGAGTTTCTGGCCAATATGAGCCATGAAATTCGTACGCCCCTGAATGCGATTATCGGTATGGCCTATCTGATGAAACGCGATGGTATGACGCCGGATCAGATTGAGCGTGCCGAGCGTATTGATAATGCAGGTCAGCATTTGCTGGGCATCATCAATGACGTACTGGATATTTCAAAAATTGAAGCCGGCAAGCTGGGACTGGAGTCCATCCCGCTGTCAATTGAATCAATTGTCAGCAGCGTGGCATCGATGGTCAGAGAACGGGCGACGGCGAAGGGCTTGAAAATTGAGGTTGAAGCAGTTTCCTTTTCACAGCCCTTGCTGGGCGATCCGACGCGTTTGACGCAGGCGTTGCTTAACTATTTGTCGAATGCCGTGAAGTTTACCGAGCGCGGAACGATTAGCCTGCACACCGAAATTCTGGATGACGGCGAGGATGGCGTAAGCGTTCGCTTCGAGGTGACTGATACCGGGATTGGTATTGATGCGCAGGCGATTGATTTCATCTTCAATGCCTTTCAGCAGGCAGATAATTCAACCACGCGCAAGTTTGGCGGTACTGGGCTGGGCTTGGCGATAACCCGTGAACTAGCGCATCTGATGGGCGGCGAGGTTGGCGTCAGTAGCGTACCTGGCAAGGGAAGCTGCTTCTGGTTTTCGGCGCGTTTGAAACGTGGTTCAGTTCATGACAAGTTGCCGGAAAGTATTGCCGGGCGAACGGCTGAAGAGCTGCTGATCAGCAACTTCAAGGGAACGCATATCCTGCTGGTGGAGGATGACTACATCAATCGCGAAGTGGCGCTTGAGTTGCTTTCCGACATGCGATTCGAGATCGATGTGGCGGAGGATGGCCTGATCGCTTTGGACAGGGTCCGGCGTAATGACTATGCCTTGGTGCTGATGGATATGCAGATGCCGCGCATGGACGGACTGGAAGCAACTCGTCGTATTCGTGCCTTGGGTGGGCGCAAGCTGCTGCCGATTATTGCAATGACTGCGAATGCCTTTGCCGAAGATAGACAACGTTGTCTTGAAGCGGGAATGGACGATTTCATTGCCAAACCGATAGATCCCGACCTGCTCTATATCACCATCCTGCATTGGCTTTCGGCCAATAAGCTGACACTTCCTGCCTGATCAGGCGTGGTGTATCGCCAGCCAAATGGTGATTTGATCAGCTGGCGTCCAATCTACCCGATGCTTTTGGTGCGCCGGAATATTAAGAAAGTCACCGGTTTTCAAATGGCGCGCAGCGGGTTCGTCGGCCAGGCGTAATTTCGCTTCCCCCTGTATCAGCAACACCCATTCACCTACCGCCTGGTCGTACCAGAAATCTGGCGGGCTGGACTGGCCGGTGGAAACGATGCGCTCAATTTTCAGGCCGGGTTTGCTGAATAATTCGGAAAATTGCTCATCTGTTACACCCCAAGAGTGCTTCGTGCCGGGCGCGGTCGACGCCGGAATTTGCTCAAAAATATTGACCATCACCGATGCGCCTTCGGCAGATGCTGCTGTATCCAGTGAATCGCGTCATCGACAAAGGTAAACACTACCGGAATCACCAGCAGGCTGAGGAAGGTCGAGGTGATCAGGCCGCCGATCACAACAATCGCCATCGGTGCGCGGAAACTGGGGTCGGTGCCGAGGCCGATGGCGATGGGCATCATGCCGGCACCCATGGCGATGGTGGTCATGATGATTGGCCGGGCCCGCTTGCGGCAGGCGTCGAGCAGGGCATGCCAGCGGTCGAGGCCGGGGTGGCCGTCAATGCCGCGGCGGGCGAGGATGACGTAGTCAATGAGCAGAATCGAGTTCTTGGTAGCGATGCCCATCAGCATGATGAGACCGATCATCGACGGCATGGAGAGCGCCGTCTGGCTGATGAACAGGGCGAGAAAGGCGCCCGGTACCGAGAGCACCAGCGCGGCAAGTATGGTCAGCGGCTGGACGAAATCTTTGAACAGCAGGACCAGCACGATGTAGATGCAGAGTACGCCGGTGGCCATGGCCAGGCCAAAACTGGCGAACAGTTCACCCATCGCTTCGGCATCGCCAACCGTGGTTTGCAGGATGCCGGCCGGCAGATTTTTCAGGCTGGGCAGGGCAAGCGCCTGTTTTTCAACTTCACCAAGCGCTTGCTGATTAAGTTCAATCTCGAAATTGATATTGCGCAGGCGGTCGTAGCGGTCGATTTCGGCCGGGCCCCCGGTGATCTCCAGCGTCGCAACATTGGCGATCATTACCGGGCCATGTTTGCCGGGTACGGTCAACCGCCCAAGCAGGTTCAAATCCTGACGCGCTTCTGGAGGCAGTTTGACGACGATCGGAATCTGGCGCTGGGCGAGGTTGAGCTTGGCGATGCTCTGGTCGTAATCGCCAGCAGTGGCAATGCGCAGCACATCGGCGATGGCTGCCGAAGTGACGCCGAGATCGGCGGCGCGGGCGAAGTCGGGGCGCACAACGAGTTCCGGGCGAACCAGGCTGGCGGTGGAAGTGACGGCGCCAATGCCGGGAATTGTGCGTAGTTCGCGCTCGACGGTTCGTGCGTGTTCGCTGAGTAGCGGGCCGTTTTCACTGGCCAGCACCAGCACGTATTTTTCATTCGAGCCACCGAAGCCGACTTTGACTTGCATGCCAGGAAGCACAGCGAGGGCTTCGCGCAACTGGCGCTCAACTTCCTGCTTTTTGACGCCGCCGCGTTCGCTGCGTGGGGTCATATTGATCGTCAGCGTCGCCTTGCGCACTTCGGCGGCACCGCGCGGCGCGAAGGGGTCGCTGCCGGCTGCGCCACCGCCGATGGCGGTATAGACCATCTTTACGTTGGCGTTTTTCTCGACAATGCGGCGCGCATCTTCGGCTGCCGCAAAGGTTTCCTTGAAAGTGCTGCCGGGTTGCAGCGAGAGGTAAACCTGGGTTTGCGACAGGTCGTCCGGCGGTATGAAACCGGTGGGTAGCAGGGGGACGAGGGCGAAGGAACCGAAGAAGAAAAGACAGGCGGCAAATGTGGTCTTGATACGGTGTTTTAGACACCACGCTGCCCAGCCGGCGTAAATTTCAAGCCAGCGGGGTTCGTGATGTCCGGCCTTGGGCGGTTTTAAGATGTAGGCGGCCATCATCGGCGTCAGCATGCGGGCGACAACGAGTGAGAAAAAGACGGCAATCGCTGCGGTCCACCCGAACTGGACGAAGAATTTTCCCGGCACGCCGGCCATGAAGGCAGTGGGCAAAAATACGGCGATCAGCGTGAAGGTAGTGGCGATCACCGCCAGCCCGATTTCGTCGGCAGCTTCCATCGCCGCCTGAAACGGCGTCTTGCCCATGCGTAGGTGACGCATGATGTTTTCGATTTCGACAATCGCGTCATCGACCAGAATACCGACGACCAGCGACATCGAGAGCAGGGTCACGACATTGAGCGAAAAGCCCATGAGGTACATTGCACCAAAGGCCGGGATGATCGACAGCGGCAAGGCGGTGGCCGAAACGATGGTGGCGCGGATGTCGCGCAGGAACAGCCAGACGACAAGCACGGCGAGCACCGCGCCTTCGATCAGCAAGGTCATCGAACCTTCGAAATTCTCAATGACCGGGTCGACGAAATTGAAAGCTTCAGTGATGGTGATATCGGTATGCTCGGCCTTCAGTTTTTCCAGCGTAGCGCGGACGCCGTCGGTGACGTCCACTTCACCGGCCCCTTTGGCGCGGACGATCTCGAAACCGACGACCGGCTTGCCGTTGAGCAGAGCGACCGAACGTTGCTCGCCAACCGTGTCGCTAATCGTGGCGAGTTCGTTGAGGCGCAGGCGGCGGCCATCGGTGAGGGTGATTTCCATTGCCCCGAGCTCTTCCGCCGTTTGCACGGTGGCTATGGTGCGCACGGATTGCTCAATGCCACCGACATCGGAACGCCCGCCGGAGGCTTCCTGCTGAATCTGGCGCAGCTGGCGCGAGACATCGGCGGCTGTAGCGCGCAGGGCAAGCATGCGCGCCGGATCGAGTTCGACGCGAATTTCACGGGTCGCGCCACCGACACGCGACACTGCACCAACACCGCGCACGCTAAGGATGGATTTGGTTACTGTGTTGTCGACAAACCACGACAGTGCCTCATCATCCATGCGACTGGAGGCAACGGTGTAGGTCAGGATGGGCGCACCGGACAAGTTGACCTTGGAAATCACCGGGTCCTTGAGATCGCCCGGCAAGTCAGCACGAATGCGCGAAACGGCATCGCGCACGTCATCAACCGCTTCCTGCGTCGGCTTCTCCAGGCGGAATTCAACGGTGACGATGGCTGTGCCATCCTGCACCTTGGTGTAGATGTGTTTGATGCCTTGCAAGGTGGCGACCGAGTTCTCCAGCTTGCGCGCGACTTCGGTTTCCATCTGTGCTGGCGCCGCGCCGGGCAGGGTGGCGGTGACCGTGACAGTGGGTAGTTCGATATCCGGGAACTGCTGGATCTTCATGCCCTTGAAGGCCATCAGGCCAAACAGGGTGAGCATGATGAAAAGCAACACCGCCGGGATCGGGTTGCGGATCGACCAGGAGGAAACGTTCATGGCGCTGGCTTGGCCGCTACGACTGTGACAGTGTCGCCATCCGCCAGAAAGCCGGCGCCGCTGGCAACGACCTGGGCTTGCGGATCAAGGCCAATCACTTCGATGCGCTCGCCATTTCGTCGGCCAGTGCTGATCTTGGTCTGCGTTACTTTGTTTTGCTCAACCCGGAAAACATAGGAAAAACCTTCGCGTAAGAGCAGTGCCGTTTGCGGGATAGTCAGTGCAGGGCTGTGGCCAAGGCGGAATTCACCGCGCGCAAACATGCCGGCGCTGACCGCATTGGTTGCGTTGGCCGGCAGATCGACATAAACCAGCGCGTTGCGCGTTTGTGGGTCGAGGCTGGGTGAAACGGCACGAACGACACCTTCCAGTGTTTCGCCATTCGGGCTGTCCAGTGTCGCGGCCTGACCTGGCTTGAGGCGGGAAATCTCGGCAGCAGTGACTTCAGCACGCCATTCCAGACGGCCCCCGCGAATCAGGCGGAAAAGCTCCTGGCCGGGCTGGGTCAGCGTGCCGACCGTGGCTAGGCGAGCCGAAATGATGCCGTCGTCCGGCGCCAGCACGCTGGCTTTGGAACGCTTCAGCTCGGCGGTTTGCTGGCGCGCCTTGGCGGCATTCAGGCGCGCCAGCGCGGTATCCGCTGCCGTCTGGGTTTGTGTGCCTTGCTGGGCGCTGTAAAAACCCTTTTCGCGTAATTGACGGGAACGTTCGTTATTGGCCCGTGCTTCAATTAGCGTGGCCTGCGCTTCGGCGACCGTGGCGCGGGTTTCGGCTAGTTCGCTTTCGACGGTGTCGCCGGCAATGCGCGCCAGTATCTGCCCTTTTTTCACGCGGTCGCCGACGCTGGCGTTCACCTCGGTGATCCGGTAATTGCTGATTTCAGGCCCGATCACGGCTTCCTGCCAGGCGACAATGTTGCCGCTGGCCTTGAGTACCTGTGGCCAGTCGAGTTGTTGCGGTGTCGTCGTCGTTACCGTGAGGGCAGGTTTGGTGACTGCCGGCACGCTCCCTTTTTCCTTGGGGGCATCACCGCAAGCGCTGAGTAAAGCAGCAATGAGCAATGAGCCAAGCAGGCGGGGTGCGAAATACGCAAACTGTATGGGCTTCATGATTGGACTGGTTTATTCATAGAGGGGTATTTTATTCAGGCGGCGCTCAATTTCATCGAGCATTTGCTGGTAAGCCGGTTTGCCGGGGCCACCAAAGCGCCGTTGGAACTCACGCTCCGACAAGTATTCGGGCAGGTCGTTCAATGCCGGGGCAATATCCTGGTCGCTGAATCCGCTGGTCAGCAGGCGGTCGATACGCTCAGGGTGGCGGGTAAGCTGTTCGCCAAAACGCGTGCCGGATCTGTCGGCAGCGAGGTCGGCAAAGGAAAAGCCGCTGCCGTGTCGGGAATCCAGCATCTCCTTGTAAACACCAATCGCATCGGCTATCGGTTCGCCTGCCCAGGCGGCAAGAGCGGATGAAATGGCAAAGTGCTGGGCGCTGTCGTAGCGACCATGCAGGGTGAGCATGACGGGGCGAATGCGTGGCCAGTTTTGCGCTTCGGGTATGACGTGCGCGAGATTTTTTTCGGAGAGATAAGCTGCCAAGGCAAGCAGGACTGCCCGGCGGTTCTGTGCTTGATCCTCTCCGCCGACGTTAAGCAGTGATTTCAACACTTCCGGCAAAGCCAAACGGCTCCCCGGTGCCTTGTTGTCGAGCAGCGCGGCCAGTGCTTCGTGTGCGCTGCGGATACGGGCAATATCCTGCGGATTGACTGCGAAATTACGGGCGCGATCCAGCAGCGCTGGCTCCCAGACGTAGGCAACTGTCACGCGTTGGTGTTGCGGGTCGAATTCGAGAGAGGTAATTGCCTTGCGCGCCAGTTGCCATTCCTGTTCGTAACCGGCAAGGCGGATGGCGTGGGTAATGGTGAATTCGACCAGCGCCGGCGGCACGGGTAGGGCTCCCAAATGCGCGGCGGCCAGACGGGGTTCGCCCTTGGCCTCACGCAGCGTGCCGCTCAGATTGAGGAAATGATCGCCGGGCAAATAAGGCAGACGCAGGCTGAGGCGGATTTCTGCCGTGTCTTCGGCCAGTGCTAGCGAGCCACGACCGCGCAGGAATCGACTGGCGATGTAATTGATGCCTTCATCGATCAGTGCAGCGGGAATGGCGGTGCGTCTTGCTTCACCCGCTTGCAGTCGGCGTGGGTCGTTGGAAGAGAAAAGCCAGCGCGCCTGAGCAACGGCTATCGGCGAGATGGTCTCGCTGCGGCTGACCAGAGGTTTGTTGTCGACCACTGCGATCAACAATCCCCCGGCTGCCAGCAGGAGTATCAGCAGCACAGCCAGGAGACGTGTCACGGTCGAGGTGCTTAAACGCCTTGTTTCAGGCTGGCTTCAATGAATCCGTCGAGGTCGCCATCAAGCACGCCCTGCGTATTGCCGGTTTCGTAGTTGGTGCGCAGATCCTTGATGCGTGACTGGTCGAGCACGTAGGAACGGATCTGGTGGCCCCAGCCGATATCGGATTTGGCATCTTCCAGTTTCTGCTGTTCGGCCTGCTGCTTGCGCAGTTCGAACTCGTAGAGGCGGGCGCGCAGCATCTGCCAGGCTTCATCGCGGTTGCGGTGTTGCGAACGGTCGTTCTGGCACTGGACGACGATGCCGGTCGGGACGTGGGTCAGACGCACGGCGGAGTCGGTCTTGTTGATGTGCTGGCCGCCGGCACCGGAGGCGCGGTAGGTGTCGGTGCGCACGTCGGACGGGTTGATGTTGATTTCGATCGAGTCATCAACTTCCGGGAAAACGAACACGCTTGTAAAAGAAGTATGGCGGCGAGCGGCAGAGTCGAATGGCGATTTGCGCACCAGACGGTGAATGCCGGTTTCGGTACGCAGCGTGCCGTAGGCGTAGTCGCCGGTGAATTTGACGGTTGCCCCCTTGAGGCCGGCAACCTCACCCTCGGATTCTTCCATCACTTCGACAGTGAAGCCTTTTTTCTCGCCGAATTTCAAATACATGCGCAACAACATGGAAGCCCAGTCCTGGGCTTCTGTGCCGCCAGCGCCGGCCTGGATTTCCAGAAAGCACGGGCTCGGGTCCATCGGGTTGTTGAACATGCGGCGAAATTCAAGGGCAGCGATCCGTGCTTCCAGTGCCGCGTTATCGGCTTCGACGGAGAGCAGGGTATCTTCATCGCCGTCTTCTTTGCCCATGTCGAACAGTTCGCGGCCATCATTGAGGCCGTCCTGAACTTCTTCGAGGACAAGTACGATGTTTTCCAGCGCTTTCTTCTCGCGACCCAGTTCCTGGGCGCGCTTGGCGTCATCCCAAATTTTCGGGTCTTCCATCTCCTCGCTGAGGAGGGTCAGGCGTTCGCGTTTGTTATCGTAGTCAAAGATACCTCCGCAGCTCGGCGGCGCGCTGCGCCAGATCGTCGAGCTTGTAGGAGATGCTGTTGATGTGTTCGGCTTCCATGGTCGTGCTTTCGAATTCGGTAAAACCCAGCATTATACCGGCGCATGTCCAATGCGCAGAGTGCAGCATTTTTTGTAACTATTCGTTACGTCAATTTGCATATTACCTTGCCGAATAAGCGTATGATTACATTGTTGCGGTGCAGCAACCGGTGACTGGGCGGGTCTGGTCATCGCTCACTACGTGCCTCCTGGAAGGTGGTACGTGACGGCAGGAATAAAAATGAACAGCATGCTCACCATCGACGGCAATGAAGCCGTCGCCCACGTGGCCTTCCGCGTGTCCGAAGTGATCGCCATCTATCCGATCACCCCCTCGTCCGGTATGGGCGAACTCTCTGATGAATGGGCGGCACAAGGCAAAGCCAATATCTGGGGCAGTGTTCCCCGCGTCGTTGAATTGCAATCCGAGGGCGGGGCAGCGGGTACCGTTCACGGGGCCTTGCAGGCCGGGGCATTGGCGACGACCTTTACTGCGTCGCAGGGCCTGCTGTTGATGATTCCCAATATGTACAAAATTGCCGGCGAACTGACGCCGACCGTCTTTCACGTCGCCGCCCGTGCCATTGCCACCCATGCCCTGTCGATCTTCGGCGATCACTCGGATGTGATGTCGACCCGTGGCACCGGCTTCGCGCTGCTTTCGTCGAACTCGGTGCAGGAAGCGCACGACATGGCGGCGATTGCGACGGCGGCAACGCTGCTTGGGCGCATCCCGGTGCTGCATTTCTTCGACGGTTTCCGCACTTCACATGAAGTCGCCAAGATTGTTACGGTCGACGACAAAACACTGCATAAATTATTGCCGC
>ERZ724524.523-NODE-523-length-25153-cov-11.744322_pt1 | contig 25153 bp, 20 predicted proteins | sample MGYA00376057_ERZ724524 | MGnify/ENA primary metagenome ERZ724524 (study PRJEB28724, sample SAMN07190888) | wastewater metagenome | isolation source: influent of sewage treatment plant in Hong Hong | place: USA: Christiansburg, Virginia | collected 2016-03-01 ...
GTGATGGCGCGCATTCGACGCGAAGTTGTATGGCATAATATCCAGTTTAAATCTTTTGAGCAAGTTGCTGATCAAATCCGAGAAGATCAAATTGATTTGCTGGTGGATTTGTCAGGGCATACGGGCGGGAATCAGCTGCTGACATTTGCTCGAAAACCTGCGCCCATTCAATTTACCTGGATTGGCTACCCCTTTTCAACGGGGTTGAAAGCTATTGATTATCGGATTGTTGATAATTATATCGAGCCAGAAGGCGTGTCGGAGCATATCAGTTCTGAAAAATTGCTGAGAATTGATGGGTGCTTTTGTGCTTATCGACCATCTGTCAGCCGCCCTCATCGCTTGACCTCTGGTGAGCTGGATGTTCGTTCAACCCCGGCATTGAAAAATGGTTTTATTACTTTTGGATGTTGTAACAATTTTAATAAAGTGAGCACATTTACTCTGGAGATGTGGGCGAAAATTCTTCAGCGTGTGCCTGGCTCAAAGCTGCTTTTAGAAATTGCGAATGGAACAAGAGAGGATGTTCGCCTGGGGGTGGAGGCTAAGGTCTTGGCGGCGGGCATTGATCTGGCGCAGCTTATTATCTCGGATCGGAAAAAAAATCCACAGTACATGCTCTATCACGATATTGATATTGTACTTGATCCGTATCCTTGTAATGGAGGCACCACAACATGTGATGCGCTATTTATGAGTGTGCCGGTGGTTAGTTTGGAAGGCGATCGCTTTATGTCGCGCTTGGGAGCATCTTTTATTTCAAATGCGGGGCACCCTGAGTGGGTGACGACCCTTCCTGAGCAATATATTGAAATTGCGTGCAATCTTGCTTCGGATGTTCAAGCGCTTGACCGTGTGCGGCAAAATTTGCGGCATCAGGTGGAAACATCGCCGATGATGGATGAAATTGGTTTTGCGCGTAAATTAGAACGAGCGTATAGAAAAATCTGGAGAGATTGGTGTGTTTCTCAAGTTGGTGAGTCAATTGACGCGCTACCGGAGCTCGAGGAACATAGTGGTGAAGTGAACCAAGCGTATGCTACATATTTAGAACATGTGGGCCAGGTTAGAGAGTTGGTGGCCACAGAAGATTGGCATCGTGCAGTATTGCTGCTACAAGAAATTGAAGCACAGCCTGTGCATACAATCGAACATGATTATTATGCTGCGTTGGTTAAAATTCGGCAAGGTAAAACCATTAGCATGGCGTCGCCCATCGCAAATCAATATATGGATGAGGCGGTTGTCTTGTTGCGCTCGGTGTTGGAGCGCCAGGCTGACCATGCGGATGCCTGGGTAGCCCTTGGTGATTTGCAAATGTATCGCAATCGCTACGAAGAAGCTGAAATTTCGATGTTACGTGCATTGAAATTTGTGCCGGACAATGTGCGGGCTTTGTTAAACATGGCATTGCTGTTGTCGGCTAGACATGATTGGGAGAGGGCCTTGGCTCGCTGCCAACATGCAAAACAGCTGAATCCTGAATTGGCATGGGCATATGCAGTAGAAGCAAAAATTTATCTTAAACAAGGTGATGCGACTGCGGCGGTTGTGTCGGCGGAGCGTGCGTGCCAGATTGAGCCAGACAATATTGACTATCAAGAGCTACTGCTCAGTTGCCTGATGTATACGGATAGTTGGCCTGTGCAAAAAATCCAGCAATGGGTGCAATCGTATGGGCAAAAATTGCGGGATGCCATCAAGCCTTCTATGCCGTTGCTCAACACACCTTTGCCGAACAAAAAGCTGAAAGTAGGCCTCATTTCTGGACATTTTTATGATAACCCCTGGGCTTATGTCTGGCTTCCCTTGTGTGAATTGATCAGTCGAACTGAAGTTGAGCTGTTTGTGTATCATCATGGCGAAAGCATTGATCACTTAATGCATCGTGTCAAACGGGCTGTGCATGCGGTTCGTTATACAAGAGGGCTGAGCACAGAAACAGTGGCGGCACTGTTGGTGGATGATCAGATTGATGTCTTGATCGCGTTAGACGCATACGGTGAATACAGCACTTTGCCTATTTTGGCGCACCGTGCGGCGCCTGTACAAATGGTTTGGCCGCAGAAAGATATCTTGCTGCCCGACGGAGTCTTCAACTATATGCTGGTCGATCAGCCTGGATTGGATCAGGCAACCCTTGGGGTGACTCACTTGGCCAGTGATCAGCATGGAGCAAAGCAGGCACCTATCTCGCTGCCGTTGGCGTATCAGCCTTTTATGAATAATCCTGAGTTTCATAATATGTCGATCTTCCAAAGCCAAGCTTTGCCGGCTGAGGTAAATGGGTATGTTACATTTGGATCTCAGGCTGATGGCGCGCATTTAACAAAAGACATGTTGCAGCAGTGGGCGACATTGCTAGTGCGCATGCCAACCGCTAGGTTAAAGCTGCGTACGTTAATGCCAAAAGAAGAAGTCATGAACGTCTTTGAGCCGCTGGGGGTTGATAGTGAGCGCGTGCAACTGGTCAATAATCCTCGAGATAGCCGCTATCACTTCTATCTAGATGTGGACATCGTGCTGGACACATACCCCGCGAGCAATCTGCTGCAAACGTTGGAGGCATTGTGGATGGGGGTTCCTGTGCTGACTCTTTGTGGTGCTCTGCCTCAATCTCAAGCAAGCGCCAACCTGCTGAAACATATTGGGGTGGATAGAGATTGGGTGGTGCATGATATGAGCTTATATGTAGACCATATCAGTTTAGCTGCTCACAACAGCGCCGCATTGCAGGATTATCGCTGTCAATTACGTGGAAAACTTGAGGAGGCGGGCTTAACAGATTGCGTGGCATTTGCCAAATCATTTGCTGCCTCGCTGCGTACGGCTTGGATGGATTGGTGTGCAAGTGACGCGGCAAAAGAGGCTCAGCAACTTCACCTTCAACAGGAGTTGTTGAGTCGGGCTGGGGAGTACATGGCGCAAGAAAATTACCCAATGGCTAGTGCCACTTATTTGGATGTGCTCAAGCTCGCCGATCCTCTGTGTGGGGAGGCGATGTATGGCCTGGGGCTGGCGCATTTGATGCAGGGTGATGGCGAAACAGCCCAGGCTTTGTTGGTTCGTGCGGTCTCTCAACTTGAGCAGATGGCGGGCTCTCCTGTCATGCTGGCGGATTGCCTCGTCAGTCTGGCGCATGCGTGCCATATGATTGGCCGCGATGTAGACGCTATTGCTTATTTTAAGCATAGCTTGGCCTATCAAGACTCTGAGCAAGTTAAGAGCTGGCTTGAGCAGCTTGGTGCTGGTCGTGATGGTGTGTTGTTGCATTAAATGACGACAAGGGTAAGGGGGCTTTGAGGAGGCTTGGCTTGGTGTTTCAATGGGCGGAGTAATCCCTCCGTCCAAAGGACATCGAACATGTCACAAACCCGTCGCCACTTTATTCTCGAGTTCAAGCCAGTAGCCAGTCACCATGATCTGAGCCGACGGACTGGCGCTTAGACCGCGTTCGGCATGAGTTTCATTCCCGGTGTCGTTCTCGCGAAGGCGGGAACGACACCGGGCCACAGTGTGCGCGGTGGGCATGGAGCAGGTCAGCCTCACCCCTGCTACGCTGTGGGCGCATCTGGATTCCCGCCTGCGCGGAAATGACGCGGTGTGCTGCGGCGAGGGGGGCTTCGTGGCGCATGAACTCTCGTGTTTCAACGTGACTGGCGACTAGTGCTAGAGCATGTTTGAACTATTTTGCAACTGCAAAGTCCCATCGCCATGAAAAACTGGCGACTCTACCCGTCTGATGTCAGCGACGAAATATGGGTGTTTGTCACGCTACTTGACCCTGCTCCCCTTGGGCGCAGGCAGTGCAAACATCCAACACATGTGCGCCATGTGCTGTGGTTGTCCATGGTGACGTTGCCCAATGGTCTGTCGCTATAGTCATGAGTGATTGGGTTATCACCGATAGCCGCTTCGTTTCCACGCCTCCCGCGCCCAGTAGCATGGGTACAGGTTACGGGGCGCCAAGTGATGCATTCGAACGTTGTGCTTAAGTTGTTCTGAGTCTCGTCGATAAGAACTACAGTGATTAAAACCTGCTTACAAAACTCTCCTCGTGTCGTTGTGTAGCCTTGCTGCTTCTTGTGCTGTCTGCGGCCGCCCACCTAGCCAAGAGGGTTGTGCTGAGTTTTGTTAGCAGCTCTTGATTGCTGCGTCGTTTATTTTGTCTGAATAAGTATTCAAACATGTGCAAGCTCGTTGCTTGAGCTTATTTTTACATGCTCTGTGTTTGTGTGGCGGCGTACGTAGCCACAGTATGCTTGATTAAAGGGAAAAACTGTGATCGTCAATTCAAATCAATCTGCGCTTTTTTCCCGGCGAGCGATGTCCCGCACCACGCAAGGTCTAGATTCAGCCATGCAAAAGCTATCGTCTGGCCTGCGCATTAATGTGGCGGGAGACGATGCGGCGGGTTTGTCGATTTCCGAGCGTTTGACCAGCCAAATCAATGGGCAGAATCAAGCCAAGCGCAATGCCAATGACGGTATCTCTATGTCTCAGACGGCAGAGGGCGCACTGTCTTCTTCGGCTGAGATTTTACAGCGCATCCGGCAACTTGCCGTACAGTCAGCCAATGACACCAATAGCACTGCAGACCGAGAGGCGCTACAGGCTGAGGTCAATCAGCTAATTTCCGAGTTTGATCGAGTTGCGCTCGACACCGAGTTCAATGGCCAGAAAGTCCTGAAGGGAGATGCCCTGACGACTAACTTGCATGTGGGTGCCAATCGCAACGAAAACTTTTTTGTGATCATGCAGTCTGCTCGCGCTGCTGATCTGTATAGCTATTCTCTTGGAAGTGAAGTCAACACCAATAGCAGCATGGTGTCAGCACAAAGCGCAACCTCGGATGGCCACACGGCTCAGCGAAACCGTCTGCAAGCACAGAACGTGACCATCAATGCCCGTAATTTGCAAACCACGGTAGTTCTTCAGTCGGGTCTTTCGGCTAAAAGTACCGCCCAAGCGTTTAACTCCGGCTTGGCTGTAGACAAGCAAGGCCTTGTGGCGGCCCGAGCAGAGACCTACGCCAGGCTGACCTTTACTGGTGCAGGCGCTGCGGCTCTCGATTTTTCGCTTAACGGCGTACGCATGCAGGCAGCTTCCAGCAGTGTAACAACAGATTACAGCGACTTGGTCACTACCATCAATCAGGCATCCAGTCAGACTGGCGTTGTCGCCACGGTGGAAAATCTAGCCGGTGGCGGTGTTGGCGTCCTGCTACATGCCAGCCAGGGTGAAGACATCCAGTTGCGTGAAATGAATGTAGCGTTGGCCAGTGGCGGCGCTGGTACTGTTGGTGTGCAAGGCATGTACGACGCGGGAAGCACCTTGGCTTCTGCCGGTAGCTTGGTGCAACTGACTGCTGGGGCGCTATCCAGCATGGGGCGCAACACTACGGTTGGGGGGCGAGTGCTGTTCACCAACGATGTGGCATTCACGTTTGCGCATAGCGCTGCTGGCTCCACGGGAGGGTTGTTCTCTTACCCATCCAGCGTGCTGGTGTCTGCGTCCAAAGGTAGCAGCATCAACGATGTTGATATCTCGACAGCTAATGGCAGCAACAAGGCGCTGGCGATTGTGGATGCGGTGCTGGGCCGCATTAACGCGTACCGGGCGCGCCTCGGTGCCAGTCAAACACGCCTGGAGTTTGGCCGTGAGAGACTGGGAAACCAAGCAGAGTCGTTGTCGGCGGCCCGTAGTCGGATTCGTGATGCTGACTTTGCAGAAGAAACAGGAGCCATGGCACGTCTGCAAGTAGTGCAAAATGCTGGGACAGCAATGTTGGCACAGGCCAATACCTTGCCGCAGCGGGCGCTGGAGCTGCTGCGTTAATACCGAAACAGTGTAAAACACGCTTAACCTGAAACGGCGCAGTGTAATCTGCGCCATTTTTATTGCTCTGCTAACCGCGTGCGCTTGCACGGTAAACCCGTTACGTGGTGGGCAAAATCTGCCGTAGCGGGCTGTTCTGACCACGCGCCAAGCCAGCCAGACGTCCGCCCAACTGTTCAAACAGAGCCTTCCTGCTAAAAAATTTACAAAAAATCCATCAAGCCCATTCAAGTTCCTCTCCCCGTGGCCGAAAACTAGGAAGACGGCGGGCTAGAAGCAGCGATAAAGTGAAGCAGGCTAGGCTCGCGCGATCAGTGTCTTAGCCGTAGTTAACCTAAGCCGGTTTTGAATCAAGTCAGGAGCTATCATCATGATCATCAATTCGAACATTTCCTCCCTCAATAGCCAACGTAAGCTGGCCGGCACCAACGTCGGCCTGAGCACTACCATGGAGCGCCTGTCCTCCGGTCTGCGCATCAATAGCGCCAAGGATGACGCTGCTGGCCTGTCGATCTCCGAGCGTATGACCTCTCAGATCAATGGCTTGAACCAAGCCCGTCGTAACGCGAATGACGGCATCTCGGTCTCGCAAACCGCTGAAGGCGCGCTGCAAACTTCTGGCGATATCCTGCAACGCATTCGCACCCTGGCCGTGCAGTCCGCCAACGACACCAACAGCACCGCCGACCGCAATGCTCTGCAAGCTGAAGTCAGCCAGTTGCTGTCCGAATTTGATCGCGTGGCCAACACCACCCAGTTCAACGGCCTGAACCTGCTGAACGGCGATTTCTCCAAAACCCAATTCCAGGTGGGCGCCAACGCCAACCAAACCATCACTTTTGGTCTGGAGTCCACCAAGACGACCGACATGGGCAACTTCGCCCTGAAGGGTGCGACGAGCACCAACGCCATGATCGCTGCACAGAGCGTGTATGGTGACTCTGCTTTTGCCGCTAGCGCTGGCACTGCAAGCGCCACCGCTTTCAACCAGATGCAGACCCAAACCCTGACCCTGCGTTCCAAGGGTTTGTCTACTACTGTTGATCTCAGCGCTGGCTTGTCCGCCAAAGATGTCGCTAACCGCATCAACAGCCAACAAAACCTGTCTGGCGGCATCACCGCCCGTGCAGAAACTTACGCCTTCATGGCTTTCGGCGCTGGCGCCACAATGGGTGCTACAGGTTCAGCAGGCACTGCTGGAGGAGCTTCTAACGCTGGTGCGATTTCCTTCAACCTGAACGGCACTGCCATTCAGGCTACCTCCAGCAACATGCGCACCGATCTGGATGGTCTGGTGACTGCCATCAATGATGTGTCTGGCACCACTGGCGTGACCGCTCAGAAAGTTGACTTGCCGGGTTCCTCGGGCTCTTATCGCATCCAGCTGTTTGCCGCTGACGGTCGCGACATTACCATTGGTTCGGCAGCTGTTTCCATTCAGTCTGGCGGCTCGGCCACCAATGCATCGCTGATGCAGCTGCAAGGCGCGTATGACAGCAACGGCACCATTGTGGCTGCAGGTGCTACAGGTAGTGCGCCTGCTGGTTCCTCCGGCAACGTCGTCGGTGTGCAAAACCTGGGTTCCTCCAATAACAACCGTAACTCGTCGGTCGGTGGCCGTGTGATGTTCACCAACGATACCGCCTACACGGTGGAAACCTCGGCGGCCTCGGGCACGAGTAATGCTGGTATCGTGGCGGCTGGTTCTTCTGCGATCTTCGGTGGCGCCAAGACTGACACCCTGAGTACCGTGAACATCAGCACTGCCCTGGGCGCCAACAAAGCTCTGGAAATCGTTGATGCCGTCATCGCCCGTGTCAGCAGCACCCGCTCGAAGCTGGGCGCTCTGCAAAACCGCTTCCAGATGACCATCGAAAACCTGCAGACTTCGGCTGAAAACCTGTCCGCTTCGCGCAGCCGCATCCGTGATGCAGACTTCGCCGAAGAAACCTCCAACCTGTCGCGCTGGCAAGTGCTGCAACAGGCTGGCACCGCGATGCTGTCGCAAGCTAACCAGCGTCCGCAATCGGCCCTGCAGCTGCTCCAGTAATCTCTTATACTGGATTAGCCAGTCGCTGACTGAAAAACCCGGTGGGCTTTGCCCGCTGGGTTTTTCTGCGAGAACACCCTGTCCTGACGGAGGTTTTCCATGTCTACTATTCCTGCTTCCTCTTTTGTTCCGGCCGCCTCCACGCTGGCCAATACCGATTTTCCTCGCAGTTTGTCTGCTTCTTTGGCCAGCGCGCCTACCGTAGCTGTGTCAAGTCAAGCGGTGCAGGCTCTGGCCAGCAGCCAACAGCAAGAATCTTCTGGTGATGCACTCAAGGCCGCACGTCTGCGTCAAGAGCTACGTGATGTCCAGCGTGAAGAAAAAGACATCGTCCGTGAGCTGGATGAGTTGGAGGATGATGACGGCACCAGTGTCTATGCGTAGAATCGGGACTGCTGCTGTGTGTATCGATGCCAAGTTCAAGAAAAAGTGCTTGTCGAACGTTCGTCGACAAGCACTTTTTCTTTACTTGTCTTGTGCTGATGTTGGGCACCTTTACTCAAGCAGTTGATGCCGGTGTCGATAAAGACATACGTGTATGACTAAGACGCCCATTGTGCGCGTCATCACTTGATGGGTGGCTTGCCTTTTGAAAAGCTACCAGTTACTCTGAATTCATATATTTTAGGAGACTGTTATGGGACTAACCGTAGGTGGGCTCGGCTCTGGGCTTGACACTGAGGGCATGATCACCAAGCTGATGGCGATTGAAGCTCAGCCAATCACTCAACTGAACAGTAAGGAAGTCAAGGCTCAGGCCAAGATTTCCGCTTGGGGGACGGTGAAAAATGCGGTCGCCGCATTCCAGACGGCTACGCAAACCCTGCAAACCGCTACTGCATTCAACCAGCCCAAAGGTGCATCCAGTCACAGCGATGTTGCTTCCATCACGACAACCTCTGGCTCGGCGGTAGGAGCCATCAATCTTGAAGTCAGCCAGTTGGCCAAAGCCGGGAAAGCCACCCTGATTGGCACCTACGCGTCCAACACGACAGTGGTGAACCCTGGCGCGGCATCCACCATGGCCATACATTTTGGCACCACCAGTGGCACCGTTGGCTCTGGTGCTACCTTTGTCAATGATCCGGCCGTTTCTCCCAAAAATATTACTATTCGCGCCAATGCCACGCTTGAGCAAGCTGTAGCTGATATCAATGGCGCAAGCGCGGGTGTGAATGCGCGTATCGTGTCTACGCCCACTGGCAAACGGATCGTGATGGAGTCGACGGCCACCGGAAGTAAAACAGATTTCCGTGCCATGATTTCTGGTTCCATTGATAACCAATTTGCTTATGATCCTATCAATAATGTGTCGGTTGGCAATGAGCTGGTGCGTGGGCAAAACGCCCAGTACAAAATTGATGATGTGGCAATCTCTTCAAGCCAAAACACCATTACTGATGCACTCACCGGCTCGACCATTACACTGAATAAAGTATCTACCAGTGGTGTCAAGACCAGCGTTAGCGTGACCCGAGACTCTGAAGGGGTAAAAACTCAGTTGGAGTCTTTTGTCAAGGCATTCAATGAGATGAACACTACTTTGCGTTCCGTGTCTGCCTATGGTGCTTCTCCAGGTAAAGGCCAGGCGCCAGTGGGAGGGGGGGCGCTCAGTGGGGATGCAACTATTCGCGCCATTCAGATTGAAGTTCGCACCATGTTTAACCAGGCAATCCCTGGTGCCCCTAAGGGCTACTCCAGCATGGTTGACATTGGTGTGACTTTTGCTAAAGATGGCACGCTCAGCTTGGATAGCACCAAGTTGAATACGGCATTGACCAATAATACCGACGGTGTGCGTCAGTTGCTGATGGGGCGCGCCCAGTTCTCGCAAAGTGGCTTTACTGCACTGAATTCCAACTCGCTAACTAAAACAGGCACTTACGGCATTGAGCTCACCAGCACGCCAACCAAGGCAAAATTGGTTAGTAGCTCGCTTGGTGGCGCAACCATTCCGACCAATTTCACTGTGGCTGACAATACCCTGAAACTGAATATTGACGGCACAATCGTGACGGCCAATTTGTACGTGGGCCCAGGTTACTCAAGTAAAGGCTTTTTGGCTTCCAGCATTCAGGATGCGATTAATGCCAGCCTGCCCAGCACTCGTCAAGTGACGGTAGCCTATGATTCCGGTGCGGATAAGTTCGAAATTACATCAGGAAAAGCTGGATCCATTTCTAAAGTAGAAGTCTTGTCCGGCACCACATTGCCAGCGGCTTACGGATTTAGTGTTGGCGCAGTTGCAACCGGCACCAGCTTGGCAGGCAAAATCGGAGGGATCACAGCGCTGAGCGACGACGACTCCATGAGCTTGATCGGTGCGACAGGCTCAGGCGCAACAGGCTTGAAGTTCCGTGTCGACGATGCAACCCTGGGTTCGCGTGGTACGGTTTCCTTTGCCACTGGTTTTGCTTACAATCTGGGTGGCAAGCTGTCTACCATTTTGTCGAGCAGCAATGGGGCCATTGTTACTCGTACAAATGGCTTGAACAGCGAAATCAGCCGCATTGACGATCAACGTACGCGCCTGAATGACAAGCTGAGCCGTATGGAAACAACTCTGCGCAAGCAGTTTACTGCGATGGATTCTACGGTTGGCAAGTACAATCAGCTTTCCAGCTACTTGTCGTCGCAGCTGCAAGCCTTGGTTGGCTCGACCAGCAACAAGTAAGCTGTTTTCGAAATCACCCAGGAACTGGTATGTCCACAAAACGCAACCCTTACGAAGCCTATAGCAAAACCTCGCTCGAATCCGAGGTTGCTCAGGCGAGCCCGCACAAGCTGATTCTGATGCTGTTTGATGGTTTGCTCAGCGCCATCAATCAGGCCCATGCGCATATGGAAGCCAAGCGTATTGCAGAAAAAGGCATGGCCTTGAGCAAGGCTGTGGCGATTCTGGAAGAAGGGCTGCGTAGTTCCCTGGACAAGGAAGTGGGCGGTGAGTTGGCGGAAAATCTGGACGCACTGTACGAATACTGCTCCAATGCCCTGATTGAAGCCAACCTGAAAAACGTGCCGGAAAAACTGGATGAAGTGGTCAAGCTCCTGACCCCCATCCGCGATGCATGGGAAACCATCGGTCAACCGGGGTACTTGCAGGGAGAGGCGGTTGCTACGCCAGCCGCCCCTGCAGTGCCTGACAGTCCTCCGGAAAACCGTCACAACCCGCTGAGCTATGGTCATGTCTGAAGGCCCGTTTGCTGACTGGCTGACGGTACTGACGCTGGCGCAACAGGCACATGAGGCCGTCAGCCAGGCAGACTGGGATACCTTCCTGCAATTGGAAGACCAGTATTTTTCTGCCTTGGCGGCCACTCAGGCCCGGCCTGTCAATATTGCCAGCCTGGATGCGGATCGCCATGAGGCATTTACTCAGTTAGTTCAGCAAGTCATTGATCTTCACCAGGAAACCGCACTACTGGCCGAAGGGTATCGCAATCAACTGGCTGACGAGCTTGCTCTGACTTCCAATCAGGGCAGGTTGCTGAAGTTGTACAAGTAATCTTGGGCTCAGGGCGGGGCAAGCTGGTCTGGCTCATCTGCCGTTGCATGCTGGCCGGATAGCTGCTTGGCACCATGCCGGCTTCAGAGATGGCCTTGCGTATGCGAGGCCATTTTTTATTCACCTGCCGCGTGATGCGGCGCTTTTCAACGGGCGAATAGGCGATGGATGCATTGATCTCCTGGCTTTCCCTCATCCTGGCAGTGGCTGCTGTGGCCGGTGTGGGTGGACTCTTCTGGTATACCCGCCGTCAGCACGCCTCGTATACCCGCAGTGTGGAACAAACTTACTTTGACCTGCAGCAGACCCAGCTCAGCGCCTTGCAGCGTGATGTCAAAACACTGCTGGCCCGGCTGGAGCGTCTGGAACACAGCGATGCCCAGGCGGCAGCGCATCCGGCTGGTGCAGGCCAACCCCACGGGGGCAATGCCGTGACCCCCAATGCCACGCCGTATAACCAGGCCATCGAACTGGCCAGGCAGGGCATGCCGGCAGCTGAAGTGGCCACCCGCTGTGGCATCTCCCGCAGTGAAGCCGAATTGATTGTTGCATTGTATCGGCGGGCCAGATCATGATTCCTGTTTCTTCTTCGCTGCAGCCAGATTCTTCCCAGTTAGCCCGCTTTTTACGTGAAACCGGGCGGCCCACACTGGAAATCAGTGGCCCGCCCAAGGCCTTGCCCACCTTTGAAGTGGGCGAGGAAATCACCGCCAAGATTGTCGATACCTACGGCAGCAACCGCTTTACCGTGCTGGTCAAAGACAAGCTGATGACGCTGAACCTGGATCGCCGCCATGCCTTTGCTGGCGAAGCCGGGGGATCAATCAAGCTGGTGGTGGCCACCATTGAGCCCAAGCTGTCGTTTGCCATGGACGCCAAGGCACCCATGCATATGCCGGATTCGTCCAGCAAGGTATTGCTGAGCCCGGCCACCCGTTATCTGTCTACCCTGCTGTTTGTGGCCAGCGGAGGAGGGGAAGAAACAGCGGATGCGGGAGGCGGGGGCTTGCCGCAGATGTATTCCCGCCCCGGCACTGGCATTGCCACGGTCACATCGGCGTTGGCCAATGCCATGGCAGCGGCAGCGCCTGCGGATACAGCACATTCGGCAGCCCAACCGGCAACGACTGGCGGCGCAGCAGCGGCCAAGCCGCCGCTGCCCAGCGGTATCGCCAGCGCAGAAGTGCCGGTGCGGGTTAATGTACCGAATGTCCCGGTGGCAGGCGCGCCATCCAGTGCAACCGCTGCCAGCGAAAAAGCCTCTGCCGCAACCAGCGCCAGCAGCAGCGCGGTGGCACGCTTTCCGGCCGCGCTGGCATCGCTGCTGGGCGGCGATAAAACCGCCCAGCAGACCAAAGCCGCAGCAGTTGCCCCTCTGTTTGAACAGATGGACACATTGTCCACAACGGGCATGGCGCAGCTGCTCAAGCAGGCGGTCAGCCGCAGTGGGGTATTTTACGAATCGCATCTGGCCGAATGGTCACAAGGCAGTCGCAGCCTGCACGCCATTCGCCAGGAACCACAAGCCGTACTGAAATTGCCAGAAAAACTGGCCGAGCTGGGCAAGCCAACGGCACTGGACAATCCGGCCATCCAAGAAGCAGTGAAAACCGGTTCCGCCACTGGCCTGCGCGACCGCGAGCTGTTCAATCTGCGCAATGACAGCAACACCACCCAATTAGGCCAACTGGTGCATCGTCAACTGGACGCACTGGATCAGCAGCAATTTACCTGGCAAGGCATGGCCTGGCCGGGTCAGCCGATGGACTGGCGGATTGAGCAGGAAAAGGTCGATCAGCGCGAAGCGCATGGCGACGGGGAACAGTTTGGCAACTGGAGCACCAGCCTGGCGCTGGAACTGCCCAATCTGGGTGGGCTGGCGGCCAAAATCAGCCTGTCGTCTGCCGGGCTGATGATCCGCTTTCAAACCGACTCAAGCGAAACGGCCAACGCCATTGACCAGAACCAGTCCCGGCTGCGTGAAGCGCTGACCAATGCCGGTTTGTCCCTGCTGACCTTCTCGGTGCAAAAGGGAGACGAAAATGGCCACTAAGCCGATGGGTGAACGCCGCACAGCCGTGGCACTGGCCTACAAAACCGGCCATGCCGCCCCACGGGTGGTGGCCAAAGGGCGTGGCGAACTGGCAGAAACCATCATCGCCAAAGCCCAGGAAGCCGGCCTGTTTGTGCATGAATCACCGGAGCTGGTGTCGCTGCTGATGCAGGTAGACCTGGACAAAAGCATTCCTGCCGAGCTGTATCAGGCCGTGTCGGAAATTCTGGCCTTTGTGTACTATCTGGAGCGGCAGTCCAAAGGCAGCCAGATGGTTGATGACATTCTCGCCGCCGCCCAGTCGGCTCCGGTGTTTATCCCACCGCCCGCCGCAACAGAGTCGCCCACACCGTCGCCGGCCCCCTCTTCCTGAGCCCCTTTCTCCCCAACCCGCCATCTTGCACCAAGATGGCTCGTAGTATTTGCATATGAGGACCTGTTGTGATGAAAGTCGGTTATATCGGGCTGGGCATTATGGGGCGCGCCTGCGCGGCCAATGTGCTGCGCGCCGGCCATACTCTGTTTCTGTACGCCCGCCGGCCAGACACGGTCAGCGACCTGCTGGCCCAGGGCGCGCAGCTGTGCGCCAGCCCGGCAGAACTGGCAGCCCAGGTCGAGGTGGTGGTCACCAATGTATCGGACACCCCTGACGTCGAGCAGGTATTGCTGGGCGAACACGGCGTGATTCATGGCGCGCATCCCGGCCTGGTGGCAGTGGACATGAGCACGATCAAGCCACTCGCGGCCAAGGCAATGGCCGCCCAGCTGGCGATTGCCGGGGTGGATTTTCTGGATGCGCCCGTGTCGGGCGGCGAAGTAGGAGCCATCAATGGCACGCTGACCATCATGGTGGGCGGCAAAGCAGAGGCGCTGGAGCGGGTGCGCCCGGTGCTGCAGGCCATGGGCAAGACCATCACGCATATTGGCGAATCCGGTGCCGGGCAGGTGGCCAAGGCCTGCAACCAGATTGTGGTGGCGGTTTCCATCGAAGCGGTGGCCGAGGCCATGAAATTTGCCCGTGCCTGCGAGGTGGATCCGGCCAAGGTGCGCGAAGCGCTGCTGGGCGGGTTTGCCGGCAGCCGGATTCTGGATGTACACGGCCAGCGCATGATTGATGACAACTTTGTGCCTGGTTTCAAGGCCAAGCTGCATCAAAAGGACATGGGCATTGTGGCGGAAACCGCCGAGGCATTGGGCATCCACCTGGAAGCCGCCAGCCATGCTGCTGCCCTGATTGATGCGCTGGTGGCACAAGGCGATGGCGAGCTGGATTCGTCCGCCATTGCCCGCCTGATTGCCCAGCGCAATGCCAGACCGGCTGGCACCGCCTAAAACAACCTGAGTCACTGAGGCCCCCGGCTTGCTGGAGGGCGCTGCCCGGCATCCGAGCACAGGGTCAGCGTTGAAGTGGGCCACAAGACCGTCACGCGCATTCGCGCTAAGGCGGTCTTGTCATCTTTGCCTTCAATGATTCAATGAATATCAGCAGCGGATTGTTCAGCTGTCAGGGGCCCTGCCCTGCAGCATGGCCTTTTCCCGGCCAACATACCGCCCGCGTGATGTTTTCGCTTGACACTCTGTTTTGCAGAGTTATAGACTCTGCAAAACAGAGTAAGGATATGCTCATGCCCGCTCCCAGCCAACAACTGTACGCCATCCACAGCATGCTCACCGCCGGCCACCGCAATCTGCGGATCGAGCGCCATTCGCTCTGGCTATGGGGCGTGCCCGCCGGCCTGCTGTTTGTTCTGTCTGAATCCATTCTGACCCCGGCGCAGTTGCCCGACCTCACCCAGCGGGCGCTGGCCTGGCTGGCCCTGCTGCTGCTGGTGCTCACCAGTGTGGCCCTGCTGGACTGGCGCTGGACGCAGAGGGTCAAGCAAACCCGTGATGAGGCCTGGTCGTTCATCCACCGCCAGGTGCTCAAGGTGCTATGGCTGCTGATGGGCCTGGCCACGCTGACCACGTTTGCCATGTTCTTTTATGGTGGTGGCTATATGGTGTGTACCGTATGGCTGGTGTTCCTGGGGGTCAGCCTGTATGTGCATGGGCTGTTTTCTGAAGAATTGCTGGAATGGGCCGGTTTGCTGACCATCCTCATCGGCATTGCCAGCCTGCTGGCCAAACTGCCCTACGAAACCATGCGCTGGGTGGCCGCTGCCGTGTTTGGCTTGGGCCTGCCCTTGCTGTCGATGATGCTCGACCGTGGTCGCCATCGGCCCGCCTGGCAACGCCTGGCCCAGGTGCTGGGCTGGCTGGCCGTGGTGCTGGTGTTGCCGCTGGCCGTTGACCAGCAAATCCACCACGCCCCACCGATCACCCTGCCGGTCGTGCCGCTGGAGCAATTCCGCCAGCAGCGCGGCCCCCTGCCGACTGCCCAGGTGGTGACCCTGCCAGCTGGCACCGTGATTCCGGTCGAAATTGAACTGAAAGGCGATATTTTTGCACGCCCCACCCCCGCCCAGCTGCCGCTGACCCTGACACAACCCGTCGAAGTGCTGATGCAGGATGGCAAGCTCAGTGGCGAAGCGCGTATCCCAGGGGAAAACTGGCTGCGCCGTGACACCCGCTGGATCAGCATTCCTTTCCTGAAGGCCGAGCTGACCCGCGAGGGGCCACAGGTGCGCGGCCAACTGGTGGTGACGTTGCGCCCTGAATAAGCCCGCCTGGCTTGATCCCACGATTTTTTCTGCCCGTTTGCTGCCGCGCCCTGTCCGGCCAGGAAACGTGCGCCCTGAGCTGTCCACTGGAGAACCGCTGATGAAACCTGCTGCCCTGCTGTTGCTGCTGCCTGCCGCCCTGTTGACCGCCTGTACTGGCCTGGGTGCGCCCACGTCTGCCGAACTGTCTCGCCTGCCTGTGGTGCGCTACGGTCAGGCTGCGCCAGCCGATCGCGATTTTATCCTGCTCTACCCCGCCGGGGTGGATCTGCCGGTCAATACCCAGGTCACCGGCTCGCTGCTAAGCAAAACCGACCAGACCACCCTGACGGTGCGAGTCAAGCAGGATGTGCTGATTTATCGCGACCAGGTGAGTTTTGATGGCAAAACCTGGTTCAATGGCCGTGACAAGATCAGCGGTAATATCCGCTTCTCTTTGCCTGGCCAGGAACCCGGCCATCCGGCTGGCCGTCTGGATGGGGTGAGTCCGGCCACGCTGGCGGCGCAATTTGATCTGCGCTGAAGAGACGTGGGTTGATTCAGAAAATTTGTTTCGGCAAGAATCCCTCCGGGAAAATCCGCAGCCGTCATCCCCATTGGTGCAGGGATGACGGTTTTTCAGCGTTTCCATCACCTTTGGATAACATGCCCATGGAACCCCTTGATCCCTTGCTCCATCAACCCTTGCGCACCCAGTTGGTGGCGTTTCTGGCGGGTGCTGGCGAACAGACTTTCAGTGACCTTAAACGTCAGTTGGGCGTGTCCGACGGTAATCTGGATGCCCATCTGAAAAAACTGCTGGCCGCTGACTATGTGGCCGTGCGCAAGGAAACCGGCGTGGGCCGGCCACAATCCTTTTTTGTGCTGACCCCAGTTGGACTGGCTGCCTTGCAGCAGTATGTGGCGGCGCTGCAACGCCTGTTGCCAGCCTCGCTGGCCACATCCCAGGGCACAGAGGCCCATGACAAGACTCTGCCCTTGGTCGGCTGGGTGCAAGGTTAGTGAGTTTGGTGTTGCCATGACAGATTTTTAGAGTGGCCGACAATCCGGACATCGGTCTGATGGCAATGGTCACCATCGGCATGGCCGATTTGGCAGCTCCAGGTTTTCCAAAAAGACGTGATCAGCGAATTTGCCGCCCAGGCGATTCCGCAAGGTGCTCATGGCAGCCAGTCGGCCAATGTGCCGGTCAACAGCTTCCTGGCCCGCAGCCGGTAAGCGCATAGCCTGACACCGCGGACGGTAGCAAGACACACCTGCTGCCACTGCCCGGGACTTTCCTGCTCCAGGCTGTCACACGCCTGACCCCTGGCCCCGCTACACTGAAACCCAGTGTCGCGGGGCTTTTGCCTGTTCCGCCTGACTGGCAGGAAACGCCCGTCAGTGCTATATTCCTGCCTTCTGTTGAATTGCTCGGGCCATTGCCCGGATACGACATATGGACTTACCCAGTTACCGCCTTTTGAACACCTCAACTGAGCTTCCCCGCTAAATTCCCGCCACACCGCATCCTCTGCATGCCCGTGTTGTCGGGGCAGGGAGGAGGATGTGCGCATGAACGCTTTCGACACCCCGAAAAACCCGGAAAGCCTGCAGAGTAGCCTGCAGCAAGTTCTGGCGCTGCTGCACAAGCACCGCCTGGTGGAAAATCTTGTCCACAAACAGGATATGCCCAAGCATACCCTGGTGGAAAACCTCGTCCACAAACAAAACCATCACGCCCTGCAAAAAAAGCTCGACCAGCTGCACACGGCTGACGTGGCCTATATTCTTGAATCGCTGCCGCTGGAAGACCGGCTGGTGGTGTGGGATCTGGTCAAAGCCGAGCGCGACGGCGACATCCTGCTGGAAGTGTCCGACGCGGTGCGCGAATCGCTGATTGAGGTGATGGACACCCACGAGCTGGTGGCCGCCGCCGAACAGCTGGACGCCGACGAACTGGCCGACCTCGCCCCCGACCTGCCGCAGCAGGTGGTGTACGAGGTGATGGACGGGCTGGACAGCAAAGAGCGCGAGCAGCTGCAGTCGGCGCTGTCCTACCCTGAAGATCAGGTAGGCAGCCTGATGGATTTCGAGCTGGTGAAAATTCGCGCCGACGTGACACTGGAAGTGGTGCTGCGTTACCTGCGCCGTTTTGACGAGCTGCCCGACCACACCGACAAGATTTTTGTGGTGGACGAAGCCGACCGGGTACAGGGCGTGTTGTCGCTGAAAACCCTGCTGGTCTCGGATCCGGACGCGCTGGTGGAAACCATGATGGCCCGCGATGTGGTCACTTTCCGCCCAGAAGACGACAGCGGCGACGCCGCCCAGGCATTTGAACGCTATGACCTGATTTCTGCGCCAGTGGTCAACGCCGCTGGCGAGCTGATTGGCCGGCTGACCGTGGATGAGATGGTGGACGTGATCCGCGAAGAATCCGACAGCGAAGTGCTCTCCATGGCCGGCCTGAAGGAAGAAGAAGACCTGTTTGCCAGCGTGTGGGATTCGGTGAAAAACCGCTGGGCCTGGCTGGCCATCAATCTGGTGACCGCGTTTGTTGCCAGCCGGGTAATTGGTGTATTTGAGGGCGCGATTGAAAAACTGGTGGCGCTGGCCGCCCTGATGCCGATTGTGGCCGGGATTGGCGGCAATTCCGGTAACCAGACCACCACCATGATTGTTCGCGCGCTGGCGCTGGGCCAGCTGCAAACCAGCAGCGCCATGCGACTGTGGCGCAAGGAGCTGGGCGTTTCCACCGTCAACGGCCTGGTGTGGGGCGGGATTATTGGCCTGATTGCCAGCCTGCTGTACGGCAGTTTTTCGCTCGGGGTGGTGATGACCTGCGCCATGACGCTTAATCTGATGCTGGCTGCCACCATGGGGGTGATGATTCCAATGCTGATGGTGCGCTTTGGCCGTGACCCTGCCATGGGTTCGTCGGTGATGATCACCGCCTGCACCGACTCTGGCGGCTTTTTCATCTTTCTTGGCCTGGCTTCGGTGTTTTTGCTATGAGCACACTGGCCGAACTGACCCAGCACGCCGGCCTGCCCCGGCTGGAAGCACAACTGCTGCTGGATGCCGCTGGCGGCGGCAATCGCGTCACCCAGTTAACCTGGCCGGAGCGTGAAGCCAGCACCGAGGTATCGGCCCATTTTGCCCAGCTGTGCGCACGCCGGCTGGCTGGCGAGCCGATGGCCTATCTACTGGGCGAGCGCGAGTTTTTTGGTCTGGATTTGCAGGTGTCGCCAGCCGTGCTGATTCCGCGCCCGGATACAGAAATTCTGGTCGAGCAGGCCTTGTTGCGCCTGCCAGCCAGCGCGCGCGTGCTGGATCTGGGCACCGGCAGCGGCGCGGTGGCGCTGGCGCTGGCACATGCCCGGCCCGACGCCGAAGTGTGGGCACTGGATGTGTCTGCCCCGGCGCTGGCCCAGGCCGAAGCCAATGGCCAGCGCCTTGGCCTGCAGGTGACCTGGCGGCTGTCCGACTGGTTTGCCGCCGTGGCCGGCGAGCGCTTTGCCCTGCTGGTGTCCAACCCCCCCTATATTGCAGCGGATGACCCCCACTTGCAGCAGGGCGATTTGCGCTTTGAGCCAGCCGGCGCGCTGACCGACTTTGCCGATGGCCTGAGCGCTATCCGCCAGTTGGCCGCCGGCGCGCCTGCCCATCTTTTGCCAGGCGGCTGGTTGCTGATTGAACATGGCTGGCAGCAGGCTGACGCGGTGCAGGCCATCTTGCGCCAGGCCGGCTTTGCCGAGGTGGCATCCTGGCAGGATCTGGCCGGCCATCAGCGCGTGAGCGGCGGGCGCTGGCCGCCGTCGTCTGAGCAGACACAAGTGGCGGCGGCCTGATCTGGGGGGCTGGCGTGATTCACCCGCAACGCCATGTTTACCCCCCCTGACGCCGTGCCTTACCCCAGCACGTACTTAAGCACAAACACCCCGGCAATCAGCGCCACCGGCCAGCCAATCTGCTGACGCCGGCCAGCGGCCAGGTTCAGCGCGACAAAGGCAATCGCACCAAAGGCAATGCCATCGGCAATCGAAAAGGTGAAGGCCATGGTCAGCGCGCACAGCAGGGCTGGTGCCGCTTCGGTAATGTCATCCCAGTTCAGCAGGGCAAAGCCCTTGAGCATCAGCATGGCCACATACACCAGCGCTGGCGCAGTGGCCCATACCGGAATGGTGGCGGCCAGCGGAGCAAAGAACAGGCTGGCCAGAAACAGCACCGCCACCGTCACGGCGGTCAGCCCGGTACGCCCGCCAGCGGCAATGCCCGTGCTGCTTTCCAGATACGACGTAGTGCTCGACGTGCCAAGCAGCGCGCCCACACTGATGGCGGTGCTGTCGGCCAGCAGCGCCCGATTCAGCCGTGGCAGCCGGCCCTGAGCATCCAGAAACGGGCCGCGTTGCGCCACGGCAATCAGCGTGCCCGAAGTTTCGGTCAGGCTCATCAAAAAGAACCCCAGCACCACACTCAATACAGCCGGGGCCAGCGCGCCGGGAATATCCAGCTGCAGCCAGGTGGGGGCCAGCGACGGCGGCAAGGCAAACACCCCGGTGTACGGCGTCAGGCCAAGCAGCACCGATACGGTGGTAATCACCAGAATGCCCAGCAAAATCGCCCCCGGCACGCGCCAGCGCTCCAGGGTAACAATCAGCGCAAAACCGGCCAGCGCCAACAAGGGCTGCGGCTTGTGCAAATCGCCCAGCCCGACCAGGGTATCCGGATTGGCCACCACCACGCCGGCCTGTTGCAGCGCAATCAGGGCAATGAACAGCCCGACACCAGCGGAAATGGCTTGCTTGAGCGACAGCGGAATCCCATTAACAAAGCCTTCGCGCAGCCGGGTGACGCTGACCAGCATAAACAGCACGCCAGAGACAAACACCGCACCCAGCGCGGTCTGCCACGACATCCCCAGCCCCTTGACCAGGCCAAAGGTGAAAAACGCATTGATGCCCATGCCTGGTGCCTGGGCAATCGGGTAGTTGGCCAGCAGCCCCATCACCGCCGAGCCGATGGCGGCGGCCAGGCAGGTGGCAACAAACACCGCACCATGATCCATGCCGGCCTGCGCCAGGATTTCCGGGTTGACGAACAGGATGGAGGCCATGGTCAGAAAAGTGGTGAGGCCAGCGAGCACTTCAGTGCGCACCGAGGTCTGCGCGGCGCGCAGCTGGAACAGGGAGTCAAACATGGGGAAACAGTACCTTGAAGATGCGCCGGATGGGATTTCCGGCAAACCGGCCAGTTGGAAACAGCCAACCGCCACGGCAGGCCCGACGGTTGGCGCAATGCGCAGTCAGGCCAGCACGGCAATTATCCCGACCCATGCCGGGCGGGTCAATTTTGTCTGATGCGCCCAGCATGGGTCAGCGTGACTACAATGAAGCAATCCCGGCATTGGGGCGCACTCGCGGTTCAATGCATGGTGTATTTCTTGCTTGATAGGCCGGCCCATCCGGGCTGTGATGATTTGTTCGCGGAAGCCCCCCATGCTAGAAGACCGTTTTGGCCGGCGCATCGACTATGTGCGCCTTTCGGTGACCGACCGTTGCGATCTGCGTTGCAGCTACTGTATTCCCAAAGGATTCAAAGACTTCGAAGAACCAGAACACTGGCTGACCTTCGACGAGATTGAGCGGGTGATCGGCGCATTTACCCGGCTGGGCACCCGCCGGGTGCGGCTGACCGGCGGCGAGCCACTGCTGCGCCGGGATATCAGCACGCTGGCAGCGCGACTTTCTGCCCTACCCGGCCTGGACGATTTGTCCCTGTCCACCAACGCCACCCAATTGGCCCGCCATGCCCCGGCGCTGAAAGCGGCTGGCGTCAGCCGGCTGAATGTCAGCCTGGATTCGCTGCGCCGCGACTGCATCACTGAAGTCACCGGGCGCGACAGCCTGCCGCAAATTCTTGACGGCCTGATGGCGGCCAAGCAAGCCGGGCTGACGCCAATCAAGATCAATATGGTGGCCATGCAGGGAGTGAACCACGATGATATCGAAGCCATGGTGGGCTTTTGCATCGAGCACCAGTTTATCTTGCGCCTGATCGAAACCATGCCAATGGGCGACACTGGCCGCAGCGCACAGTATCTGGACCTGCAACCGGTGCTGGCCCGACTGCGCGACAGCTTTGGCCTGCGCCCGCAAACCGCCACCCTGGGCGGCGGCCCGGCCAGCTACTGGTCCACTGCCGATGGCCGCTTCACCCTGGGGGTCATCACCCCGATTTCCCAGCATTTTTGCGCCACCTGCAATCGGGTGCGACTGTCGGTGGATGGCACGCTGTATATGTGTCTGGGTCAGGAAGAAAGCCTGGCGCTGCGTCCACTGCTGCGCGCCGGCATCAGCGACGCAGACCTGGAAGCGGTGATCCGCCAGGCGATTGAGCTCAAGCCGGAACGGCATGAATTTCTGGAAACGCCGGGCAAGGTGGTGCGGATTATGGCCAAGACGGGCGGCTAAGCGTCGCTTAGCAACGCCCTGATCCTGGTCTGGCCCTTCTTGCCGTGCCTGCATCGGCACGCCTGGGGGCTGAGGCTATGCGAGTTTTTTGAGTGGCGAGGGCGGGCAGTGCGCACGACCCCGCTGGCGTGGTGAATAGGGTATTGCGGTCTCTCGTGCTGTATTCCGGCGGGACGTTCCTGGGCAAGCTGAACAATCAGCCCGCCGTCGCCGGGTCGGGCACGGGCGGCATCTGCGCCTGCAGCCAGTCGCGCAGCAAGGCATCGGCTTCGCGGCCCAGGCTGACCGCTTCCACCAGAAACTGCGCCAGCAAAGTGGCAAACGCTATTTCGTCCGGGCGTAGCGCCAGATAGCGCTGCGCCGCCTGCAACAGGCGCTCGGCCAGCTGCAAGTGGCGTTCGCGCACCTGCATCCATACGGCCTGTGGCGAACACGGTATGCTCGGCTCGCCCAGCCAGGCGTACTGAAACGCTTCGGCCACCACACGGGTAAACGCCGCAGCGCCTGCGCCGCCCACCCAAGTCCAACTGCGCGGCAAAGGGGCCAGACGGTCCAGCCACTGCTGGGCAGCCGGGTCGGCCTGAGGCTGGCCGCCCACCGCCAGGGCAAACCCGTATTGCCCACCCCAGGGGGCCAGTGGCCCGGCCAGTTCCAGATAATGCCCGCCCAGATCATGCACCCGGCTTTCCCGCTGTGGCCGCTGTTCAAACCAGTCAGTGGAGACGTCCAGCACCACATCGCCAGGGCGCAGCACCTGGTGCAAAGGCGGCGCAGCAAACAGCCCTTCGCCAATCAGCAAACAGCGTAGGCCGTTGAGCAGCATGGCGTCTTGCCAGCGATGCCCGCGCAGCACCACGCCGCCCTGACGAAACGCCCGTTCTGCCAGCCAGCCCAGTGCCGGGGTTTCGCCGAGTACGGCCAGTGCCGTCATGGCGCACCTCCCAGCAGATGGGTGCTGACCTCGGGCAGGGCCAGCTGAGCCAGAAACCAGGCCAGCGCCCGGCCTGGCCGGCGCTCGCGCCAGGCGTAGTACACCGGCGCGGGCGGGTTGGGGTGTTCCACCTGGCACAGCTGCAGTGCACCGGCCTCAACCGCCGGCAGCGCCAGCCAGCGCGGCAAAAAGCCTACGCCCAGCCCGGCCTGCTGGGCCGCCAGCTTGGCGTCCATATCTGGAACAGTGAGGATATCCTGGCCAGCCAGCAAGGGTGAGCTACGCGGCGGCAAGCGGCGCGACGAATCCGCCGCCACCACGGCCCGCCAGGCGCGCACCTGCTCCAGGCTGAGCGGCCCACGATGTTGGGCCAGCGGATGTTGCGGTGCCACGGCAAAGACAAAGGGAACATCGCCCAGGCGGGCTGTGCGGTAGGCACCAGGCGGGCCATCACCCGGCGCGCCAATCACCAGATCGACGCGCGGCTCCAGCAGTGCATCCCAGTTGCCGCCAAACACTTCACGGCTGAGACGGATCTGGGTGCCGGCGGATTGCTGGTCAAAACCTTGCACCAGCGCCAGCACGCCGGCCAGCGGAATCAGGTCGCTGACGGCAATGCGCAGCTCGGTTTCCCAGCCAGAGGCCAGCCGTTTGACCCGTTGCTCCAGCGCCATGGCGGCATTGAGCAGATGACGGCCATCGCGCAGCAAGGCCTGGCCCACCGGGGTGAGTTTGGCGCGGTGGCCGCGCCGGTCAAAAATACTGACACCTAAGTCCTGTTCCAGCTTTTGCACGGCATAGGTCATTGCCGACGGTACGCGATGCAGTTCCTCGGCCGCGGCGGCAAAGCTGCCATTGCGATCGATAGCATCGAGAACAGTGAGTGCGTCGAGAGTCAGCCGCATAATTGTCTGAAAACGTCAAAAACCCTGGGTTGTGAAAGACACACTGGCGGATGCAGAGCATACACGGGCAGCCCGGCGACTGTCGTGCGGAATCTGGTGACAATGTGGCATGGCTCTCTTAGCTAGCAGGGGGCTGAGCCGGCGCAGTGACGCCAAATTGATCCGCCTACCCCCTGCTGTTCGGGCGGTGAGCACAAAAAAGTTTATCATCCGCGATCATCGTTTTACCCGTAATGCGTATGCTTAAAATATTATGACAAATATATTATATTATCGCATAAAACTAAATTTCGGCATATTTCAGCGCTTTAATCCGTATTTCTACGGATATCTCTCTTGCCTTTGCTGCACTTGACATTCATTTGATCTAGATCAAGGTCACCCCAGACTCTTACATCAAAAATAGCGCGCTTTAGCATTGCACATAGTTAATTCTGCTGGATTGTTGGCTATTGTGCAGCCATGCAAGTACGTTAACACCCTTAACACAACGCATGTTATTCAGTTGTTTGTTTGAAAAACTGACACTCAACTCAACCATTAGCAAGCCAACACGCTTGCTGCGCATTCTGGCCTGCGCATTGGGCCACCCTGCTATGGCAAAACCGATACAGCGGATGAAAATACTGCGCTGGAATACACCATGAGCAGACAGGTTTCCCGGCCAGATGGGTCTTTAATTTAAATGAACAAAAAGTCATTAGGGCGTGTCATCAATCAATGCCCGAAGGGGTTGAAGGACACTGGTCAGGCACC
>ERZ724524.526-NODE-526-length-25129-cov-11.773151_pt1 | contig 25129 bp, 19 predicted proteins | sample MGYA00376057_ERZ724524 | MGnify/ENA primary metagenome ERZ724524 (study PRJEB28724, sample SAMN07190888) | wastewater metagenome | isolation source: influent of sewage treatment plant in Hong Hong | place: USA: Christiansburg, Virginia | collected 2016-03-01 ...
AGTTGGTTAGAATACCGGCCTGTCACGCCGGGGGTCGCGGGTTCGAGTCCCGTCCGCTCCGCCATCCGCATAATAACATAAAATCCCATGATCCTGTGGGGTTTTTTGCTTTCCAAACATTACTGATGAAAGAATCGACAGAGGTGCTTTGCCGTCTCAGGCACCGTTAGCCATTTCTTCAGATCAAAAAGTCCTTCAGATTAAAAATTTTTCCCGCGCTCGCGCCCCGATCGTCTTTGCTTTGGATCATGGAATTTCGGGCCATGCGCTCGCTCCTCGGATTAGGTGGCGGTATGTATTTGGATTACATCGGACTTTACAGTACAGTACCGTACTTTCACAGTACATGCGCTACCCGAGGAGAAACCATGACCTCCGCCAAGACCGCTACGCTGACGTTTCGTATCGAACCCGAACTCAAGGAAGCAGTGCGGTTGGCTTCTGTCAATGAGCACCACTCCATTGCCAACATGATTGCGGTGATGATCCGCGACTATTGCGGGCGGGGGTTGAAATTTCCGAGCCACAGCCGCTGCCTGTGAAGCCCAAGCGCCAGTCGAAGCCCCCCGCAAGTCATAACCACCGAACTACACGCTGCTGTTAATTCCACTTTGAGCCTGCCATGAGCCTCCAAACTCTCTGCAAACCCCGCCCGTCAGTCTTTGCTGCTGACCGCCGCGCCACGGTTCTCAATCTCGACACCTTCCTCAAAGGCCAGGTCAACGGCACGGAGTTCTTCGAGGAGAACTACTTCACTAACGGCATGCTCACGCTGGTGGATCGGGCGTTCCGTCACTTGGGCGGTGCTGGCGCGGGTTCTTCGGTCTTTCTGCTCTCGCAAGCCATGGGCGGCGGCAAGACGCACAGCATGATTGCGTTGGGGTTGCTGGCACGTGATCCCGAGTTGAGGAAAAAGGTACTACTGGGCGAGCAAAACCCTGCGCCGAATCTCGGTCGCTGTCGTGTTGCTGGCTTCAATGGCCGCAGCACCGATGCCCCCGGTGGCATCTGGGGTTCAATTGCCGAGCAACTCGGCAAGGCAGAGCAGTTCGCCCGTTACGTCTCGCCCTTGCTCAGTGCGCCGGGGCCGGAGGCATGGAAGCAGTTGCTCGGTGGCGATCCGCTGGTGTTGTTCCTCGATGAGCTCCCGCCTTACTTGGCCAACGCTGTCGCCGTTCCTGTGGGCAATGCCGATCTCGGCGTCGTGACCACCACTGCGCTGGCGAATCTGTTTATTGCCGTGGCAGAAATGGACAATGTTTGCCTGGTCGTCTCCGACCTTGCCGGCTCGAACTACGGTGGCGGGCAAGCCGCGCTGGATGCGGCATTCAACCGTGCAACGCATGGCATCGCTGCCGAAGCGCGGCGCATTGCCGTGCCGATCACGCCGGTCAACCCGAACGGCGACGAGCTTTATCACATCCTGCGCAAGCGGCTGTTCGAGACGGTCGCGCCAGCGCCGGAAATCCAGAAAGTGGCCGAGGCTTACCGCGAGGCCCTGCGCGAGGCCGCCAGAATGAGTCTGACCACCTCGTCACCCGAAGCGCTATTTACCCGCGTTACCGACGCCTACCCCTTCCATCCCGACCTGCGGGAACTCGTCGGCAAGTTCAAAGAGAACGAGGGCTTCCAGCAAACCCGTGGCGTCATTCGCTTGATGCAGATGGTGGTGGCCAGCCTCTGGAACTCCAAAAAGGCCGTTGGCATCGACCTGATCCACCCCTACGATCTCGATCTGAATCTGGATGAAATCGCGTCCGAAGTCCGCACCATCAACCCGTCGCTCAGCGAAGCTATCGCCCACGACATCGCCCACGCCGGCGCGGCAGAAGTTGAAGAGATCGACGCGGCCAATGGCAACTCCGATGCCTCGGATGCCGCCCGCCTGATCCTCGTCGCGTCGCTATCCACCACGCCGGGTGCCATTCACGGCCTGCGCGAATACCAACTCGTTGATTGTCTCCAGCGCCCCGGTCGCGACCTCTCCACCTTCAAGGCCAACGTCCTTGACAAATTGGCGACCCGCGCCTGGTATCTGCACAATTCCGCCGACGGTCGGCTGTTTTTCAAGAATCAGCAAAACCTCGCCGCCAAGCTGCGTTCCACGGCGCTCTCGCTGCATGCCGAAACCGTTGACCGGATGCTGCGCGATCATCTGGAATCCTACTTTTCCGCGTCGCTGCGTGACTGTTATCAAGTCATCAAGGTACTGTCACCGCTCGATGAGGTTCAGGTCGAGCAGGAAAAAACCACGCTCGTTATCGTCCGTCCCGGCGGGCAGGCCAACCAGTTGCCGATCTCCGCCGACTGGCAGGCTTGGTGGGCGCAGCAGCAATACAAGAACCGTGTCCTCTTTCTCACCGGCTCGCGAGATACTTTTCAGAAGGTGCTCGATTCGGCCCGCCAGACCCGCGCCCTGCAAAGCATCGACGACGAACTCCGCTCGGAAAGCACACCCGCCGACGATCCGCAATGGCGGGCGCTTGATGCCCTGCGCGACCGCGTCGGCCTGCAATTCACCGCTGCGTTGAAAGAAGCCTTCGACCAGATCGTCTACCCTTCCATCAACGCCGCGCTGCGTGCCACCGGTACCGACCTCGCCTTTGCCGGCAACCAGAACGGCGAAGCGACGCTACGCCATACGCTTGAAGGCGCACAGAAGTTCACCACCAAAATAGACGACGACAGCTTCCGCTCCCGTGCCGAAGCCCGCCTGTTCGGTTCAGCCGACACCAAAGTCGTCCTCTGGTCCGACTTCAAACGCGCCGCCGCCGTCAATACCAACTGGCCGCTGCACAAACTGTCAGCGCTCGATGACCTCAAAGCCGAGTGCCTGCGGCGCGGTCTGTGGCGCGAAGAAGGCAACCACATTCGCCGTGGCCCCTTCCCCCCGCCCGTGCCAGAAGTGTCGATACGCGAACTCTCGGTGCAGGAAGATGGCGACGGCATCACCTATCTGAAAATCGAACCGCTGCACGCGCCCGCTGTTGCCTTTGAAACGGGTGAATCCGACCCCACACCCGCCTCCAGCGCTGTTCCAACGCCCAGCCGGTTTGAAGCGACAGGCTTGCGTTACCGTTTCCTCGCTTATGACCCAGCCGACATGATTCGTGTTAGCGCGGTCAAGGAATGGACGGCCAAGCTGCGGCTGAAATACCAGTTGCACAACCGGGGCGACCATTACGAAGTCGAGTGCCTTGCGCTGCCCAAGGCCAACGGCATCGCCATCCGCTATACCACCGACGGTTCATCGCCCACCAGTACCGGCTCGGCCACTTACGATGGCGTCTTCCGCGTCCCAGCCAATTGCCGCATCGTCTGTGCGATGGCCTTAGCCGCCGACTACGGGCTGAACTCTGAAACCATCCGCATCACCATTCCGCAGAAAGGAACGGATCGCCCACCCGTTGACCTCACCGCCCCCGCACACTGGAACCAGCAGACCAAGCTCGATGATGCCGGCGCGGTGTGGGACTTCTTGCAACGCCTGGAAGCCGCAACCTGCGTGACAGCGCACGACATCAGCCTCACGGCGGAAAGCACCGATGGTCAGCAAAACGTCGAGTATTCCGGCGCACTGGAAGGGGGCTATGCCGCTGCCGCCATCAAGACCGTGGCCGAGCGACTGCAAGAAATCGTCAGCCAAGCCACTCCTGGCAGCCTGCGCATGAACGTCGGTTCGCTGGCTTTCCCCACCGGGCAGTCGTTGCTGGACTGGCTCAGAGCCACCAATCAGCCGTTCAACGCCGCCAAGGTCGTGCAGTAGCATGGCTCGCGCATCGTCACCCGCCAGCCGCAAGGTCGTGGGCCTCGGTTTTCTGCCCGAAGAAGCCCGCCACGGCTTTCTGATCGACATCCCCAAGGGCAGTGGCGGCAGCGAAATGATCTGCATCACCGAGCATCGGGGCAATGACCTCGATCATCTGGGGGCGCGCACGGTGGATACCCCAGCGCCCAACGACCCGGCGCTGCGTGTGGTCATCGACCGCAAGCGCTGGCTGGCGCTCGCCCCGTCCTTCTGGGAAGAAGCCAATCGCCGCCTGCGTGCCAACGGCCTGCCGGTGGCCAAGTTTCTGAAGAATCCCGGCAAGCCGGTGCCGGTGCATCCCTCACTGGGCAAAGAACTCTGCATCCTGTGCTGGGCGGTAGAAGACGCCTCGCCCGACGACATCCCGAATGCCCTGCACAACTGGGAGGCGTTGGCCCCCGAAGAGCGCTGGTGGCTTTACACCATGACCGTGGCGACCACCGGACAGGCGATGCAAAAGGGTCTGGGCTGGCGCAAAGCGCTGCGTGCCGCCATCGCCGACAACCCGTTTGTCAAAGGCGAGGGCCTGTCGCCCAAGGCCCGCCGTGAGCTGCTGGGTCATTCGCAGCTCTCACTTTCACTTTGAGTTCATCGTTCATGCCGACCTTCATTGAAACCCAATTCCCGATTGCGCGCCTGTCTGCCGAGTCTTACAAGGAGCGCAAGGCGAACAACGGGCAGACGCTCACCCGGCTTGGCAAGTGGTGGGGGCGCAAGCCGCTGGTTCTGGTGCGGGCATCTATTCTCGGCATGTTGATGCCAGCCTCAAGCAACCCGAAGAAGGATCGCGAGATTTTTCTCAAGATTCTAACCATGGACGACGACGGCACCTGGCAGCGCTGCAAGGGTGAAATTCCTGCGGCGGCCTGGCGTGAAGCCGCGCCATCTGACATCCAGGACGAATTTTTCGGCGCACGCGGATTCAAGCAGGGCATGAGCGACGAAGAAAAAGAAGACATCTGCGCGCAAATCTGGTCTTCGCTCAGTTTGGATCAGCAGCGCACACTCGATTCCCAACGGCGGCGCCCGATACCGGATCGCGCGGAGTTCGATGCCCTGCCGTATGCGGCACGCTTAACGCACTGCGAACGCCCGGAGAATATCGAAGGTCCCTCGGAGAGCGCCTGGGCGGAGATCAATGCCCATCTAGGCACCACGGCGACAGCCTTGACTGAATTGGTTGAGCAACTCGGCCAGCGTTCATTTGGCCATACGCCTCGTGTCGGCGATAGTTTCTGCGGAGGAGGTTCCATTCCTTTTGAGGCTGCCCGCATTGGCTGCGAGGCTTTCGGCTCCGACCTCAATCCCGTCGCAGGACTGCTCACCTGGGCTAGTCTGCATTTGCTTGGTGGTAGCAAGGGCGTGCAAGAAGAGGTCATGCGCGTGCAGGCTGAGGCGCTGGCGGCGGCAGATCGACAAATCACCGCGTGGGGCATCGAACACAACGCACAGGGGGAACGCGCCGATGCATACCTATATTGTGTCGAGGTGAAGCCCGAGGGCTGTGATTATTTCATTCCACTTGCTCCAAGTTGGTTGGTGGGCGAGAAATCGAATGCTGTCGTCGAATGGAAACGCAGACCGAATGCAGAACAGCTCGACCCCGAAGTAAAAATTGTCACGGCGACCGAACTTGGTGAATGGAAGGGGGACTCGAAAAGAAAGATTCTTGCCAAGAATGCAACCGTAGACGATAGCCGTGTCATCGACCCATTTGACCAGAACCGCACCTGGTCGGTGGAGGCGTTGCGTGGCTCCGACGGCTTGCGTCGCTGGACCAGCGACGATGTGGTGCCTCGACCGGGCGATGTGTTTCAGGAACGGCTTTACTGCATCCGCTGGGTAAAAACAGTGATCAGGAATGGCAAGCCAAAAGAAGTTCGTCGCTATGCGGCCCCAGATGCCGCCGACCTTGCCCGCGAAGCCAAGGTGCTTGAACTGCTGCGCGAACGCTTTGCGGACTGGCAACGCGAGGGGTTTATTCCGGCGATGGCGATACCCGAGAGCGGCGACGAAACTGCGCGCCTATATCGCGAGCGCGGCTGGACCCATTGGCACCACCTATATACGCCAAGACAGTTGTTGGTGATCGGTCTGTTGGCCGCGCAATCCGTCGACCTATCGAACGAAAAAGAGATTACGTTGGCAACTCTTTTGGGCTTAGGCCGTCTGGCAAACTGGAGCTCAAGGCTTTGTCGTTGGCATACAGGACTTGCACATGATAAGGGCGAAGACGTATTCAGCAACCAGGCGCTGAATACGCTGTTCAATTATTGCTGCCGCCCGTTCGCCCCGTTGCGCGTCTCGTGGCGCATCATGGATAAGCACTCTCCGGCCATTACTGGGAAGTATTCCATGAGCGTTGCGGATGCCCGCGACCTCAGTGAGACCTGCGATCTCTGGATTACAGACCCTCCTTACGCCGATGCGGTGAATTATCACGAACTCGGTGACTTCTTTCTCGCGTGGTACGACAAACAACTCGTTAAGGCTATCCCTGAATGGACGCCCGACGCCCGAGCCGAACTGGCCGTGCGTGGCGATGGCGAGGACTTCCGCCGTGCGATGGTGGAGATTTACAAGAACCTCGCCCGACACATGCCGGACAACGGCATGCAGATGGTAATGTTCACTCATCAAGACCCAGCGGTCTGGGCCGACCTCGGCATGATCCTTTGGGCCGCCGGACTCAAGGCAACTGCTGCCTGGACGATCAGCACCGAGACTGAAGCCGCTGGCATTAAGAAGGGTAACTACGTGCAAGGCACCGTCTGCCTGGTGCTGCGGAAGCGCGTCGCGAACGAGCCGGGCTTCCTCGACGAGGTCTATCCGCTGGTGGAAGACGAGGTGAAACGCCAGATCGAATCCATGCAGGCGCTCGACGAAGGGGGCGAACCCAACTTCAACGATGCCGACTATCAACTGGCCGCCTACGCCGCCGCGCTCAAGGTGCTGACCCAATACGGCAATCTGGATGGCAAGGACGTGGAGCACGAAGTCTTTGCCGTGCGGGCAAAAAATGAGAAGAGCGACTTCCAGATCGTCATCGAACGGGCACTTGGCATCGCCTGCGATACGCTGGTGCCGCGTGGGTTGGACAACTCGTGGCGCGATCTCTCGCTGGTGGAACGCTACTACCTGCGGGCTCTAGATATCGAAAGCCGGGGCGAGCGCCGCAAGGGCATGTATGAAGAACTCGCACGTGGCTTCGGCGTCACCGACATCAAGCCGCTGCTGAAGAGCGACAAGGCCAACGGCGCCCGCATGTTCACGCCCTCTGGTCTGGCGGCCAGCCTGCTCGGCCCGATTCAGGGCGCGGAGCTTGATGCCGCGTCGCTGCCTGCCCGCAAGGGGCGCGCCAGTACGGCCGGCCCACATCCGTTTGCTGCTGCGCCGCTGCGTCATCTGATGTTCGCCATCCGCGAAACCAGCGCCGCCGACAACAGCCCGGAACCCGGCCGCCAATACCTGCGCGATACCTTCGGTCAAGGCTACTGGGGCCGGCGCGAAGGCTTCGTCTTTCTGCTCGAATGGCTGGCTGCGCTGGGCAACGCCGAGGGCATGAACGAGTGGGTCAGCGACTCCGAGGCCGCGCGCATTCTGGCGGGCCGACTGCGCAACGATCATGCTTAACAATTGATGGAAATAAATGTGATCAACAAACCAGAAGAACCAAGCGCATCCGTGGCGCACGCCACCATTTTTCAGGAAAAGATGATCCGCCGGGCATGGCATAACGATGAGTGGTGGTTTTCTGTGGTTGATGTCTGTGGCGTACTAACAGACAGTGCCGATGCCGGGGCGTACTGGCGAAAACTCAAACAGCGGTTGGGCGCGGAGGGCAGTGAACCCGTGACGTTTTGTCACGGGTTGAAACTTGAAGCACCGGATGGCAAACAGCGACTGACCGACTGTGCCAATACTGAAGGGTTGTTTCGCATTATCCAAACCATTCCCTCACCCAAGGCAGAACCCTTCAAGCGTTGGCTGGCACAAGTGGGTTACGAACGGGTAAAAGAGATCGAGAACCCCGAGTTGGCGATGGGGCGGATGCAGGAACTTTACGAAAAGAAGGGCTACCCGAAAGAGTGGATCGACAAGCGCTTGCGTGGTATCGCGGTGCGGCAGGATTTGACCGATGAGTGGAAAGCGCGCGGTGTGGCTTCCAGCGTGGAGTTTGCGATTCTGACCAACGAAATCATGCAGGGCACTTTCGATCTGAAGGTCGATGAGTACAAGCAGGTGAAGTCGCTGGCGCGGGAAAATCTGCGCGATCACATGACCGACATCGAGTTGATCCTGACCATGCTCGGCGAGGCGACGACGACCAAGCTGCACCGCGACCGCGACTCGCAGGGCATCGCGCCGCTGAAAAAAGACGCGCAGGATGGTGGTGCGGTGGCCGGTAGAACGCGCAAGGACATTGAGGCACAAAGCGGCCAGCCGGTGATTTCCAAGGAGAACTTCAAACAGCTGAAGGGCGGCGTGGCTAAGACAGCAAAGCGGCTGAAGAAATCGGGTGAGTGAATTCCTCCGATGATTAAGCGCCATTCCAGCCGGCGTAGCCGACTCGATCAAAGTGTACTGACGCAGCGGCTGACCGGGGCGGTTTCCTACGACCGCATCGCTGGCTATTTTCGTTCGAGCCTGTTCGAGGTGGCCGGGGAAGCCCTTACCAGCGTTAGCGGGCCGGTGCGCATCATCTGCAACTCGGACCTTGACCCGCAAGACCTGATCACCGCTGCGGCCGCTCAATCGGCGCTGCGCCGTAGCTGGTGTGCCGGCAAGCCGGAAGACGCGCCCCCTGCGGCGCTGCCGCGTTATCGGGCACTCTACGACGCATTGATCAACAAGAAGATGGAAGTGCGGGTGCTGCCCGATTCGGCGTTTGGTCTGATCCACGGCAAAGCCGGGGTGGTGCGCCGCGCCGATGGTTCGGCAACGGCTTTTATGGGCAGCGTCAATGAAAGCCTTTCGGCGTGGAAACTGAACTACGAGTTGCTGTGGGAAGACGATGATCCGGACACCATTGACTGGGTGCAGGAAGAATTTGACGCGCTGTGGAATGACGCCCGCGCGGTTGATCTGGCCTGCTGCCCGTTTATTGTTCAGGACGTTGAGCGGATCATTTCGCGCAAGGTGATTGAGCCGACTGACTTGCAAACCATCGTTGATCCGACAATCGCTGCTGCTGCCGCCGCCGTTGAAACACCGGTGTATCGCCGCGAACAGGGGCTGTGGCCGCATCAGAAGTATTTCGCCCGCCTGGCGCTGGAACGGCATCGGCTGGGCGGTGCGCGCCTGGTGCTGGCCGATCAGGTGGGTTTGGGGAAAACCGTTCAGCTGGCGATGGCCGCGATGCTGATGGCGCTGGATGATCCCGACGGTGGCCCGATTCTGGTGCTGGCACCCAAGCCGCTACTGCAGCAGTGGCAGGATGAATTGATGGAGTTGCTACTGCTGCCTTCCGCCCGCTGGAATGGCCGCGCCTGGGTGGATGAGAACGATCTGGAATATCCGTCGGACGGCGCAAAATCGCTCGGCAAATGCCCGCGCCGGATTGGCTTGGTGTCGCAGGGGTTAGTGCTACGCGGCTTATCGGAGGCGGTAAACCAGTTGCTGAGTCGGCGCTACACCTGTGTGATCGTTGATGAAGCGCACCGCGCCCACCGCCGCAAAGTGCCGAAAGTGGATGCGGATGCCGATGAAATCAACGAGCGAGCCGACCCCAACAAGTTGATGGCCTTCTTGCGCGAGATCGGCCCGAAGACGAAAAGCATGTTGCTGGCGACCGCCACTCCGGTGCAACTGCACCCGGTCGAGGCATGGGATTTGCTGCATATCCTTTCCCATGGCAACGAGGGCGTGCTCGGCGGCTGGACGCAGACCAGCCCGTGGTTTCAAGCCAGCCGTTGCCTTGAAATTGCCACCGGTGACGCCGCCGTGCCAACCGCTGATGTGCGCGAGGGCTGGCAATATGTGCGCGACCCGCTGCCCTCAAAATTTGAAAACCCGGCCTTCGACCGCATCCGTCGCAGCCTGGATGCCAGCGACACCCGCTGGCAATTCAATCCCGAGAGTCTGGACAAGCTGTCAAAAGCTATCCAGCGGGTTCAGCTCCAGAACGGACTGCTGCCGAACTACGGCGAAAACTTCAATCCACTACTTCGCTGCATCGTGCGCCGCACCCGTGCCTACCTCGAAGCGACGATCAACCCGGCCACCGGCGGCTATTTCCTGCCCAAGGTGACAGTAAAGCTGTTCGGCGAGGACGATGCTGGCGCACTTGTTCTTGGCAGCTATCTACGCGACGCATACCAGGAGGCGAAAGCGTTTTCTCAGTTGCTCCAGCAGCGGGTGAAAGGTGCTGGATTTTTCAAGACACTGCTGTTGCGGCGACTGGGAAGTTCGATGGAAGCCGGACGCCGTACTGTCGCCAAGCTCCTCGGTGAAGAGCCTGACACGCCGGATGATGAAGACGAGGATGATGCCGAAGAAGAGGTGCCAGTCCAAGTCGGGCGTCCGCCGCAGGGCGTCAGTGATTTCAAGAATTTCACGGACGCGGAAATAAGCTCATTACGCCGCTGCCTCGATTTTCTTAAACAAGGCGGCAATAACGATCCCAAACTGGAAGCACTTATTGGCTATCTGCGGGGCACCCATACAGGCGTCAGCCGTAGCTGGCTCGATCTGGGTTGCATTTTGTTTTCGCAGTATTACGACACGGTGCGCTGGATCGGCGATGAAATGGCCAAGCGTGATGAGTTTGCAGGCATAGACATTGGCCTTTACGCCGGCAGCAACCGTTCCGGTTTTTGGCGCGATGGCAGGTTCCAGCGTTGTGACAGGAATGTATTGAAAGACCGCATCCGCGCTGGCGACCTCAAGCTCTTGCTCGGCACCGACGCCGCTTCGGAGGGGCTGAATCTCCAGCGTCTCGGAACGCTGATCAATATCGACTTGCCCTGGAACCCGACCCGACTCGAACAACGCAAGGGCCGCATTCAGCGTATCGGCCAGGCGCGCAATGAAATCTGGATTGCCAATCTGCGCTACCGTGGGTCGGTCGAGGATCGCGTCCACCAAGTGCTGGCCGACCGTCTTGAGGCGATTCATGGCCTGTTCGGCCAGATTCCCGACACGCTGGAAGATGTGTGGGTACAGGTCGCCCTGAACGACGAGCAGGCCGCGAATCAGCTCATTGACCGCACTACGGCCACGCGGAATCCGTTCGATGCGAAGTACAGCAAGGTGGAGGATGCCGACTGGGAGACCTGTGCGTCGGTGTTGAATGGAATGAGTATGCGGGAGATGTTGTCGCGGGGCTGGTAGGTGAATGACCGCATGCCCTCCGACCGCTCCGTCACGCGATAAAGCCGCGCCACGGCTTTATCTCTCCTGCTATCGCCATCCCGCCAACGCCGACTTTTGCCCTTGGCTGATTTGAGCGCGTACTGCCCGCCGCCTGCGCCGTCGGCAAATTGCCGCCCACGGCTTCAGCGGCTACGCCGGGAAATATCTGATCGGTTCGCCATGCTCAACTGCACGCCACCGGGCAGGGGTAAATCGGAAGCGATTGAACATAACAGCGCATTACCCAAACCAGGCCAGTCGCTTCGCCAAGTCTGCGCTTGGTGGCCTGGCGTTGCGCACCCTGCGGGTTTGGGTAATGGTCTGTTATGTCTTGCGCCCCGGCTCGGACAACAGCTATTTCGGTTCGCGTTGCTCAAACTGTTTATTCGGGCGCTATGCGCAAGGTGGTGTTGATCCTCCGCCCCCCAGCCGGTCTGCCCCGGCGGGGCTCCCCAAGAGCAAAGCCATCACCATATCACCAGCGTCGACTTTTATGGTATCAAGCCGCGCCGCATATCGGTTTGACCACCGCATCGGTCGGCACCGTCGCGCAATACACGGCCCACTCCGCCGTCAATGCGGCACGCTTGGCGAACTGCGAACCGCGCTGATAAGTACACTCGACCGCATCCGGCAACTGGTGCGCCAGTGCGTGTCGGCAACCTCACGCGGGTAGTTCGTGCTCTCTGCTGCCCACATGCGGAATGTGCTGCGGAATCCATGCACCGTGATGCTGTCTCCGTTGGCATCTGTCCAGATCGGCTTCTCGTGGACGTTCATGCACCGGATCACGGCAGTCAGCGACATATCCGACAAAGGTTGGCCTTTCGTGCCGGCGAACACGACTTCAGCGTCGTCATCTTTGAGCATCGATTCCAGCAGAGCCAGAGCAGCATCACTCAGCGGCACCTGATGTTCGCGTTTTGCCTTCATGTGCTCAGCAGGGATTGTCCAGAGTTTGCCGGCCATATCGAACTCGGCCCATCGGGCACCACGTACCTCGCCTGGCCGACAGGCGGTGAGGATGGCGAACTTGACCGCGCGGGCGGATGCGCCATCACGCGTCCGCAAAGCCGACATGAACGCACCGATGCGCTGCCACGGTAGAAATGGAAGATTCTTCGTCCGACTGGATTTGCTGATCGTGGCCAGCAAGTTTTCGAGGTGACCTTTCCAGCGGGCAGGGTTCTCGCCGGTACGGTAGCCACTGGTGGTTGCCCAACCTAACACACCGACTCGATACGACCACGCACACGACTGGCCGTTTCTGTTTTGCTCTCCCAGATAGGCGCAAGACACTTCACGACGAGGCCAGTGTCGACATCGGCTACGGGCAAATGACCAAACACCGGACTGGCGTAGGCGTTGAGCGTGTTGGTCCACTGGTCACCATGCTTAGCGTTCCTCCATCCTGCCTTGTGCGCAAGAATGTAAGCCTCGGCACACTGGTCAAAAGTCATCATCTTGGTATCGGCCAGCGCGGCGGCAATCTGGTTTTGTTTCTTGGCCACCAGAGGGTTGATGCCGTCGATCAGCAGCTTCCTCGCGCCCAGCGCCTTCTGCCGCGCCTCGGCTAGGCTCACGGTATGCGTCGACCCGAGTCCCATCCCGTGCGGCTTGCCGGCAACCATGTAGCGCAACAGCCAGGACTTTGCGCCCGTAGGGGTGATCTGGAGCATCAAGCCACTACCGTCACCATACAACCCAAGTTTGGTGAGCATTGCTGACTTGCAATGCTGAAAGTCGCTGTTGTTGGCGTGCCATGCCATCCGCTCAACTATCAAAATGACTATCAAACTATAGCCGGATTTGACGGGATTGTATAGAATTATCCTAGACGCCGATATTGCGTATCTTGTTGTTATATATGCTACTTTATGAACACCATGGGATTCCTCTGGACTACTATCAGGCGGACGTCCATCCACCAACACTGATACAGCATGCCCAAGCCACCGCAAGGTGGTTTTTTTACGTCTGCACGCCACCCTGGCCGCGCCAGGGCTAAGCCCGGCGCACCCCATCCGCCTCACACCACCGGTTCGCGCAGCGGGGTTTCTGCCAGCAAGGCGCATAAAAACTGCCAGAACGCCGCCACCGACGCCACATTCACCTGTTCATCAGGCGAATGCGCACCGCGAATATCCGGGCCAAACGACAGCACGTCCAGATTAGGGTACTTGCCCAGCAAAATCCCGCACTCCAGCCCGGCGTGAATCACCTTCACCTGCGGTGCCTGACCATGCATTCGAGTGAACACCTGGCTGGCCAGCGCCAGCAAAGGAGAATCCGGGCGCGGTGTCCAGCCGGGGTAGCTGCCTTCGCGCACGCCCGAGCAACCCGCCAGCCGGCCACAGGCCAATAGCGCCGTCACCCGGCTTTCCAGTCCGTCTTCGGTTAGCGAGCGCACCATCGACACCGCATGAAAACGGCCATTGTCCAACCCAACCACCCCCAGATTGGATGACGTTTCCACCACGCCAGGCACCGCCGGACTCAGGCAGGCCATGCCGTCGGGCAGGGCATTGAGCAGGTCGAGCACCACCGACTGGTCATGCAGGGATAACACGGTAGTCAGGCTGGCTGGGGTCAGGCTCAGCGTCAGGTCGTGATCACATTCGGCCAGGTCGGCGCGCCAGGCGTTTTGCCAGTCGGCCATTGCCTGGCGCAACTCGGCCAGTTTGTCGTCCGGCAGGGCAAAGATTGCGCTGGATTCACGCGGAATCACATTGCGCAGGGTGCCGCCAGTCAGTTGACCCAGGCGCAGCTGGCAGCGCCCGGCCACGCTCAGCAGCAGCCGCGCCAGCAGGCGGGTGGCATTGCTGCGGTGACGGTGAATGTCCACCCCGGAATGGCCGCCGCGCAGCCCACGCAAGGCCAATTGCCAAACGCCATGGCCCTCTGGGGTGGGCTCGCGCTCGCATTGCCGGCGCAGACTGACATCCTCGCCGCCCGCGCAACCGATATAAAACTCGCCCCAGTCTTCGGTATCCAGATTAAGCAGCAAACGCCCGCTGAGCAGGTCGGTGGCCAGGTCGTGGGCACCGTCCATGCCGGCTTCTTCGTTGACGGTGAATAGCGCTTCGATTGCCGGGTGGGGAATGTCCTGGCTGTCCAGCACCGCCAGCATGGCGGCGATGCCAATGCCGTTATCTGCGCCCAGTGTGGTGCCCTGGGCGCGTACCCAGCCATCGTCACCCAGATAGGGGCGAATCGGCTCGTTGAAAAAATCATGCTGGCCGTCGCTGTCTTGCTGGCACACCATGTCAACATGGCCTTGCAGCACCACGGTTTCGCGCTGTTCCATGCCGGGGGTGGCGGGTTTGCAAATCAGCAGATTGCCGCCTTGGTCCATCCGCCAGGCCAGCTGTCGGGTGTTGGCCCAGTGGCACAGGTAGTCCATCACCCGGCCTTCGTGGCGGGAGGGGCGCGGCAGCGCGCACAGCAAGGCAAAGTGCCGCCACAGCAGCGGGGGCGACAGGGTATCGGGCAAGGGCATCGGGGTCACGTGCATAAAAGGTCAGGCCTGCTCGGCGTCTTGTTGTTGCAGCTGCCACATCTGGGCAAACCGGCCCTGACGCTCCAGCAGCTCGCGGAAAGTGCCCTGTTCAATAATCTGCCCGCCGTCCATGACCACAATCTGGTGGGCATCCACCACGGTGGACAGGCGGTGGGCGATGATCAGCGTGGTGCGCTGGGCGGCAATGGCGGCCAGCTCGGCCTGGATGGCTTTTTCGGTATGCGAATCCAGCGCGCTGGTGGCCTCGTCAAAAATCAGGATGGGCGGATTTTTCAGCAGGGTGCGGGCAATCGCCACCCGCTGTTTTTCGCCGCCGGACAATTTGAGTCCACGCTCACCCACCATGGTGTCGTAGCCGTCGGGCAACTGGCGGACAAAGTCGTGGATATGCGCTGCCCGCGCGGCTTCGATCACGTCCTCACGACTGGCATCAGGGCGGCCATAGGCAATATTGTAGTAAATGCTGTCGTTGAACAGCACGGTATCCTGCGGCACGATGCCAATATGCGCACGCAGGCTGGCCTGGGTCAGGTCGCGCACGTCCACGCCGTTGATGCTGATGCACCCGCTGCTGACATCATAAAAGCGGAACAGCAGGCGCGACAGGGTGGACTTGCCCGCCCCGCTGGCACCGACGACGGCCACGGTGTGCCCGGCTGGGATGTCAAAACTCACCTGCTGCAAAATTGGCCGCTTGGCGTCGTAGGAAAAATCCACCTGTTCAAAGCGGATGGCGGCGTGGCGGGTGGCCAGCACCTGGGCGTCCGGGCGGTCGGCCACTTCTTCACCCTGTTCCATCAGGGTGAACATCCGTTCCATATCCGCCAGCGAATGCTTGATTTCGCGGTAGACAAAACCGAGAAAATTCAGCGGGGCATACAGTTGAATCAGGTAGGCGTTGACCAGCACCAGGTCGCCCACGGTCATACTGCGATCGACCACGCCCTGGGTGGCCAGCCCCACCAGCAGGGTGACGCCAGCGGCGATGATCACGCCCTGGCCGGCGTTGAGAAAATTCAGCGAAGTCTGGTTGCGCACGGCAGAAGCTTCCCACGAGGCCAGATTGCCGTCGTAGCGCGCCACTTCGTAGCGTTCATTGCCAAAATATTTGACGGTTTCGTAGTTGAGCAGCGCGTCAATGGCCTTGCTGTTGGCCTTGGAGTCCAGTTCGTTCATGCTGCGGCGGAACACCATCCGCCATTCGGTCACGCCAAGGGTAAAGCCAATATAAGCGGCAATGGTGGCAAAGGTGACCGCGGCAAACGACCAATGGTATTTCACCAGCAGCACCCCCGCCACCAGGCCGATTTCCACCAGGGTGGGCAGAATGTTGAACAGGGTAAAGTTGAGCAGAAAGCCAATGCCCTTGGTGCCACGTTCGATATCGCGGCTCATGCCACCGGTCTGGCGTTCCAGATGAAAGCGCAGGCTCAGCCGGTGCAGGTGTTCGAACACCTGTAGCGCAATGCGACGGATGGCGCGCTGGGTTACCTTGGCAAACACCGCATCGCGCAGCTCGCCAAACACGCTGGTGGCCAGCCGGGCCAGGCCATACGCGGCCACCAGGCCCAGCGGCAGGGCCAGCGCCACCTGGGTTTGTGACAGCTGGTCAACAATATCCTTGAGCAGCAAGGGCACGCCAACATTGGCCAGCTTGGCCAGAAACAGCAAGGAGAGCGCCAGAACCACCCGGCCTTTGAATTCGAGCAGGTAGGGCAGCAGGGTTTTCAGGGTTTTGATATCGTTGCGCTGGCTGGGGGCCGGGCCGGTATGGGTGAGTCTCATGCAATTCCTGATACGGCGGGCACATCCACCCGCAGTCGGTGAGCGGCCAGCCGGCAAAACGCCATCGCGCCAAAAATAGGGAAACCCGCGCAGCCAGGTGGCAGGCCCGTGGCCGTGACAACGGCAGACCGGATCCTGCGCCCGCCATCAGGGCAGAACCGGCCTGCCCGCGTCAATGCAGCACGCCAGAAGAGTTCAGCAAAAACTCCGGGATTTCTGCGTCCAGGGTATGACCATCGTCGGTGCTCATCTGAAAACTGCCGCGCATGGTGCCCTGCGGCGTGTTCAGCACCGTGCCGCTGACATACTCATAGCTTTCACCAGGATTCAGGTGCGGCTGTTCGCCCACCACGCCATCACCGTGGATTTCCCGCACATGGTTGCCACCATCGGTGATGATCCAGTGACGGGTCAGCAGCTTGGCACCCACTTCACCGATATTGTGAATCTGAATCCGGTAGGCAAACACATAGCAGTGCGCAGCCGGGTCGGATTGGTCGGCAATGTAGAACGCCTGGGGTTCGACGCGAATGGGGGACGTCATAAAAAACAGCCTTTCAAGGGAAGCCAGCAATGCAAGTTCTGCCGAATAAGGCAGCCTAGGTTAAAATCCGGTCAATTTCACTGTTTACAAGACCTGACATGCGCACATTCCGTATTGCCCCGAGTATTTTGTCCGCCAATTTTGCCTGCCTGGGCCAGGAAGTCACCGATGTACTGGCCGCTGGGGCCGATATTGTGCACTTTGACGTGATGGACAACCACTATGTGCCCAACCTGACCATTGGCCCGCTGGTGTGCGAAGCCATCCGCCCGCTGACCACTGCGCCGATTGATGTGCACCTGATGGTCAAGCCGGTGGACGCGCTGGTGCCGATGTTCGCCAAGGCCGGGGCCAACCTGATTACTTTTCACCCGGAAGGCTCCGAGCATGTGGACCGCACCCTGGCGCTGATTCGCGACTGTGGCTGCAAGGCCGGCCTGGTGTTTAACCCGGCCACGCCGCTGACCTGGCTGGACCATGTGATGGACAAGCTGGACATGATCCTGATCATGTCGGTCAATCCGGGCTTTGGCGGCCAGTCGTTCATTCCGCAGGCGCTGAACAAGCTGCGCGATGCCCGTCAGCGCATTGACGCACACCACGCCCGTACCGGGCAGGAAATCTGGCTGGAAGTGGATGGCGGGGTGAAGGTAGACAATATTGCCGAAATTGCCGCTGCCGGTGCCGACACCTTTGTGGCGGGCTCGGCCATTTATGGTACTGACGACTACGCCGCCACCATTGCCCGCATGCGTGCCGAACTGGCCAAGGTGGGTTGAGCCATTCACTGGGCCACACCGGCCCAGTGCTCAATACCAATGAAACAGCTGGTAAGCCAGGTTGCCCACGGTTTCACGGCACACCTGGCTGCTTAGCCACAATGCCTGAGCGCTGGGCAGCAGGCTCTGCGGCCACAATAATGGCGGCGCACTCTGCCCGGTTGGGGCTGGGATGACCTCAAGGCCGTACTGGTTGAAGCTGCGCAGCGCACGCGGCATGTGCCAGCTGTGGGTGACCAGGGCAATCCGGCGCATGCCGGCAGCTTGCAAAATCTCGGCGCTAAAGCGGGCGTTTTCGGCGGTATTGTGCGAGCGCGGTTCTTCCCAGCGTACCGGCACGGCAAAATCCCGCTGCAGCGACTGGCGCATCAGCACCGCTTCCGACACACCGCCTTCCGGGCTGCCGCCGCTGACCAGCACCGGCTTGCCCGACTGGCGAGCCAGTACAGCGGCGTGGCGCAGGCGCACCAGCTGGCTGTCGCTGACGGTGTCTTCGCCGCCCTCGTCAGCCGCGGCAAAACGCCGCCCGCCCCCCAGCACCACAATGGCGTCTACCTGCTGCAACTGGGCGGCGCTGATTGGCTGCCCCAGTTCCTGCACCTGCTGCAACTGATACGCCAGCCAAGGTGTGGCCAGGGCATACAGCACGCCCAGCGTGCCCAGCACCAGCCCCCAGGCCAGTTGGGGTCGGCGTTGACGCAGCAGCCAGGCCAGCCCGAGCAACAGCAGACTGAAGCCCAGCGGAGACGTCAACGCCCCGACCAGCGGCGCTAACCACAGATTGGGGCGTTCGATCACAACATGGGTCCTTATTCGCCGAGGTAGGCTTTTTGCACCGCGTCGCTGTCCAGCAGCTCACGGGCCGGGCCGGACATGGTGATGCGTCCGGATTCCATCACATACCCCCGATCCGAAATTTCCAGCGCCAGCTTGGCGTTCTGTTCCACCAGCAAGATGGTGACGCCCTGCTTGGAGATCATCTGCACAATTTCAAAAATCTTTTGCACGATAATCGGTGCCAGACCCATCGACGGCTCATCCAGCAACAGCAGCTTGGGTTTGGACAACATCGCCCGGCCCATGGCCACCATTTGCTGCTCACCACCGGACAAGGTGCCAGCCAGCTGGACCATGCGCTCCTTCAGCCGGGGAAACAGCTCATAGACGTAGTCGATTTCATCGCGAATGGCGTTTTCATCGTTACGGTAGTAAGCCCCCATGCGCAGGTTTTCTTCGACGGTCAGCCGGCCAAACACGCCCCGGCCTTCCGGCACCATCACCAGACCATTGCGGACAAAGTCATACACCGGAATTTTACCCGTGGGCTTGCCGTCATAGACAATGCTGCCTTCCGCCGGCTTGACCATGCCCACCAGCGTGCGCAGGGTGGTGGTCTTGCCAGCGCCGTTGGCGCCAATCAGGGTCACCAGTTCGCCCTGGTCGATGTGCAGGTCAATGCCCTTGACGGCCTGAATGCCACCGTAGGACACCTTGAGGTTTTTAACTTCTAACAGGCTCATGCGTGTGCCGCTCCCAGGTAGGCCTCGATGACTCGGGGGTTGCTCTTGACTTCTTGCGGGACGCCCTCGGCGATTTTCTTGCCGTAATCCAGCACGGCAATCCGGTCGCACAGGGTCATCATCAGCTTGACGTCATGTTCGATCAGCAGCAGGGTCACGCCGCTGCTGCGGATTTTTTCCATCAGGGCCTGCAGGTCTTCGGTTTCGCGCGGGTTCATGCCGGCGGCGGGTTCGTCCAGTGCCAGCAGCATCGGATCGGTTGCCAGCGCGCGGGCAATTTCCAGACGGCGCTGATGGCCATAAGACAGATTGCGCGCCCGCTCGTTGGCCACGTTGGCGATGCCCACGTAGTTGAGCAGTTCACGGGCACGCTGGCGGATGGCCTGTTCTTCGGCCATGGTGGCGCGGTCACGCAGGATGGCACCCAGCGCGCCAGCCTTGGTACGCACATGGCGGCCCACCATCACGTTTTCCAGCGCGGTCATCTCGCCAAACAGGCGGATATTCTGGAAGGTACGGGCAATCCCGGCCTTGACCACAATGTGCGGCTTCTGGCGGAACAAGTCCTGGCCATTGAAGGTGAACTTGCCTTCATCCGGCTGGTACAGCCCGGTCAGCACGTTAAACAGCGTGGTCTTGCCGGCACCATTGGGGCCGATCAGACCGTAAATTTCACCTTTGTTGATGGTGAGCGCCACATCGTTGAGGGCATGCAAACCGCCAAAGCGCTTGTGAATCCCGTCAATTTTCAGCAATACATCGGCCATGTTCTTACCCCTTCAGTCCGTCGGCAGCCTGGGAATCGACAGCAGGAATGTCGTCATCCAGTGCATCGTGGAATTCCGCCTTGCGGCGCTTGGACGGCCACAGGCCTTCCGGGCGCACCAGCATGACCACAATCAGGGCCAGGCCGAACATCAGCATGCGGGCATTTTCCGGATCGATAATCATCCGGCCAAAGGCGGCCATTTGCAGCGGGCCAATCACATCGCGCAGGATTTCCGGGGTGATGGTCAGCAGCACCGCCCCCAGGATCACCCCAGGAATATTGCCCATGCCGCCCAGCACCACCATCGCCAGCACCATGATCGATTCCATCAGGCCAAACGATTCTGGCGAGACAAAGCCCTGGAAGCTGGCAAACAGACCGCCAGCCACGCCACCAAACGTGGCCCCCATGGCAAAGGCCAGCAGCTTGATATTGCGGATGTTCAGGCCCATGGCGTTGGCGGCCACGTCGTCTTCACGCAGCGCCACCCAGGCGCGACCAATACGCGAGTGCTGCAGACGGTAGCAGATCAGCACGGTCAGCAAAGCCAGGAACAGGAAGAAGTAGTAATAGATGTACACACTGTTGTAGGTGTGGCCAAACAGCTCCACCGACTTGCCAAACGAGAACCCGGCAACTTCAATCGGCTTGATCATGTTGATCCCTTGCGGGCCGTTGGTGATGTTCACCGGCGCGTTCAGGTTGTTCATGAAAATCCGGATGATTTCGCCAAAACCCAGGGTGACGATGGCCAGATAGTCACCGCGCAGGCGCAGCACGGGCGTGCCCAGCATGATGCCAAAGAACGCAGCCAGGATGGCACCCAGCGGCAGGATGAACCACCACGGCATGAACACACCCAGATGCGGCGAGTTCAGCAGGGCAAAGGTGTACGCGCCAACCGCATAAAAGGCGATGTAACCCAGGTCAAGCAGGCCGGCAAAGCCAACCACGATGTTCAGACCCAATGCCAGCATGATGTAGAGCAAGGCAAAGTCCAGTGTCCGAACCCAGGAGTTTCCCAGGGTACCGCCCACGATAAAGGGCAGCACGGCCAGCACGATGCCCGATAGGGCAAAGGCGATCATCCGTTTAGATTGATTGTGTGGCATGTTTTTCAGTCTCCCCGATCAGGCGCGTTCGGCCAGACGTTCGCCCAGCAGGCCGGACGGACGGAACACCAGCACCAGAATCAGCACGGCGAAGGCAAAAATGTCTTGGTAGTGGCTACCCAGGAAGCCACCGGTCAGGTCGCCGATGTAACCAGCCCCCAGCGATTCGATAATCCCCAGCAAAATCCCACCGACCACGGCACCACCCAGGTTGCCAATCCCGCCCAGCACGGCAGCGGTGAAGGCTTTCAGGCCAATCAGGAAACCCATGTGCGAGTGTGCCTGATCGTAGTTGGCGGCCACCATCACCCCGGCCACCGCGCCCAGACCGGCACCCAGCACGAAGGTGGCAGAGATGATGCTGTTCACATTCACCCCCATCAGCCCGGCCACTGCCGGATTCTGGCTGGTGGCGCGCATGGCGCGGCCCAGCTTGGTTTTTTCCACCATGAACAGCAGGCCGGCCATAATCACCACCGCCGAGATGACGATGAAAATCTGCAGGTCGGTGATGCTGGCCCCCATGATGTCGATCGGGTCATGCGGCAAGAGCGGCGGGAAGGGGATGTAGTTACGCCCCCAGATCAGGATGGCCACGTTCTGCAGCACGATGGACAGGCCAATCGCGGTAATCAGCGGGGCCAGACGCGGCGCATTGCGCAGCGGACGGTAGGCAATGCGCTCAATGGCAAAACCCATCAACATGCACACTGGCACCGCCAGCATCAGCGCCAGCAGCACGATCACCGGCCCTGGCAGGGACAAACCCATACCTGTCAGCGCGCCAATGATGGTGATGGTGATCATGGCACCAAACATCACCACTTCACCGTGAGCAAAGTTGATCAGACCCATGATGCCATACACCATGGTATACCCGAGCGCAATGAGCGCATAAATACTGCCGAGCACCAGCCCGTTCAGGATTTGTTGAAGAAAAATATCCACTGTGGGAAATCTCCTTGAGAGCCGCCTTAGTCGGTCTGTTGAACCGACGGCACGTTGGTTTTATTTAGCACAAGCCAGCATGTTTTTGACGCTGCCAGCACGTGAGCGGTCGGATTATGTCTAGCTGGTTACAGCCTGTCAATCATAATTACTACGGCGTTGCTCACCTTGACCCAGCGGATAGCCAGGAAAAAGGCTGATTCTGTAATTCAATGATTTTACAGCAGAAAATATAACGATACGTATAAATACGGTAATCGTCATGTTGCAATGCAAACCCAAAATGAAAGCGCGCCACCGCCTTGGACTTACATGACAAGTTGCTTGACCAATCTGTCTACGCTCAAACATGGCACTAAAATTGTGCACTGCGGTACGCGTAAAAAACCGGCAAAACCAAACCTGCACTTGCACATCGAATCAGAACGAACACATATAAGCAAAAAAAGCGCCAACCATGTTCGATTTGAAACAATTTTTTATCTCACATCCTACCAGGCAAGCATGTATTCTTCGCCATACCAAGCCGTTGAGCACCATCATGATGCCATGAAGATGCTATTCCAGAGATTTCTCTTTTATTGGGGCTATTTTTAGGGTAAAACCTGACTGAGATCCTTTGGCGGGTGCAAAGGCACTGCCCGCACCACGTCACCACTGCGCACGCCCAACAACTGGGCGGTGGCTTCATCCAGCGACAAGCTGCCCTGCGGGGCATCCAGTGTCTGCAACACCATGCGAAAATCGTTCAATCCGGTGGTGGCAATCAGCCACGGCTCACCAACCACAGCATCAACTGCGGCCTGTTCGCTTACCGTCCACAAACGACTTTGCCGCACTGCACGAATTTCGTGCAGGTATGCTTCAATCGTGGGCCCGGCATCAAAAATATCGACATAGCCTTCGTAGCGGAAACCTTCTTCCTGCAGCATAGCCAAGGCTGGGCGGGTTTTTTCATGAACTTCACCCACCACGGCACGGGCGTGTGCCGGCAACAGGTCGAGATACACCGGATATTTTGGCATCAGTTCGGCCACCACCGACTTGTGTCCAACCCCGGTCAGATGATCGGCCTGAGCAAAATCAACGGTAAAAAAGTGCCGACCCAGTGCTTCCCAGAACGGAGAGCACCCCTGCTCATCCGACACCCCACGCATTTCAGCAATCACCTTGCTGGCAAATCGCTCCGGATGCTGGGCCATGAACAGAAAACGACACTTGGACAGCAGCCCGCCATTGTGCTCGCGTCGCCAGTCCGGGTGCAGGAACAGCGCGCACACTTCCGAACTGCCGGTGTGGTCATTGGATAAAAACAGGGTTTCGGCGCTGGAGTAGATATTGAGCGCCGGTGAGGCGTGGATCACCTTGCCCACCCGGTAGTTGTACCAGGGCGAACGCAGGCCAAGGGCCGATTCAATGCTGCAGGTGCCGGCCAGGGTGCCGGTCTCACTGCATTCAAGCACAAACAGATACCCTTGATCCGCCCGGTCCAGCTCATTGCGCAACGAGCGCTGGCTGCGGTCAATCCGCTCGGCCAGTTGTACCGGGTCAGCCTGCAGCGACGTCACCCCAACATCCGCCAGCCGGGCCAGGGCCACCAGGGCGTCCAGATCGTCCGGACGGGCCATACGAATCAGCATCATGCGAAACCTCCCCCTGCACAGCCCTCAAAACGCACCAGACGCACCTGATCTCCCGCTTCGCAGGCCAAGGCATGGGCAGTCTCCAGCGTCACCCAGGCTTCATCGCCATGCAGCAGCACATCGGCCAGGCCGGCGCGGAACTGACGGGTTTGCAGATTGCTCAGCAAAAATGGCTCGGTGCCCGCCGGACGGTTGTCAGTGATGCACAAACGGGCCAGCTTGCTGTGCACAATCGAGCGTACCCAGTGGGTTTTGGCCGTCAGGGTGGGGGCACCATCGATGGCATCGATATAGTCGTCGGCTTCAAAACCTTCGTCGGTGAGAATGGCGAACGGCACTTCGGCATCCGGATGAATCTGGCCCATGGCCTGCTGGGCCGCATCCGGCAGCAATGGCACATAAATCGGATAGGTGGGCATCAGTTCGGCGATGAAGGTTTTATTGCCCAAGGCAATGCGCCGATCGACTTCTTCTACTTCCATCTTGAAAAACGGCTTGCCAATCGCTTCCCAGAACGGATAACGCCCTTCACTGTCGGTATACCCCTGCATTTCATCGAATAGCCGCTCGGAAAAACGCTGCGGGTGCGAGGCAATAAACAGCAGGCGTGCGCGCGACAGCACATCGGCAGCCGCGCTGCCCAGGTGTTCCGGTGCCAGATAGAAGCCACACAGCTGGGTCACGCCGGTCAGATCATTGCACAGGGTCAGCGCGTGGATCTTGTTGTTTACCCCCAATGCAGCCGAAGCGTGAATCAGGGTTTCATTGCGGTAGCTGTAAAATGGCTGGGTAAACCCGGCAGAGGCAATCAGCCCGGCGGTGCCCACCACCTGGCCATCCACTTCCAGCATAAAGGTGTAACTTTCTTCCGTCTGGCAGGCAATATCGCTTTCCAGCGCGGCCAGCGACTGCTGAATGCGGTCAAACAGGTATTCTCGTTGCGGCGTCAGCCCGGTCACTCCGGCAGCACTGGCAGCGGCCATCTGCTCCAGCACCGGTAAATCTGTCGTTCGCACTGGTCGAACAATCATCATGCGACACACTCCCCTTGCTTGTCCGCGCGACAAGCGCAGCAAAACTTCACCCAAAATGGTGCGGCAACCAGCCATTCTGGCATCCGGACACACACTGGCCAATGTGACTTGATTGTAATCAAATCCAGCTGACAGGGGTTTCGGGTTTGCGACACGGCTGTACAGATTGCGATGGCATGATTTTCACCAGGCAAACAGACAAATCAAGAGGATTTCACTAGAGAAATGGCAAAACAGAAAAGGGATTCAGCCAATGCAGCGTAAGCGCTCCATAAACCCCACCCTGTTCAGCCAAGGGAATCAGTGGCTAAATC
>ERZ724524.528-NODE-528-length-25099-cov-8.376617_pt1 | contig 25099 bp, 23 predicted proteins | sample MGYA00376057_ERZ724524 | MGnify/ENA primary metagenome ERZ724524 (study PRJEB28724, sample SAMN07190888) | wastewater metagenome | isolation source: influent of sewage treatment plant in Hong Hong | place: USA: Christiansburg, Virginia | collected 2016-03-01 ...
ATCGAAACCCTGGGCGGCGTGATGACCAAGCTGATCCAGAAGAACACCACGATCCCGACCAAGGCTTCGCAGGTTTTCTCGACGGCCGATGACAACCAGAACGCGGTCACCATCCACGTGCTGCAGGGCGAGCGCGAAATGGCTGCCGGCAACAAGAGCCTCGGCCAGTTCAACCTGTCCGACATCCCGCCGTCGCCGCGCGGCATGCCGCAGATCGAAGTCACCTTCGACATCGACGCCAACGGCATCCTGCACGTATCCGCCAAGGACAAGGCCACCGGCAAGGAAAACAAGATCACCATCAAGGCCAACTCCGGCCTCTCCGATGAAGAGATCCAGGCCATGGTGCGCGACGCCGAAGCTCACGCCGAGGAAGACAAGAAGGCTCACGAACTGGTCGATGCCCGCAACCAGCTCGACACCCTGGTTCACTCCGTGAAGAAGGCCCTGGCCGAGCACGGCGACAAGATCGGCGACGACAAGGCCAAGATCGAAGCCGCCATCGCGGAAGCCGAAGAAGCCATCAAGTCCGGCGACAAGGCCGCCATCGACGCCAAGAGCGAAGCCCTCGGCACCGTCAGCCAGAAGCTCGGCGAGCACATCTATGCCCAGGCCCAGGCTGAAGGCGCAGCAGGCGGCGCAGCGGGTGCGGGTGCAGGCGCTTCCGCTGGCGGCGGCAAGGCCAACGATCCGGACGTGGTGGATGCCGAATTCACCGAGGTGAAGGACAAGAAGTAATCCTGTCTGGCTGAAAAGCCGACCCGACAGATCCGGCCGAGCCATGCCGGCGCCTTGTGCGCCGCTCGGCTCGGCCTTTACACAAGATAGCCAGAGCACCCAAACATGGCGAAACGGGATTTATACGAGATCCTCGGCGTCAATCGCGACGCGTCAGAGGACGAGCTGAAAAAGGCCTACCGCAAGCTGGCCATGAAATACCATCCGGACCGCAATCCGGACAACAAGGAATCCGAAGACAAGTTCAAGGAGGCCAAGGAAGCCTACGAAATCCTCACCGACGCCAACAAGCGGGCCGCTTACGACCGCTACGGCCACGCCGGCGTCGACCAGTCGATGGGCGGCGGAGGGGGCGGTGGTGGCCAGGGCTTCGACGGCTTCGGCGATGCCTTTGGCGACATCTTCGGTGACATCTTCGGCGGTGGCGGCGGAGGCGGACGTGGACGCTCCAACGTCTATCGCGGTGCCGACCTGCGCTACAACCTCGAGATCACCCTCGAGGAAGCCGCGCGTGGCGCCGAAAAGACGATCCGCATCCCTGCCCTCGAAGAATGCGAGCCCTGCCACGGCAGCGGCGCCAAAGCCGGCACCCAGCCGAAAACCTGCCCGACCTGCGGCGGCGCGGGCCAGGTACGCATCCAGCAGGGCTTCTTCTCCATCCAGCAGACCTGCCCGAAGTGCCACGGCAGCGGACGCATCATTCCCGAGCCATGCACGTCCTGCGGCGGCGCCGGCCGGGTAAAGCGTCAGAAGACCCTGGAAGTGAAGATTCCCACCGGTATCGACGACGGCATGCGCCTGCGTCACAGCGGGCACGGGGAACCGGGTGTCAACGGCGGTCCGCCGGGCGATCTCTACGTGGAGATCCACATCAAGCAGCACCCGGTCTTCCAGCGCGACGGGGACGACCTCCACTGCGAGATGCCGATCAGTTTCACCACGGCGGCGCTGGGTGGCGAAATCGAGATTCCGACCCTTGATGGCGCGGCCAACATCCGCATCCCGGCAGAAACTCAAAGCGCCAAGGTGTTCCGCCTGCGCGGCAAGGGCATCCGCAACGTACGCAGCCACTCACCGGGTGACCTGATGGTGCACGTGATCGTCGAAACGCCGGTCAAGCTCACCGAACGCCAGAAGGAACTGCTGCGGGAATTCGGGGATATTGCCTCGAGCAATGCCGAGCGTCACAACCCCAAGGCAAAATCCTGGATGGATAAGGTGAAGGACTTCTTCAGCACCTGAGCACGCACTGATTTTGCTGCATTGCGACACAAATATCCGCTGGCCGACGTTGTTTCAACGTCGGCCAGCGTCTTTTCCGAAACACATTCCTTTTGTCCTATACTCCGACCGGGTTTAATTTAATCACCAAAGAATAACGACAACCATGCTCATCCGCACAATCAAGACCCTGATTGCCTCCCTCGGAGCCGGCCTTGTGCTGGCGGCTCCAGGAGCGTCCCAGGCCGCCGACCCGGGCATCGGCGACAACACCATCACCCTTGGCATGTCGGCCCCGGTCTCCGGCCCCAACGGCGCCTACGGCAAGGAAATGAAGGAAGGCGCACTGGCCTACTTCACACAACTCAATGCGGCGGGCGGCATCGGCGGCAAGAAGATCGAGCTGCTTACCCTGGACGATGGCTACGAAACCGAGAAGACAGTGGCAAATACCCGCAAGCTCATCAACGACAACAAGGTGTTCGCGCTGATGGCCTTTTACGGATCTTCCCCGACCACCGAGTCGATGAAGGTCTTCGCCGAGGCCAAAGTCCCCCTGCTCGGTACCATCAGCGGCGCCGGCAGCCTGCGCAGCCCGGTGAATCGCTACATGTTCCACCTGCGCGCCAGCTATGCCGACGAAACCGAAGCCATCGTCAATCACCTGGTCGGCCTCGGCGTCACCAACATCGCGGTGTTCTATCAGAATGATGGCTTCGGCAAATCCGGCCTGGACGGCGTCGTCGCCACCCTCGCCCGCCACAAACTCAAGCCGGTTGCCGTCGGCTCAGTGGAACGCAACTCCCTGGAGGTCGGCCCCGCAGTGATCCAGATTGCCAAGGCCAACCCCCAGGCCGTCATCATGGTGACCCTCTACAAGCCGACCGCCGCCTTCATCCAGCAGATGCGCAAGGCCGGCCAGATGCCCCAGTTCTCGACCCTCTCTCCCGTTGGCGCCGATCTGCTGGTAACCGAAATGGGGGCCAAGGAAGCCCACGGGATCGGCATTTCCCAGGTCATGCCCTACCCCTGGAATGACACCGTGCCCATCGTGAAGGAATACCAGAAGGCACTGCAGTCCTCTGCCAAGCACAGCAACTACAGCTATTACGGGATCGAAGGCTTCATCAACGCCAAGCTCATGGCCGAAGCTCTCAAGAAAACAGGCAGGGATCTGACCCGCGAAAAGCTGGTCAACACACTGGAAAGCAGCAACTTCGACCTCGGCGGCTACAAGGTCGGCTACTCACCGAACAATCACAACGGCTCGCGCTTCGTGGATCTCACCGTAATGAGTCGCGACGGGCGCGTTCTGCACTAAACGTACTCACGCCCGCAGTAAAAAGGGCGCCTCAATGGGCGCCCTTTTCTTTTACAGCACCGAAGATCAGGCCCGGCGCCAAATCGTTCCCTGGGGTGAATCCTCCAACGCGATGCCGTCCGCCAGCAGCTCAGCCCGGATGCGGTCGGCCTCGACAAAGTTTTTCGCCTTCTTCGCCGCAATCCGTGCCGCAATCCTTACCTCGATCGCAGCACTATCGTCTTCACCCCCTTCGGTCCCTGCCTGCAGGAAGGCCTGCGGCTCCTGCTCAAGCAGACCCAGCACCTTGCCCAGCGCCTTCAACTGACCGGCGGACTCTGCCGACTGGCTGCGATTCACTTCGTTCGCCAAGTCAAAGAGGACAGCCAGGGCTTCTGCCGTATTGAAGTCATCGTCGAGTGCCAGCTTGAAGCGGGCCGCCATCGGCGCAGACCAGTCAATCTCAGGCAGATTGACCGACGGCACATTGCGCAAGGCTGTGTATAGACGCGACAGGGCATTGCGGGCATCCACAAGATGCGCGTCGGAGTAATTCAGCGGACTGCGGTAGTGGGCGCGCAGGATGAAGAAACGCACCACTTCCGGCGCATATTCCTTGAGCACGTCGCGAATGGTGAAGAAGTTGCCGAGGCTCTTCGACATCTTCTCGTCGTCCACCCGCACAAAACCGTTGTGCATCCAGTAATTCACGAAAGAACACTGGTGCGCACCCTCACTCTGGGCGATCTCGTTCTCGTGGTGGGGAAACTGCAGGTCGGCACCGCCACCGTGAATATCGAAGTGATTGCCGAGAAGCTCGGAACTCATGGCCGAGCACTCGATATGCCAGCCCGGACGACCAGGCCCCCACGGAGAGGCCCACTTGACCTCGTCGGGCTCTTCCGGCCGGGCATGCTTCCACAGCACGAAATCGAGCGGATCGTGCTTGCCGCCCGCCACCTCGACCCGTTCGCCGGCGCGCAGTTCGTCCACCGACTTGCCGGAAAGCTTGCCGTAACCTTCAAACTTGCGCACCGCATAACACATGTCGTCATTGCCGGCCTTATAGGCCAGGCCGTTGTGCACCAGATTACCGATCAACTTCTGCATCGGTTCCACGAACTCGGTAGCGCGGGGCTCGTGGTCGGGGCGCAGCACGCCGAGCGCATCGGCATCTTCATGCATGGCGGCAATAAAACGATCCGTCAGGGTTCGGATGCTTTCGCCGTTTTCCTGGGCCCGCTTGATGATCTTGTCGTCGATGTCGGTGATGTTGCGAACGTAGGTCACATCGTAGGCACTGGCCCGCAGCCAGCGTGCAACCATGTCGAAAACCACCATTACCCGTGCATGGCCGAGATGACAATAATCGTAGACGGTCATCCCGCAGACGTACATACGCACCTTGCCAGGCTCGATAGGGCTGAACTGCTCCTTTTTTCGCGAAAGGGAGTTATGAATTTTCAACATGAGAAAGACCGCAATGAAGCCGAATGAAGGAAGGGATAGTCACTGGGAGCACCCGATGACGGGCATGTCAGGCGCCACCGAAAACACCGGCCCGGATAATCAGGGAGCGCTCATGGTCGGCGACGGAGCTTCTTGATAAAATGGTTCGCTTGTAACCAACCCTCTCATCACAGACCCTGCGTGCCCGCGTGCGCTGGCGAATCATATCACATGTCAAAACGAGCCCTGGCCGCCTCCCTGCTCCTCGCAAGCCTGATCTGCAGCCCTGTTGTCCGGGCCGATCCTCTGCAGGATCTGCAAGCCCTGGTCAAGCAGGGGCAATTCACCCAGGCCCTCGAACGGGCCGACCAGATGCTGGCATCAAAGCCGCGTGATGCGCAGGTGCGATTTCTGAAGGGCGTCGTTTTGTCTGAGCTCAACCGGAACAATGACGCCATCACGGTTTTCCAGAAACTGACCGAGGACTACCCGGAACTACCCGAGCCCTACAACAACCTTGCGGTGCTCTACGCACAGCAACGCCAGTACGACAAGGCACGCACGGCCCTCGAAATGGCGATCCGCACCCATCCGAGCTATGCCACGGCCCACGAGAATCTGGGCGACATCTACGCCCGCCTCGCCAGCCAGGCCTACGACAAGGCCCTGTCCCTCGACTCGTCCAACCAGGGCGCACAGAACAAGCTCGCCATGATCCGCGAGATGATGAGCGTATCGGGCAAGACGGTACGCCCGACGGCGCCGGCCACAGCAGTTGCCGCCGCACCGCAGACTGTCAGGCCGGCAGCACCGGCTGTCGTCGCGCCGCCCGTCGTGCCCGCGGCCCAGGCCAGGCCTGCCACGCCACCCGTAATGGTTGCCCAAAACAGCAAGCCGGTCACCCCACCGCCGGCTGCGGCCGCCCCCGTGGTGAAGGAAGAACCGAAGCCCGCCGCCAAGCGTCCCGAACCCAAGGATGAAGCGCAGCCCCAGGCCGTGGTCATCAGCAAGGCCGTCCAGAGCTGGGCCAGTGCCTGGTCCAGAAAAGACGTGAAAACCTACCTTTCCCATTACGGCCGCGATTTCGAACCGCCCAAGGGCCTGAACCGCAAAGCCTGGGAAGAAGAGCGCAGCCAGCGTCTCACCAAGCCCGGCAACATCGAAGTCGAACTCGAAAACGTCAAGGTCGTGAGCGTCAGCGGCGATCGCGCCACCGTCAAACTCCGTCAGCACTATCGTTCGGCGAACCTGTCCACGTCCTCGAACAAGACCATCGGTCTTGTTCTTCAGGATGGGAAGTGGGTCATTCAGCAGGAGCGAGTCGGCGGTTAATGCATTACTTGCTGGCAGTACTGTGCAAGGGGTTCGCGCTGCTACTGGCGTGCAGCCCTTTCCTGGCCTTTGGCGCCGGGGAACAACGCACGTCCATGAGCGATCCGGACGCGGCCTTGGGTGCCGTTTTTCAGGATATCGAGCAAAGCAAATTGAGCAGTGCACTCACGAAAGTCGACGCGCTGCTGGTGAGCTACCCCAATTTCCGTCTCGCACATCTCATCCGGGGCGACCTGCTGCTGGCCCGCACCCGTCCTCTGGCGGCCTTTGGCAGTTCGCCCGAAGCACCTGCCGACAAAATCGCCGACCTCCGCGAAGAAGCGGTTGCACGCCTCAAGGCTTACCGTAACCGCCCACCCAGCAACTATGTGCCGCGCTACCTGCTGCAAATGGAGCCGGAGCAAAAATACGCAGTGGTCGTGGATACGCAGCGGGCCCGACTCTACATTTACCAGAATGACAATGGCCGCCCGCGCTTCGTGGCCGACTACTACATTACCCACGGCAAGCTCGGTGCGGAAAAGGCCCGCGAAGGCGACAAGCGCACCCCGATCGGGGTTTATCACGTCACCGCCAACCTGCCCCGTCAAAAACTTTCCGACTTCTACGGCAGCGGTGCCTTTCCGATCAGCTACCCCAACGAATGGGATCGGCAACAGGGGCGTGACGGCCACGGCATCTGGCTGCACGGCACCCCGAGCGACACTTACTCCCGCCCGCCCCACGCCTCCGATGGCTGCGTCGTGCTGACCAATCAGGACCTGAACGCCCTGTCCCCCTACCTGCAGGTCGGGCTCACCCCGGTCATCATCAGCAACACCGTTGAATGGCTGAGTCTCGACGACTGGGCCACCGAACGGACCAGCCTCAACCGGCAGATCGAGTCCTGGCGCAAGGACTGGGAGAGCCGGGATCTCACTCGCTACCTGTCCCATTACTCCAGGCAGTTCCGCAACAACGAAGGCGACTACGAACGCTGGGCCGAGCAAAAACGCCTGGTGACGGCCGGCAAGAGCTGGGTCAAGGTCGAACTCGGCAAGATGAGCGTCTTCCGCAACCCGGGCAAACAGGATCTGGTCGTCGTCACCTTCGAGCAGGATTACCGCAGCAACAACCTGTCCAACGTCCTCAAGAAACGCCAGTACTGGCTCAAGGAAGGCGGACGCTGGAAGATCGTCTATGAAGGTTTCGCTTGAGCCTTCCCTCACAACCCACGCAATCTGCCCCAGGAAACCCATGAAGAAGATCCTTCTTGCCGTCGCCCTCGCCGGCCAGGCCTTGCTTGCCACCGCAGCCAACCCTTTGGTTGAACTGAAGACCAGCTCCGGTACTGTCGTACTGGAGCTCTACCCGGAAAAGGCCCCCAAGACGGTCGCCAACTTCCTGGAATACGTGAAGAGCGGCTTCTACGACGGCCTCGTCTTCCATCGGGTCATCGACGGCTTCATGATCCAGGGCGGCGGCATGAACGCCAAACTGGAAGAAAAGGCCCCCCTGGCCCCCATCGAGAATGAAGCAAAGAACGGCCTGAAGAACGACGCCGGCACCATCGCCATGGCCCGCACGAAAAACCCCCACTCCGCCTCTTCCCAGTTCTTCATCAACCTCGCAGACAACCGCTCGCTCAACTACCCGTCGCCGGACGGCTGGGGCTATGCCGTTTTCGGCAAAGTCACCGAAGGCATGGACGTAGTCCGCAAGATCGGCAAGGAACCCACGGCGACCAGCGGCTACCAGCGTGACGTGCCGGTCACCCCGATTTTCATCCAGTCCGCACGCCAGCTGCCCGAAAAGGCAGCCAAGTAAACAATCCACCCACCTTCCCCACAGGAGCTTCAACATGGCAGTCAAACTCACCACCAATCACGGCGATATCGTCATCGAACTGGATGCCGAAAAGGCCCCCGAAACCGTCAAGAACTTCATCGCCTACGTGGAAGCCGGCCACTACAACAACACCGTTTTCCACCGGGTCATCGACGGTTTCATGATCCAGGGCGGTGGTTTTGAACCCGGCATGAAGCAAAAGCCCTGCGGCGAACCGATCCAGAACGAAGCCAGCAACGGCCTCAAGAACGACATCGGCACCATCGCCATGGCTCGCACCCAGGCCCCGCACTCCGCCACCGCCCAGTTCTTCATCAACGTCGGCGACAACGAGTTCCTCAACCACCGCTCCCCCGACATGCAGGGCTGGGGCTACTGTGTATTCGGCAAGGTTTCCGAAGGCATGGACGTGGTCAACAAGATCAAGGCCGTCAAGACCGGCTCCAGCGGCTTCCACCAGGACGTGCCGAAGGAAGACGTGATCATTGAGCGCGCTGAAGTCATCTAAGCAAAAATGGGCGACCGGCACATGCAAGTTCACTTCATTTCCGATCTGCACCTGACAGCCGATCGCCCTGCCCTCACCGCGGTGTTCGAACGCTACCTCACCGGCCCGGCCAGGGCTGCCGAGCGCCTCTACATTCTGGGTGACCTGTTTGAATACTGGTCGGGGGACGACGATCTCGACGATCCGCTGAATACCCGCATCGCCGACCAGCTCGCCAGCCTTGCCGAAGGCGGCTGCCAGATTTTCTTCATGCATGGAAACCGGGATCTGCTGATCGGAGAAGGCTTTGCCACGCGCGCCAATCTCAGGATCCTGCCCGAGCCGGGCTTGATTCAGCTCGGTGACGAACGCTTTGTCCTGTGCCACGGCGACAACCTGTGCACTGACGACGTCGCCTATCAGGCCTTCCGCGCACAGGTGCGCAACCCGGCCTGGCAGGCCGGCTTCATGTCCCAGCCTCTCGCCGCGCGCAAACAGTTCATCGCCGGCCTGCGCATGAAGAGCGAGGCGGCAAAGTCAGAAAAAACCGCCGAGATCATGGATGTGAACGCCGATGCGGTCGCTGCGCTGATCCGCGACAACGGCTTCCCGCGCCTCATCCACGGCCACACCCATCGCCCCGACATGAATCGGATGGACGTGGATGGTCATGCCTGCGAGCGCTGGGTGCTCGCCGACTGGCGTGATGAAACGGAAACCGCACAGGGGGAAGTGCTGGTGTGGGCCGACGGAAACCTGTCCCGTCAGCCCCTCTACTGATACCGCGAACGCGGCTTAGATCAAGGCCAGGCCGCGGGCCAGATCGGCCTTGAGGTCGGCAACCGACTCGAGGCCGACAGCCACTCGCAGCAGGCTTTCATGAATGCCCGAGGCCTCCCGCGCTTCCGGAGAAATCCGGCCGTGGGTGGTCGACGCAGGATGCGTCAGAGTCGTCTTCGTATCGCCAAGATTGGCCGTGATCGACACAACACGGGTCGCATCGACGACTTTCCAGGCTTCTTCGCGGCCGCCCTTGACATCGAAACTGACGATCGCCCCGCCACTGCTCTGCTGGCGCAGCGCCAGCGCGTGTTGCGGATGGGACGGCAAGCCCGGGTAATGGACACGCGCCACCTGCGGCTGTGCCTCCAGCCAGGTGGCCAGCTCAAGCGCACTGGCCGACTGGGCTGCCATGCGGATGCGCAGGGTTTCGAGGCCCTTCAGGATGATCCACGCATTGAACGGCGAAATGCACGGACCGGCGGTGCGCAGGAACTTGAAAACTTCGTCGATCAGCTTCTTGTCGCCGCACACTGCGCCGCCAAGGACCCGCCCTTGTCCATCCAGATACTTGGTGGCCGAGTGGATCACCAGATCGGCCCCCAACTTCAGGGGCTGCTGCAGCGCCGGCGAGCAGAAGCAGTTGTCCACCGCCAGCACAGCACCAGCCTCATGGGCAATCGCGGCGACTGCGGCGATGTCCACCAGCTCGGTCAGCGGATTCGACGGCGACTCGACAAAAAACAGCTTGGTCTTCGGCGTCACGGCAGCCCGGTAAGCCTCCAGATCCGTGGCAGGCACGAAGGTGGTTTCAATGCCGAACTTGGACAGGATGTTGCCGAAAAGCTGCTGCGTCGCCCCGAACAGTCCGCGGGACGCAACGATGTGATCCCCCGACTGCATCAGGGCCATCACCGTAGACATGATCGCCGCCATGCCGGATGCCGTCGCCACGCAGGCCTCCGCGCCTTCCAGCGCAGCCAGACGCTGCTGCATCGCGGTCACGGTGGGGTTCGTGAAGCGGGCGTAAACGTTGCCCTCCTCTTCGCCCGAAAAACGCGCAGCCGCCTGGGCCGCGCTTTCAAAGACAAAGCTGGAGGTCAGGTACAGCGCCTCGGAGTGCTCGTTGAACTGGCTCCGGTCGATCCCCGCCCTGACGGCGAGGGTCTCCAGCGCCAGGCCTTCCATGGAGTTCGTGCTCAACTTTCACTCCGCGAAACAAGATTCAAATCCATCTGTCCGTCACCGTCTTCCGAGCGGGGCTTGCTCGCCGCATCCTTGCGCTGATCCTCAATGCCGGAAAGATATTCCTGAGTCACGTCACCAGTCACGTAAGTACCGTCGAAACACGAGGTCTCGAATACCGAGATCGCCGGATTCAGGGCCTTCACGGCCAGCTTCAGATCGTCGAGGTCCTGGTAGATCAAGCCATCGGCGCCAATTTCGGCACAGATTTCTTCTTCGGTACGGCCACAGGCGATGAGCTCGCCCTTGGTCGGCATGTCAATCCCGTACACATTGGCATAACGCACCGGAGGCGCTGCGGAAGCCATGTAGACCTTGGTTGCGCCGGCATCCCGGGCCATCTGGACGATTTCCCGGCTGGTTGTGCCACGCACGATAGAATCATCCACCAGCAGCACGCTCTTGCCCCTGAATTCCTGATGGATGGTGTTCAGCTTCTGACGCACCGACTTCCGGCGGATCGCCTGGCCCGGCATGATGAAAGTGCGGCCGATGTAGCGGTTCTTGACGAAGCCTTCCCGGTACGGCACGTTCAGCTGGTGAGCCATTTCCATGGCCGACGGACGGCTCGAATCGGGGATCGGAATCACCACATCGATCTTCAGGTGCGGCATGGTCGCACGCAGCTTGCGGGCCAGGAACTCCCCCATCTTGATACGGGCGTCGTACACCGAAATACCGTCGATCAGCGAGTCCGGGCGAGCCAGATACACAAACTCGAACATGCATGGTGCGTGCACGGTATGCGTGGCGCACTGCCGGCTGTGGAAGCGGCCTTCGGTATCGATCAGGATCGCCTCACCCGGCGCCACATCGCGCACCAGCTTGAAGCCCATCACATCGAGTGCCACGCTCTCGGAGGCGACCAGCCACTCGGTGCCCTTCGGCGTATCGTTGCGACCGATCACCAGGGGGCGGATCCCGTAGGGATCACGGAAAGCCAACAGGCCGGTACCGGAGATCATCGCCACGGTCGCGTAAGCCCCCCGGCAGCGGCGATGCACGCCAGCCACCGCGGTAAACACCGTTTCCTCGTCCAGGCGGAAACTCTTGGCCGCCGCCTGAAGCTCGTGGGCGAGCACATTGAGCAGCACTTCCGAATCGGAATTGGTGTTGATGTGCCGCAGGTCTGAAAGGAACATCTCCCGCTTCAGTTCTTCCGCATTGGTCAGGTTGCCGTTGTGGGCCAGCATCAGGCCGAACGGCGAATTGACGTAAAACGGCTGAGCCTCTGCAGCGGCGGAGGCCGAACCTGCCGTCGGATAACGCACGTGGGCAATACCCCAGTTGCCCGGCAGATCGCGCATGTTGCGCGTGCGGAACGCATCACGCACCAGCCCGGAAGCCTTGTGCATGTGAAAACGCCCGCCTTCCGCAGTCGCAATGCCCGCTGCGTCCTGCCCCCGGTGCTGGAGCACCTGCAGGCCGTCATAAAGAAGCTGATTGACGGGTGATGTCGCTACTACGCCCAGAATCCCACACATTTAAAACCACCTATCGGTATCTAAGTCTTTTTGCCAGCAGCTCGGGGAGCCATGGTTTTGAAGCCATCGCAGCAGTCTCGAGAGGGGCCGAAAGGCTCGCCTCCTGCCACCATGCTTCCTTTGCGAAGCCGCCAATGCCAACGAGCAACGCCACTGCAAACACAATCACACCACCCCGCACAGCACCGAAGCACGCGCCAAGGAAGCGGTCGGCAAACCCCAGACCGGCCGCGCGAATCAGTTCGCTCAAGGCCCAGCGCAGGATCGCCACAAAAATAAGTACTGCAACAAAAATAATCAGAAACGCCACAGGTCCCTGCAGCAGCGGCTCCTTGACCCAGTTCGCCACATAAGGGAGAAGCTGCGGCATGAACGCCTTGGCCATCATGAACGCCAGCAGCCAGGCCCCCAGCGCCACAATCTCGGAAATCAGCCCCCGCCAAAACCCCAGCAGGGCCGACAGCCCGACAAGGGCAAGGAGTGCGTAATCAAATCCGTTCAAAGGCTCAGGCTTCTCAGGGCTTGCCCGACGAGACCGACGCCGACACGCCCAGCACCTTGCTGATCCGCGCCGCAGCCTTGTCCGCAGCGGCCTTGTTCGGGAAGGGCCCGGCACGCACACGCAGCTTGTCGCCCATGGGTTCCGTATATGAAGAATAGCCCTCGGCCTTCAACTTTGCGCGCAGGCTCGCCACGTTTGCCGTTTCCCGGTAGGCACCAAGCATCACCACATGCTGGCCGCTACCGGCAGTCTCCTTCGGCGTGGATCCACTCAGCAGGGCCTTGGCGCGCTCGGCATCGGCCTGCGCCTTCTCCGCCTTCTCTTTTTCCTTCTCCTTTTGCTTCAGCTTCGGATCAGGTTTTGGCTCGGGTTTTGGCTCAGGCTTGACTTCGGCTTTTTTCGGTTCGGGCCTGGGCTCGGGTTTAACGAGCTCAGCCTTTTTGGGAGGGGGGATCAGCTCCTCGCCGGGCTTGAATACGGGGCTCACCATATCCGCATCCGGCAAGCTGCGACGGGATACCACCTCGTCCACCACCGGCGCGGCACTCTCCTCGGCGACAGCACCGGCAACAGGCTGACTGGGGGCCGGGGCCTTGCCGGTAATCACGCGAGAGGTGAAATTACTGCCTTCCTGGCTTGGAATGCGAATCTGGACATCCTGGCTGGGAAGGTGCGGCTCGTGATCCATCACCATCGGCAGGACGATGGCTGCCGCCAGGGCTAGCGCCGCGGAGCCTACAAGGCGTCGCCGAGCGCGCTTTTTCAGGTCGATCTGAGAATCGTTATCCGCCATCTTGCAGCAACACCTATTGCGGCGTTTTCTGGGCAGCTAAAACGTCAGCCACTGTCAGAAATGAGCCAAAGGCCACGATTCTATCACCCTCGGCAGCACGGCCACGTGCGACCTCGTACGCACTCCGCGGCGAATCGCACTCGACAACATCACCGGTCACACCGGCTTCCCGGACAATCGCGGCGAGGCCGGCAGCGTTCAGCCCGCGCGGCCCGGGCAGAGTTGCCACCAGCCAGTGATCGACCCGATCACGCAGCAGGCGCACCACACCAGCCACGTCCTTGTCCGCCAGCATGCCGATAACCGCCCAGGTTTCCGGAAAGAAACCCATGCTCGCGAGGTTCTCGTTGAGCACCCCGGCAGCCTGCGGATTATGGGCCACGTCGAGGATCACGGTCGGACGCCCCGGCAAAACCTGGAAGCGACCCGGCAGTTCGACCAGCATGAAGCCCTCACGAATGGCTTGCATCGGCACGGGGAGAAGTGCCCGCACGGCCTCGCAGGCCGCCATGACGGCCGCCGCATTCAGCAACTGATTGGTGCCCCGCAGCGACGGATAGGCCAGGCCACCGCGCCGACTGCCGCCAGCGGTCCAGAAGGCCCACTGATTCTGGTCACCCGAGAAGCCGAAGTCACGCCCACTAACCGACAGCTGAGCACCGATGGCCTCAGCGTGCGCCACGAGAGAGGCCGGCGGCTGCGGATCACTGCAGATAGCCGGACGCCCGGCCCGGAAAATCCCGGCCTTCTCAAAACCGATCGTTTCCCGGTTGTCTCCCAGGTAATCCATGTGATCCATCGCCACACTGGTGACGATGGCACAATCCGGCTCGAAAACATTCACCGCATCCAGCCGCCCACCGAGTCCGACCTCAAGGATGATCGCGTCCAACCCGGCATGGCTGAAAGCCGCCCAAGCAGCCAGCGTGCCGTGCTCGAAGTAAGTCAGCGGAACATCTCCGCGGGCCCGCTCCACCTCGGCAAAAGCGTCCACCAGCACGGCATCCTCCACATCCCGACCGCCAATCCGCACACGCTCGTTGTAGCGCAGCAAATGGGGCGAGGTGTACAGGCCTACCCGGTAACCGGCCGCAAGCAGCACGGATTCGAGCAGCGCACAGGTCGAGCCCTTGCCGTTGGTGCCACCAATGGTGAACACCGGGCAGGTCTGGGGGAGGTTCAGCGCATCGCGAACAGTGCGGACGCGCTCGAGGCCAAGCTGGATCGACTGGCCATGACGGGCTTCCAGCAGGCCGAGCCAGCCGTCTAATGTTTCAGGCAATTGCATTTCAGGCGCTACGGACCGAAGCCTGACGGGTCAGGAGAGTGATGAGTTCGGACAGCCGGTCACGCAGTTCGCGACGATCGACAATCATGTCGAGCGCGCCCTTCTCAAGGAGGAACTCGGAACGCTGGAAGCCGGCCGGCAGAGTCTCGCGGACAGTTTGTTCGATGACCCGGGGGCCGGCAAAACCGATCAGCGCGCCCGGTTCGCCAATGACCAGATCGCCCATGAAGGCAAAACTGGCGGACACACCGCCCATGGTCGGGTCGGTGAGCAGCGTGATGAAGGGCAGCTTGCGCTCGGCCAGGCGGGTGATCGCCGCCGTGGTCTTGGCCATCTGCATCAGTGAAAACAGGCCTTCCTGCATCCGCGCGCCGCCGGTGGCGGTGACGCAGATAAACGGCAGGCGCTGCTCAAGGGCAGCCTTGACGCCACGCACGAAGCGCTCGCCAACCACCGAACCCATTGATCCGCCAAGAAATTCGAACTCGAAGCAGGCAACGATCACCGGTACGGTCTTGATCGCCCCCTGCACAACCACCATCGCGTCGGCTTCACCGGTATCTTCATTGGCTGCGGCCAGACGATCGGAGTAACGCTTGGAGTCCTTGAATTTCAACGGATCAACCGGCACCACTTCGGCGCCGATCTCGAAGCGGCCTTCCGGATCGAGCAGAAAGTCGATGCGCTGGCGGGCCCGGATGCGCTGATGATGGCCGCACTTGGGGCAAACATTCAGGTTGCTTTCCAGGTCCGAGCGATACAGCACCGCTTCACAGGCCGGACACTTGCTCCACAAGCCTTCCGGAATCGACTTCCGGGCCGACGGTACATCGCGCTTGATCTTTGGCGGCAGCAGCTTCTTGAGCCAGCTCATGCTTGGGGCGCTCCGGCATTGTCCATTGCTTCGCGAATGCCGCGCAGGAAGGCCGTGACCTTGGCGGGCGCGTCCTCGCGGCTACTTTGTTCGATTTCCTCGATGATCCGGCTGCCGATCACCACCGCGTCCGCCAGGCAGGCGATACGGGCGGCGGTGGCGCCGTCGCGAATGCCGAAACCAACACCAACCGGCATGCCGACCTTCTCGCGAATCAACGGAATGCGTTGCGCGACTTCGTCCAGATCAAGCGTTGCCGACCCGGTCACCCCCTTCAGCGACACGTAGTAGATGTATCCGCTGCCCACGGCGGCCACATCGTCGTAACGCTGCTCGGTAGATGTCGGCGCCAGCAGGAAGACCGGATCGAGACCGGCAGCCCGGCAGGTTTGCGCAAAGCCGCGACACTCTTCCGGCGGGTAATCGACCACCAGCACACCGTCGACACCGGCTTCAGCCGCTGCACGGGTAAAAGGCTCGGCCCCCATCGCCTCGATCGGATTGGCGTAGCCCATCAGCACGACCGGCGTCTGATCGCCACTGGCGCGAAAGCTGCGCACGATATCCAGCACCTTGCGCATGCTCATGCCGGCGGCCAGGGCTCGCTCGGAGGCACGCTGGATCGTCGGGCCATCGGCCATCGGATCCGAGAAAGGCACGCCAAGTTCAATGATGTCAGCGCCGCCCGCCACCAGCGCCTGCATCAGCGGCAAGGTCATTTCGGGGGCAGGATCACCGGCGGTGATGAAAGGAATGAGCGCCTTGCGCCCTTCGCTCGCCAACCGCTTGAAGGTTTCTTGAATTCTGGACATGGATTGGTATGAATGGTCGACGGCCTTGCCGGGAAATCCCGGCAAGGCCGTGAAAATCAGAACTGGATGCCGGACTTCTCGGCGACGGTATGCATATCCTTGTCACCGCGGCCGGAAAGATTGACCAGCAGGACCTTGTCACTGGACAGGGTCGGGGCCAGCTTGGCGGCGTAGGCAAGGGCGTGAGACGACTCGAGGGCCGGAATGATGCCCTCGAAACGGCACAGGTCGTGGAAGGCCTGCAGTGCTTCGGCATCGGTGATCCCGACGTACTCCGCACGGTTGATGTCCTTCAGCCAGGCATGCTCGGGGCCCACGCCGGGATAATCCAGGCCGGCGGAAATCGAGTGGGTTTCGATGATCTGGCCGTCTTCGTTCTGCAGCAGGTAAGTGCGGTTACCGTGCAGCACACCCGGACGACCAGCGGTCAGCGAAGCGGCATGATGGCCGGTTTCGATGCCGCTTCCCGCTGCCTCGACACCGATCAGGCGCACCTGCTTGTGTTCGATGTACGGATGGAAAATCCCCATCGCGTTGGAGCCGCCGCCGACACAGGCAATGACGTAATCGGGCTGCCGACCGGCCATGTCGGGCATCTGCTCGATGCACTCCTTGCCGATCACAGCCTGAAAGTCACGCACCATCATCGGGTAGGGGTGCGGCCCCGCCACCGTGCCGATGATGTAAAAGGTGTTGCCGATATTGGTAACCCAGTCGCGCATCGCTTCGTTGAGCGCGTCCTTGAGGGTCTTGGAACCGCTCTCCACCGGCACCACGGTGGCACCCAGCAGTTTCATCCGATAAACGTTGGCGGCCTGGCGCCGGATATCTTCCGAGCCCATGTAGACGACGCACTCCATGCCGTAACGGGCGGCGACGGTCGCCGTCGCCACGCCGTGCTGCCCGGCACCGGTTTCGGCGATCACCCGTGGCTTGCCCATCCGGCGGGCAAGCATGGCCTGACCGATGGAGTTGTTGATCTTGTGGGCGCCGGTGTGATTGAGATCTTCCCGTTTCAGATAGATCTGTGCGCCACCCAGCAATCCGGACCAGCGCTTGGCATGGTAGATCGGGCTGGGACGACCGACGTAGTGCCTGAGCTCGTATTCGAACTCGGCAACGAAGGCCGGATCGCTCTGCGCTTCTTCATAGGCCAACCGAAGTTCGGTCAGGGCCGGGATCAGGGTCTCCGCGACGAAAACGCCACCATAGGGACCAAAATGGCCGTGTGCGTCGGGTAGAGCGTAAGGGGCATCAGCCATGTGCATGTCGGACTCCGGCAACAAATTCGGTGATTCGGGCGGCATCCTTGATTCCCTTCGCCGACTCCACGCCACTCGATACGTCCACAGCCCAGGGCTGAACGCACCGGACAGCCTCGGCCACATTGCCGGCATGCAAGCCGCCGGACAGAATCAGGGGCAAGGGCAATCGGGACGGAATGAGCGACCAGTCGAAGGTTTCACCACCTCCGCCATAGCCTTCAACGAAAGCGTCCAGAAGCAAACCCTGGGCGCCCGGGAAGGAAGCCGCGTATTTTAACAGATCAAGACCCGGCCGCATTCGTGCCGCCTTGATGAAGGGCAGACCGTAACCCAGACAGTCGGTTCCGGACTCGTCACCGTGAAACTGCAATACTTGCAGCGGCACGGCAGCCAGCGCCGCTTCCACATAGCTGCGCTCGGGGTTGACGAACAGCCCCACCGTGCTCACAAAAGGCGGAATCAGGCGCGCCAGCTCTGCCGCACGCGCGAAACTCACGAAACGGGGGCTCGGCGGATAGAAGACGAATCCGATGGCGTCGGCCCCAGCGTCGACGGCCGCCCGAACATCCTCCTCGCGGGTCAGGCCGCAAATCTTGATACGGGTGCGATGCACGAAAGTCACGAAAGGAGAAGTTGCGGAGGCGCGATGATACGCCCCCCGCCGGGCAGCGGCCAACGCTGCGGATACTCGACGCCACACAGATAGAGGCCATCCGGCGCAAAAGTCGGTGCCGCGAGGGTGCGATTCCGGACCGCCAGGACCTCGGCCATCCATTCGACCGGACGCCGCCCGATGCCCACATACACCAGCGCCCCGACCAGATTGCGGATCATGTGGTGAAGAAAAGCGTTGGCGTGAAAATCGAAGAGCACAACATCGCCCTGCCGGTGGACTCGCAAGGCGTGCATGAAACGAACCGGTGACTTGGCCTGACAGGCCGCAGCCCGGAACGAGGTGAAATCATGCTCGCCCAACAGGCATTCCGCAGCCCGCGCCATGGCCTCGTGATCCAGAGATCCGTGGATCCAGCCCACCCGCCCGTCCATCAAAGCGGGTCGCACCCGCCGATTGAGGAGCACATACCGGTAGTGTCGTGACTCGGCACTGAAACGGGCGTGAAACGCCTCATCCGCCTCCACCGCCCACAACACCCCCACGCTGTCCGGCAGGTGACTGTTAACGCCACGCACCCAGGCCTCCAGCGGACGGTTGGCCACGGTATCGAAATGCGCCACCTGTGTGGTCGCATGCACACCGGCATCGGTACGCCCGGCACACACCAGCTTGGTCGGCGCCTGGGCAATGACGGCTAGGGCACGCTCCAGCGCGTCCTGAACCGTCTTCCCCCCAGGCTGGGTCTGCCAGCCATCGAATGCATTACCGGCATACTCGACACCAATTGCCACTCTCACAAAACCGCCCCCAACACCATCAGAACCAGAAAACCGCAGGCGGCGAGCACATCCCACCAGCGCAGCGGCACAAAGACAACGCTCAGGGCGCCCGGCGACTCGTCGTCGTCCGGACCGACCAGCAGCGCACGCCAGCCCCCCGGCGGCGGCGCCTCCACATAGCGGAAGACAAGCAGCATGCGCACCGCCATCCGCTCGACAGACAAGCCTGTCACCGCAAAGGGACGCGCAAGAGACATCAAGCCAGACACCAGGGATCTTTCGTCGGTGAGTTCCAGCAGCAGTGCCACCAACAGAACGACGACGAGGAGCTGAGTGCAATGAAGAACGGCCAGCACGCCCCCTTCCCGCGTTGGACTGACGCCCCCCAGAAAAGGCAAAAGTGCTTCGCCGGGCGTAAAAAATGCAAATAAAATCAGCAGAACCAGCAGAAGAACGCGAATCCGGCGAACCAGTCGCCAGGCACGCCGCCGGGCTAGCAAAGCGGAGGCTGCCATAACGACAAACCCGAGGCCCCACAGAATGGGACCTCGGGCCAGTTGCACAAAAACCACCACTGCCGCCCACGCAACCAAGCGCGTCGCCGGGTGCATCAGACCGGCCAGTGCGTCAGGCGACGGTCGACAGACGCATGGGGCTCAATCAGGAAAGACGGGCGAGAATGGCACGCGCATCGTCTTTCTGACGACCGGAACCTTCACGCAACACTTCCTCGACCAGCTCCCGTGCGCCATCCTTGTCACCCATCTCTTCATAGGCGCGAGCAAGCTCCAGCTTGGTCGCAACCTCCTGCTGCAGATCCAGATCCAGCGGGGGCTCGGTGGGGGGCCCCGCATCCGGCAACTCGAGGGCCGAGCTTCCAGGCTTCTTGAGATCCAGATCGATGTCACTCAGATTGATGGGAGGAGGTACAAATGGGCGGGGCGCCACAATCTTCTCATCGGCCTTCTCGTCAAGCTCGAAATCAAAGTCGAGAAGACTGCTGTCAAAACTTGTCCGCTCGAGATCGACGGTAGCGGTATCGAGCGGCAAACGCAGCCCCTCGTCAGCCAGGGTGGCAGTGAGATCAACATCCACGGTGGGAGCCAGGGCCGGCTCGGCCTGACGCTCACCAAACTCGGAGCTGACTTCAAAATCGAGGTCACTGGGATCAGGAAGATTGAAATCGTCAGTCAGTCGCTGCGGGCGGGTCGAAGTTGCCTCAAGGCTGCTGAACAGCACGTCGCCCGCCACCAGTGTTGCGCCCATGGCAGGAGGAGCGGAAGGCTGATCGAAGCCCAGGTCGAAGTCCAGCGCTCCCATGCCCGACTGTGCGCCGCCCTGAACGGTTCCTGCACTGGCCGAACCATGACTGGCATCGGAGGTGAGGTCGAGATCGAAATCCAGCACCGACGTGTCAGGAATGCTCGGCGACACAGCCGTCGGAGCCGCAGGCGAGGCAGCGCGTTCAATGTCCTCGAGACTCGCGTACTGATTAAGCTCGCCCGGCAATGCCCAGGTGTCCTTCAGTTGGGACGGGGACTCCAGCGGGTCATCGCCTCCCATGGGCATCAGTTCGTTCGCCCGTGTGAAGTCAGGCGCCTTGGGACGCAAATCGCCTGCCTGGACAAAGCCCGTCGCAGCGGCAGCCCCGCCCGTAACCGTCTGCGGCCCGATTACCGCAGCAGCGGGCTTGACCGCCTCCGCCGGCGAAGTGCCCGGCGCAGGAATCCGGTACAGCGGACTGTCAGGATCGACCTTGCGCCCAAGAGCCGCGGCCTTCTCCCAGTCCTGACCATTGCCACCTGTGAGGGAGTAGAGCTCGGTTGCGGTGGTTTCGAACTGCTTGATGTTCTTTCGCTGCGCATAAATCTCGAGCAGTTTCAGGTGCACGCCGGTCCGGCCTGGATCGGTCTTGAGTGCGTCGAGAAGAATCTCTTCAGCTTGCGCATCGCGGCCGTAGGCCATGTAGACATCGGCTTCTGCTACAGGGTCGACGCCTTCGTCGGTGTCGATCGAAGACAAACCCGACTGGCTGAAATCAGTCTGAATCTGACTGCTGTTGCTGGTGTCGACGCTCTGGCCACCCGCACTGCCAAAAACGGAGTTCGAACCGTCGCCAAACTCGGACAAGGCAGGTGTCGTGGTCGGAGCACCCTGACCGGAACGACGCTGGTACAGCTTGTAGCCCCCCCAGCCGAGCAGCAACGCAAGGATGCCACCACCACCCAGTAGCAGGGGCATGTCCTCCGAAGGGGAAATCTGGGCTTCAGCCGGCGCGGCCGGAACCGGCGGGGGTGCTGGCGCAGGCTCAGGTGCAACCGGCGGAGGCGGCGGCTTCACTTCGGCGACAGGCTCGGGCTCCTTCGGTACTTCCGGCTTCTCCGTCACCACAGGAGCGGCCGGCACGGCCTCGGGAACGGCAGGCGGCAGAGCGGCTGGCTTGGCTTGAGCCTCGGACTGCGCCTGGGTCATGCCCTGGCTCTTCAGTTCCACCAGGCGCTGAAGCTCCTTGATGCTCTTCTCCAGGTCAGCCAGGCGGGTGTTGGCCTCCTTGAGCGCCTTGTCCCGGGAGACGAGGTCTTCCTCAAGAGCCTGCAGACGGGCAACGGACTTCTCTCCACCCGCGCCGCCAGCCCGCAAGCCATCATCACTCTTGGAAACCTTTAGCTGATCGGTGGCGCCAGCCGTTACCGGAGCCCGGTCTTCAACCTTCGCACCGATTTTCCCGCCACTTCCCTGGCGAACCGGCGCTTCCTTTGCCGGAGCTGCGGCGGCCTGCTCGGCAAGCTTCTGACGGTAGCGTCCAAAGTCGGCAGAATGGGCAAGCACCTGCTGACGCCCACCCTCGCCGGCCAACTGACGTACCGCATCGGCGTCGGGAATGCGCAATATCTTGCCGGCCTGCAGGCGATTGACGTTTTCGGCATCAAAAGCGGAACGGTTCCCCTGGAACAGGGCCGACAGCATTTGCTCCATCGACACGCCTTCTGGGCGGTTCTCTGCGGCAATCCGATTCAGGGTGTCGCCGGGCTGAACCATGTAGGTACGCCCTGCCCCTGTCGCCGACGCCGGTCGTGCCACGCGTGCAGCAGCAGGACGTCGTGCCTGCGGCGCCTCCGCCCTGCGCCCATAGGAGTCCTGACGGACTTCAGGAGCCGCCACCGGTGCGGCATATCGACCAGAACCGGTATCCGGCGGATCGAGCAGGAAAGTGTATTCGCGAATCAGCCGCCCGGATGACCAGTTGAGTTCAACCAGCATATCGACGAAGGGCTCGTTGATTGGTCTGTCACTGCTGACCTTCACGACGGCGCCGCCTCCTCGCCGCTCGATCGACATACGCAGGCCGCTGACCGACGGGGCGTAATCGATACCCGCCTGCCGGAATGCCTCTGCCGACGCAAGACGCGCGGTCATGTTCTGGAGTTCTTCGGGGGCAGCGGCGATTTCCACCTCGGCGCGCAAGGGCTGGCCGAGACCGCTCAGCACGGTAATGCGTCCCAAGCCCGCAGCGCTGGCACTCAGAGAGAGTGCGCTGATGGATGCTGCGAGCAGGGTGCGTTTGAGCCGACTATTCACGAGGTTCTTATGCACGAAGGCTGATCATCGAAATCGAGTTATCGATGAACATAACATCATGGGTTTGGTGAGGCAAGTTCAAGCCATGTTTCAACTTGCTCTCATGCCATCCGAAAATGAAAAAAGGCGGCCTGAGCCGCCCTTTTCAGATCAATCCTCGAGGAGGACCCGCAGCATGCGTCGCAACGGCTCGGCCGCGCCCCACAGCAGTTGATCGCCGACGGTGAAGGCGGAGAGGTACTCGCCGCCCATCGCCAGCTTGCGCAAACGCCCTACCGGAACCGTCAAGGTACCGGTCACGGCGGTCGGCGTCAGGTCGCGCATGGTGATGTCGCGCTGGTTCGGAACAACCTTGACCCAGTCGTTGGCGCTGGCCAGCATGGCTTCGATTTCGTCGATCGGGATGTCCTTCTTCAGCTTCAGGGTCAGCGCCTGGCTGTGGCAACGCATCGCACCGATGCGCACGCACAGACCATCGATGGGCACCGCCGGCGAACCAAAACCTTCGCCACGGCCAAGGATCTTGTTGGTCTCGACACCGCCCTTCCACTCTTCCTTGGATTGGCCGTTGCCCAGATCCTTGTCGATCCAGGGAATCAGCGAACCGGCCAGCGGTACACCGAAGTTGGACGCCGGGAACGCATCGTCACGCATGGTGCCGGCAACTTCGCGGTCGATGTCGAGGATCGCCGAAGCGGGATCGTCGAGCAACTCCTTGACGGAACGGTTCAGCTCTCCCATCTGGGAGATGAGTTCGCGCATGTTCTGGGCGCCGGCGCCGGAAGCAGCCTGGTAGGTCATGGACGTAGCCCACTCCACCAGATCACGCTGGAACAGGCCACCAAGGGCCATCAGCATCAGGGACACGGTACAGTTGCCGCCCACCCAGTCACGACCGCCCTTGGCGAGCGCGTCCTTGATCACGTTCATGTTGACCGGATCGAGGATGATGACTGCCTGGGGCTCCATGCGCAGCGAGGATGCAGCATCGATCCAGTGACCGTTCCAGCCTGCAGCGCGCAGCTTCGGGTACACCTCGTTGGTGTAATCGCCACCTTGACAGGTGATGACGATATCCATCGACTTCAACTCTTCGATGTCCTTCGCGTCCTTCAGTGCGGGCGCTTCCTTGCCGAAATTCGGCGCCTTGCCACCCGCATTGGAGGTGGTGAAGAACACCGGCTCGATCAGGGCAAAATCATTTTCTTCCCGCATGCGCTGCATGAGGACGGAACCCACCATGCCACGCCAGCCAACCAGACCCACTCTTTTCATATCGATCCCCGATCAGACTTGATTTGTTTTTTGAATTTTTACAGCGCCGCGATAACCGCGTCGCCCATTTCCTTGGTGCCCACGCGACGGGTGCCCGCTTCGTAGATGTCGCCCGTGCGATAGCCGGCAGCCAGAACCTTCTTCACGGCCATCTCGATGCGCGCAGCCGGCGCCTCGAGATTGAAGGTATAGCGCAGCATCATCGCAACGGAAAGAATGGTTGCCAGCGGATTGGCGACGCCCTTGCCGGCGATGTCCGGCGCGGAGCCGTGGCTGGGCTCGTAGAGGCCCTTGTTGTTGGCATCCAGTGAAGCCGACGGCAGCATGCCGATGGAACCGGTAAGCATGGAGGCTTCGTCGGACAGGATGTCGCCGAACATGTTGCCGGTGACCATCACGTCGAACTGCTTGGGCGCCCGCACCAACTGCATGGCGGCGTTATCCACCAGCATGTGGGACAGCTCCACGTCAGGGTAATCGGCCGACAGCTCGATCATCACGTCGCGCCACAGCTGGGTGCATTCCAGCACGTTCATCTTATCCACCGAGCAGAGCTTCTTGCCGCGCTTGCGAGCCGCCTCGAAAGCCACCTTGCCGATGCGGCGAATCTCGGATTCGGAATACACCATGGTGTTGAAACCGACGCGTTCGCCGTTTTCTTCACGGATGCCGCGGGGCTGGCCGAAGTAGATGTCGCCGGTCAGTTCGCGCACGATCAGGATGTCCAGCCCGGCCACGACTTCTGGTTTGAGCGTGGACGCGTTGGCCAGCTCGGGGTACAGGATTGCCGGACGCAGGTTGGCGAACAGGTTGAGCTGCTTGCGGATGGCCAGCAGGCCGCGCTCGGGGCGCTGTTCGCGGGGCAGCGTGTCCCACTGCGGGCCGCCAACGGCACCCAGCAGGATGGCATCGGCTTCCTGGGCCAGCTTGGCGGTCGCATCCGGATAGGGAGAGCCGGTGGCATCCACGGCACAACCGCCGATGAGGCCCTTCTCGACCGTAAAGTCCAGCCCATCGCCACGCAGGGCTTCGAGCACGCGCAGGGCCTGCTCGGTAATTTCGGGACCGATGCCGTCACCCGGCAGAACACAAATCTTCATCGTCATTGTCTATTGATTCGTTGGAGTCAATCAGGCGAACAGCCAGGGCTGGTCGATGCGGCGGCGGGCTTCGAACTCGCGGATCTTGTCGGCATGACGCAGGGTCAGTCCGATGTCGTCCCAGCCGTTGAGCAGGCATTCACGGCGGAAGGCATCCACGTCAAACGAGATCACCTTGCCATCCGGCCGGGTAATCGTCCGGGCTTGCAGGTCCACGTTGAGACGGTAACCGGTCGCATTGAAGCACTGGGCGAACAGCTCATCCACTTCAGCCGCCGGCAACTTGATCGGCAGCAGGCCGTTCTTGAAGCAGTTGTTGAAGAAGATGTCGGCAAAGCTCGGCCCGATGATGA
>ERZ724524.534-NODE-534-length-24823-cov-4.368863_pt1 | contig 24823 bp, 22 predicted proteins | sample MGYA00376057_ERZ724524 | MGnify/ENA primary metagenome ERZ724524 (study PRJEB28724, sample SAMN07190888) | wastewater metagenome | isolation source: influent of sewage treatment plant in Hong Hong | place: USA: Christiansburg, Virginia | collected 2016-03-01 ...
ATTGGGATCCGCCACCGAGATAAAGCCGTATCCCTTGGAGTCGTTAAACCACTTCACATTGCCCTTGGCCATTTGCTACTCCTGCGACGCTCCGGTCGTGCACTCCTCTACAGAGGTCGACGGCAATTTGCCCAAATTGCTCAGGCTCCCGAATGCGTCAATTTGATCTTCGACGGCGCTTGCCGAACGCCAGACCGTCGGCTTGAAGTCGTTTGCTTCTCATTCCCACCCGACAATCCGCGACGGAACTTGCCGCGATCCAGCTTCAAAGTCAAGAAATTCTCTAATTCCTACAAATTCGTGTCCGCGTCGCTAGTCCTTTTGGAACTGGACTTGACGCCAGCGCGACTCCTACACTACGGTTTCCCATTGTCTCTGCGTGGCTTCCGACGGTGAAGTCGGTGCCCACCCACTCTCGGAGGTCGTTTCGATGCGTTCACTATTTCTACTCGTCGCCTTCTGTTTGTCGGCCACGGGCTGCATGCACATTGCGGCGGTCCCATCGGTGCAAGGCAAAGCGTTCGTGATCAAGTCGTCCCCCTTTGGCGGTTCGTTCTGGAACTGCGACTCCACCTCGGGTGAACCGACCTGTTACAAGGTCCAAGAGATCCCTGCCACCACGGCCAAGTAAGGAGCAACCGAACATGCGCAAACTCTGTCTGTTCGCCACCGTCGGTCTCTTTGTATCACTGTCCGGCTGCGCCAACATCGGCTCCGCGATGGGCGGCAACACTGGCCAGACCGGCGAGGCTTGGTACGTCAAAACCACCGGCATGGGTGGCCTCATTTTTTCCAGCAAGGTCTTCTACTGTCCGCAGCCGAACACCGCTGGCCCGGCGCAGTGCAAAGAAGCCAAGATGGTCGAGGGCAAGTAGCCGCTTCGACCCGTTCGCCGTTCACTCCATCGACGGCGACCCCTCACGACCCATCGCGATACTTTCCAACGTGAAGCAGTCTTCCTTCGTCTCTGCTGTTCGCTCCCAGATCGCCGCCCGGCGAGAGTCTGAGCGGTGTCTTATCCCCGTGCAGCGCGGCCACATCCTGCGCCTTCCGCTCATCTATCCGAGCCCGTATCGAGTCGGTATGTCATCGCTCGGCTATCAAGTCGTGTATCGGCTGCTCAACGATCCGAACCGGCCTGCGGTATCCGCCGAGCGAGCGTTTCTTCCCGATGACGTCGATGGCTGGAAGCGCGCCCGCCAGCCGCTGCTCACGTATGAGTCGCAGGCTCGGGTCGAAGAAGCACCGGTCATCTTGTTTTCAGTCGCCTACGAGCTGGAGTTAATCGGTCTGTTTCAGTGCCTCGAGCTGGCCGGAATTCCGGTGCTGCGCAGCGAACGTACGACCAGTCATCCGCTGGTGATCTGCGGGGGACCGCTCACGTTCTCGAACCCAACACCGCTGCATGCCTTTGCGGACGTGGTGGTGATGGGCGAGTCGGAGAATGTCCTTCCGATGGTCATCGACCTGCTCCTCGAAGCCGGCGTCGGCACGGTCATTCCGTCAGAAAGTGAGCGTCAGGCACTCCTTTACAAGCTCAGCCAGATTCCGGGTGTATGGGTGCCGCAGGAACATGGCGAGCGCTTGCCCAAAGTGGCTGCGGCTGACGATGCCAAGCTGCCCGCAACCTCGGCCATCTTGACGCCGCACACCGAACTCCGATCGATGTTTCTCATCGAGCCAGAGCGCGGCTGCTCCCGAGGCTGTACCTATTGCGTGATGCGACGCTCGACGAATGGCGGAATGCGTCTCGTCTCTCCAGAGCGCGTCAGAGCACTGCTTCCCGATGGCATCGAACGTGTCGGCTTGGTCGGTGCCGCCGTGACGGATCATCCCAAGCTGCCCGCGATCCTGGATCACATCGTCAACGAACGTGGACTTCAGGTCGGCATCAGCTCGCTTCGCGCAGATCGCCTCACCGATGAACTGGTCGGTCTACTCGCCAAGGGCGGTTATCGCACGCTCACGGTTGCCAGCGACGGTGCCAGCGAGAGAATGCGCGACAAGATCGAACGGCGCACCAAGGCTCGCCACATCATGCGCTCCGCCGAGCTGGCCAAGCAGCACGGCATGAAGACGCTCAAGGTCTACATGATGGTTGGCCTGCCCGATGAAACAGACGAAGACATCGACGAACTGGTCGGTTTCGCCAAAGAACTCTCGAAGGTGATCCGATTGGCTTATGGCGTCGCGCCGTTTGTTGCCAAACGCAATACCCCTCTCGACGGGGCACCCTTTGCCGGAATCGCCGAAGTCGAGCAGCGCTTGTCCCGGCTCAAGCTGGGTCTACGAGGCTGTGCCGAGGTTCGTCCGACGTCGGCACGCTGGGCCTGGGTCGAATACCTACTCGCGCAGGGTGGGGCCGATGCCGGACTTCGCGCCTACGCCGCCCACCTCGCAGGAGGATCATTTGCCGCCTGGCGTCGCGCATTCGAGGGCTTCACCACCTATCACGAGGGTTCCCAGGCTCCGGTGCAGCCAGTCCCAGGAGCCGCTCACCTACGATTACCGCTGATACCGCTCGCCGCCGACTCTCGTTAGTATCCTCGCTGCCGCGCAGCGACTCATCCCACTGATCTTTTCTGCCCTGACGCGTCGTACTCGGCAATCCGTACGAACTCTCCAGCGGCAAACCGATACAACGCCGCTCCACGCACACCAGCCCTCGTGGCATCAATCACCAACTGATCGAGCAGAACGTCCGGTTCACCGAAACTCAGCGCGGCGTCCCGATCTTCCATCGAAAAATCCGCCCCGACGTCCACATGCGAGTGAAAGACGATCTGCGTCGGCCGGTCGGTTGTACGCGACGCCAAAAGCCAGCACACATCGACATAGCGCAGCCGAAACGCGGTGCGACCATCCCGCGCAAACTCCACTGGGTCGAGCCCATGAAGCCGGTCCTGATCGTTGTCACAAACCCGCACCTCATCGATGACTCCGCGACCCTTGGGTCCGCTGAGCAGCCCACAGGCCTCCCGAGGATAAGCGCGCTCGGCAGCGGCAAAACAGGCGCCAAGGATCGCTGGTGGCAGGTCCGGCGGAACACGGCTCACGATGACTCGCCACGCTTGCCGGATGTGAGCTCTCCGACCTGGCCGGACAAAAGTCGATACGCCGAGTGAATCGCCGCAAAGCGATCCGCCAGCGCTCGCTGTTCCGCGATCGAGGCCTGCGGAAACTGATCGGGATGAAGGCTGCGTGCGAGGCGTCGGTAGGCGCTCTTGACCTCACCTCGGGTCGCGTGGTTCGGCAGATCGAGCAGCGAATAGGCCGCCGCCAGCCGACCGCTCGACATCCCAATCACCAGCACCCCGAGCGCATCCAAAAACAGCAGCAGCCGAATGAGTCTCGACATCGGCAGCTCACCGCTCGCCAGCAGCGCATCGAGCGTGTGCGCCTGTTCGAGCCGAGACAGCACCGCTCGTTCGTCCACTTGCAGCGCCGAAACATGCGGCGGAAAGCTGACCGTGACCGACTGCTGGCCGATGCGCTCGCGCAGCCGTTCAGTGGACAGCGTTTGCGCTTCTATGTGCTGCCGAATGCTGGCATCTGGTCGAAATGGTTCCACCAAAAAACGACCCGAAAGCGCCTGGCCCAGCCGAAAGTGCGCGGTTCCGCGTGCTCGCAGCAGATAACGCACCTGCGATTCGTAGCCCACCGGCGCGTGCGGCCCCACATCGAGCGCCAGCACAAATCCGACGGAAAGCTGGAGCCGGAGCATGCCCTTTGCCGTCTCGACTTCTAACAAACCGCGATGGCCCTGGGCTGTGTGCTCATAGACCAGTCGGGCAATCTCGAGCGGGCCTGGCAGGCGTTGTGCGGTCACGATCGTGGCGGAGTGTAGCAAAGGATCTTGCGCCGCACAGAAAGAGAAGATAAGTAAATCAATCTTGTTTGGCAGGGCGCAAAGCTCAGCTCTCCGATTGTCTAAGGAATACTTCACCATGGCCAAAGCCGGTTTACACCCCAACTACCAACTCGCCACCATCACCTGCGCTTGCGGCGCGGTACATGAGATCGCATCGACGCGTGGTTCGTTCTCCGTCGAAATTTGCTCGGCTTGCCACCCCTTCTATACCGGCAAGCAGAAGCTGCTCGACGCTGCGGGCCGTATCGACCGCTTCAACAAGCGCTATCAGCTAAAGCCCGGCGCGACCGCTGACTCTCTCAAGGTCGTCGAGAAGAAGGCTGAGGCTCCAAAGGCCGAAAAGAAGGCTGAGGCTCCAAAGGCCGAAAAGAAGGCCGAGGCTCCAAAGGCTGACAAGAAGCCGGAAGCCCCCAAGGCCGAAAAGAAGGCCGAGGCTCCAAAGGCTGACAAAAAGCCGAAGGCCTAAATTCACGCCCTCCCTCTTCATTCACCTAGCCCATGTCGATGTTCGACAAGCTGGCTGAGGTCGAGAATCGCTACCAGGACCTCGAAGTCCAGCTAGCCGATCCCGACGTTCTGGCCAAACAAAGTTCCTTCCTCAAGCTCGCCAAAGAGCGCGCTGAGATCGAAGAGCTTGTGCTCGCCTATCGCCAGCACAAGAAAGTCCTCGAAGATCTCGAGCAGAACGCACCGCTCTTGCGTGAGTCGGATGCCGACCTGCGCACAATGGCGCGGGAGGAAGAACAACGGCTGCTGGCGCTACGTGAAGAGATCGAGAACAACCTGAAGCTGCTGCTGCTGCCGAAAGACAAAAACGACGATAAGAACATCGTCCTCGAAATTCGAGCGGGCACTGGTGGCGAAGAGGCGGCCCTGTTTGCGGGTGATCTGTTCCGCATGTACGGCCGCTACGCCGAACGCAAGCACTGGCGGCTCGAAATCCTCAGCATCTCTGAGGCGGCGGCGGGTGGTCTCAAAGAAGTGATCGCGATGATCAGTGCATCCTCGAACGGGAAGGTCTACTCCGACCTAAAGTACGAGTCCGGCGTGCATCGCGTGCAGCGCGTCCCCGAGACGGAAGCGCAGGGACGCATCCACACCTCGGCAGCAACGGTGGCAGTGCTTCCGGAAGCCGAAGACGTGGATGTCCGAATCGAGGACAAAGACCTCCGCATCGAAGTGATGCGGTCGGGTGGTCCTGGCGGTCAGTCGGTCAACACCACCGACTCCGCTGTCCAGATCATGCATATCCCAAGCGGCATCATCGTTCGCTGCCAGCAAGAGAAGTCGCAGCATAAGAACCGGGCCACTGCGATGCGCATCCTGCGAACCAAGCTGCTCGATATCGAGCGCGAGAAGCAGGAATCCGCCGAGCGCGAGGCCCGTCGGCTCCAGGTCAAGAGCGGTGATCGGTCGGAGAAGATCCGAACGTACAACTTCCCGCAGGATCGAGTGACTGATCATCGCATTGGGCTCACTCGACACAACTTGCAGAAGTTCATGGACGGCGACATCCAAGATGTCATCGATGCGCTCCGCGCCCATCACCAAGCCGAAGCGCTCAAGGGCGAGACGTAAGCTCCCACGCCAAGCGCGAAAGCGCCCGGATCTGCCGACTGAAAAGCTGTCGTTGGGCGAAAATGGCTGCTAGCGGGTAGTGCCCCAGGGGGGACGACCGAGCAGCGCCTGATAGACCATCGAAGCGGTGGCGATCCGAACGATCATGCCGCCGAAGGTAATCGGCTCTCCGATCTTGATGGGAATCGGTTGCGACGCAGCGACTCGCAGTCCGTCGATGGTGGTGCCGTTGTGCGAGTTCGCGTCAATCACCACCCAGGTTCCGTTCGGCTCCTTGCGAATGTGCGCGTGCAGCTTGGACACCGATGGGTTTCGCAGCACCACATCACAATTGCGGGCACGGCCGAGTGAGATTCGATCGGAGTACGGATTGTTGGGTGCCTTGATGAGCGGCACCACTCGCACCTGGCTCGTGGGACGACCGCGTGCCGCATCCTTCGAAATGACCTGGGTTGCGAACGACGAGACACCAACCGTATCTACCGTCTCGTAGAAGACAAGGAAGAGATGCGGAAAGCGGTTCGCAAACTCCTCTGCCCCTAGCTTGTTCGCAAGCTCCGTGAGCTCCGTTGTGTCGAGAGCGTTACTCATCGGGTCAGCCTAAACTTCCAGGAGTAGAACTCCAGTTTACGCGATCGCCGCCAATAGGGAAGCGGCCTAAGCAATTTGTGTGGCGTCAGGCGACAAACCGACGATTCAGCCTAGAAATCGGCTGGTAGACGGACTCGACCAAGCTGCTGTTCTGCAGCAACGATCGACTCCAACAACTGCTGCACTGCGCGTCGCTCTTGGCTGTTTGACGCCGATTCGGCAGCAGATGTGACTCGCGCCGCAATCCGCTCGACGCTCTGTCGCACAAAGGCGAGCCCGATCGGTGAGCCTTTTTCTGCGTTGAGCGCCAGCGATTCGGACAGTAACGCGATCGCCCCACCGAGCTGTCCCGTTGACGCCAATACGTCCGCCATCGCCGCCGTGGTTCGCGCCAGCCCGAGGACATCGTGTAGCTCGCGCTCGATCTGCGCCGCCGCCGACAGATGCGCAATCGCCGCTTCGTGCCGCGCCGCCCGTGTCTCCAGCCGTCCCAGCGTCTCCAGCACATACGCCAGCTCGCGACGCATGCCGAGGCGCTTATACGTCGTCGCCGCTTCCTGGGCATGAGATCGTCCCAGTTGCACCGCATCCAGCTCTCGCCCTGGTCGCGACGCCACATGCAGCGGCAGCCGTGCCAACAGATGCTCCGTCTCAGCCAATTCGATAGCGGCTCGCTCATCGTCGATTGCAAACCGACCACTCGCAAAGAAGCGTCGTGATTCTTCGAGCAGATGCGCCGCCCGAACGGGATCACCCACTCGCACATAGACCGCCGCTTGATCGTTTAGCAGACGCGCCGCCACGGCCGCATCGCCTGAGGCGAGCAAGGCTCGTGTCGTCTCCGCCAGCACAGTGAGCGCCGCTTCCAGAGACGGCAAGTCACCAATTTCACACAGCACCGCCGCAAGCTGAGACGCGACCTGAGCGCGTAGCTCCGCAGGATCCGAAGCCTGCAGCAAGGCTTTCGCCTGCTCGAACGCCTGGAGTGCCCCGGCCAGGGTGAAGCGCGCATCCGGTCCGTTTCCAAGCCAGCGAATGCGACCCAGCGCACACAACACCCGAATCCGCAGCCCGCGACGGGAAGCGGTGTCTGGCAGTTCCGACAGTTGATGCATCGCACGATCGATCAAGCCCATCGCTTCGCGCAGGGCCCCCACCCGAAGTGCTTGCTCGATGGCGAGCAGGTAGCGATCGATGCCACGGTCCACGTCACCGGCTTCAATCAAATGTCGCGCCGCCCGTGCTGAACGACCGGCCCGAGGCGGATTTGCGACCTCCGCCGGAGCGTGACGGGGCGACTCCGCAAGCAGTGCCGGGTCCACTTTCGCACGGTCTGGCGCGGACGGTCCGCTCGCGGCGACGCCACCGTATGGCCAATGCAGCGTTGGCGACAGCTCTTGTTTGGTCAGTGGAAGCTCTGCCGGAACCGCCCCTGGAGACGCGGTAGGATCGGGTGATTGATCGGTGGCTGGCGTTTGGTCAGAGCCTGGGGCGATCACCTCCGACATCACGATCGCCGGGGCCACAGGCACACTGATCGGCACCTCGCTTATCTCGGCAGTCCCAGAATCCGTAGCTTCGGGTGCGGGTACCGATGCGGACGCAGGTACGGATGGGACGTCGACGGCTTCTCCCAAGTCACCCCGATTGGACGCGGCACTCGGCTTCACGGGGGTCTCACCGGTAGGGATAGCGGATGTCAGGCGCTCCGACAGCAGCAGCGCGAGTCGACGATGATAGGCCCGCGCTACTGAGGGCAGAGTCTTGGCCAGAAGCTGTCTGGCCAGCTCCGGCTGTAGCTCGAAGTGCCCTTCACCATCGTCCTCGATTGCGATGCCTGCATCGACCGCTTCTTGCAGACAGGCCAGCACCTTCGCTTCCGGCAGCAACAGCAGTTCCGAGAGAACTGGCAGCTCGCAGCCCGCTCCTGCAATGGCCAAACCGCGCAGGACCAGCAGCACTTGTGACGGCAAGGACCATATCGGCAGCTCGCGCTCGGCGAGCGAAGTCTGTTCTTTCGCCAGTTGAATCACCGCTTCCTCACCACCACTTCGGCGCAATGCGACGAGTAACTCGTGTGCCGGGCCGGACTTCGGCTCGGTCGAAAACACCAGCAGCAACGGCACGGCCGATCGCCGAGCAACGAGCAGCGTCAGCAGGTGAAGCGTGTCGGCATCCGCACGCTCGACCCGGATAAACGCGACCGCCCAGCGCCGATTCGTCTGCACCGAGGACTGCCCCAGCGTTTCGAGCACATGCACAAACCGATGCAGCGGCGACTCGGTCTGATCACCAATCAAGCGACGACGAAGGCCGCTCAGCACCCGATCTGCGGCGACATCAAGGCCAGGCAATAACCCGAACCCGGAACCGCCACCGACACGCAGCTCGCCACGTAGTTCACCAACCAGCTCCCCGATCCGACGCTGTGCTTCACTCATCGCACCAAGAGGCTGTGGATGGACCCCGCAGTCCTGCACCACCAATCGAACCATTGAATCGGCCCCACTCACACAAAGCGGCGCTGCCTCTCCGATCGCCGCTGTATGTAGACCCGCCGCCAGCCGCCGCCAAACCCTCGTCACGGCCTGCTCACCCTCTGCCTGCTCGCCACATCGCGCCTGATCTTCCGACCGCTCAATGCTCATCGCCTACAGCCTCCAGGGGGGCAATATTACGGGAAGATAGCGGCTATTCGAAGAACCCTACCCACGCCGAAATCGCCCGTTGACAAAGCCCGGTGTAGACCTATAGAGTACGCTACCTTATGACATTTAGCTGGCCCAGATTGTTTCGACGGACACGTTAGGGCGCAAGTGATCACAGAAGCCAGGCCAGCGATATTTTTCCGACGGGTAAGAAGGGGTTCCTACAGATGCTGAACGAAAGTCAGCGGTCGCAGCTTGAGAAAGTACTCCTCGGCGAGCGTGACCGTCTCGTGCAGGCGGCGAAAGATGGGCTCAAGTTCAGCATGGAGCGCGAGCGCAGCATTGGCCGTGACTCCATCGATGAGTCAATGGAAGAAGAGCTGTTCTCGACGGAGCTTCGTCTGCGAGACCGAGAGAAGTTCCTGCTCCACAAGATCAATAGCGCGATCGAGCGTCTCGAAAACAAGACCATCGACGAATGCGAGGACTGTGGCGAGACGATTTCCTTCCGTCGCTTGATGGCTCGTCCGGTGACGACCCTGTGTATCGACTGCAAGGAAGAAAAAGAGAAGGAAGAGCTGACCAAGAGTCAGACGGTTGGTCGCGGTGGTGGTACGGAAGAGTCTATGGGCGACCACATGGACGATGAGTGATAGGATTCTACAAGTTCGCACGCAGCACAGCTTTTCGAACCACGTCCCCGGCGACTTCTCCGTCGTCGCAACCTAGGTCAGCAGATGGATTCCCAGCGCTATAAAGTCACAGACCGACTCGACGCCGGCGGCATGGCGGAGGTCTTTCGCGGCATCGCCGAGTCTTCGGTCGGTGGTCTCAAGCGTGCGGTCGCCATCAAGCGCATCCTCCCGAACCTCACCAAAAACAAGCGCTTCGTTCAGATGTTTCTCGACGAGGCCCGCCTGGCACTGCACCTTCAGCACACCAACGTCGTGCTGGTCTATGACGTCGGCTCCTCGGGAAGTGGCGACGACACGTCGTACTTCCTGGTGATGGAGTACATCGACGGCTGCAACTTGAAGGTGCTGCTTCAGACGATCCAGGGGATGGGGCAGCGGCTGCCGGTCAGCCAGACGCTCTACATCATCATGGAGGTCTGCAAGGCGCTGGCGTACGCCCACGATCTCAACGATCCGGAAACGGGTAAGCCGCTCGGCATTGTCCACCGCGATATTTCGCCTCCCAATATCCTCTTTTCCAAGCGCGGTGAGGTGAAGCTGGCGGACTTCGGTCTGGCCAAAGCCGCGTCGCAGGTCGAGAACACCGACCCCGGCGTGGTCAAAGGCAAGTTCAGCTACCTGTCACCGGAGGCCGCTCGTGGAGAGGAAGTCGATCGTCGCGCCGATATCTTCGCAGTCGGCATCCTGCTCTATGAACTACTGATCGGGAAGCGTCTGTTCGATGGTGAGACCGACTACGCGACGGTCAAGTTGGTCCGCGAAGCAGTCATTCCATCGGTGGTTGCGCAAAACCCCGACTGTTCACCAGAGCTAGAGACGATCGTCCGCAAGGCGCTCGCTCGCGACCGCAACCAGCGCTACCAGCGCGTGGAAGAGCTGCTCGAAGCGATTGCCCATTACTTGTTTTCGCGCGGCATGAAGGTCACGAGCCGCGACATTGAGCAGCTCATTGCCAAAGTCTTGGCCGAGCGCCAAAAGTCCAAGCCGCAGGCGCAAAGCACGCTCATCGATAACCTGATCCAGGACGAAATTCTGCGCTTCACCTCGCTCGATGAAGTAGGCGAGGAGCAGGCCAAGTCCAATGAAGGTCAGGCCCCGCTCAACCCCGACCAGTTCATCGATCCACGGGGATGGATGAACGAGAGTCAGTCGAGCATTCCCGCGCAACCGCCAACCACACCTACCTCGGGGCCGGGTCTCGGCAAGAGCGTCTCGCCGCTGGAATCTGTACTTGCGGATAAGCCCGCGACTGCGCCGCCAGTCGTAGCCCACGTACCGAGCACTCACGCGGAAGCATCGGGATTTCGCACACCGTTGCGAAAGCAAAGCGGTCCGCCGCTGGTCCCGATTATTATGGGAATTGTCACGGTACTGCTCCTGATCTTGGGCTACCTGCTGTTTGGTCGCTGACCAGCGGCAGCCGCCCACTGCCCTGCTGCATGGAGACGGCTGATGAGCCCGGCGTTCTTACCGCATCGCGGACCCAATCCCAACGTGTTGGCCCTGGTACTGGCTGGTGGTGAAGGCCGCCGTTTGTGGCCCCTCACCGCCGATCGAGCCAAGCCCTCGGTACCCATCGGTGGCCGTTATCGCTTGATCGACTTTGTGCTGTCGAACCTGGTGAATTCCGGGTTTCTCAAGATCAAAGTGCTCACGCAGTACATGAGCGACTCACTGAACAGTCACATCGCCCGCGGCTGGAGACTCCCGGCGATGCTCGATCAGTACGTGGAGCCAGTGCCCGCGCAGCAGCGTCGTGGCCGCGAGTGGTTCAAGGGCTCTGCCGACGCCATTTTCCAGTCACTCAACGTGATCACCGACGAAGATCCCGACTACGTCATCGTCTTCGGCGGTGATCACGTCTACAAGATGGATGTGCAACAGATGCTCGATTTCCACTTGGAAACGGCCGCTGACTGCACCGTCGCCTGCATCCCGGTGCCCGTTTCGCAAGCCTCGGCGTTCGGCGTCATCGAGGTCGACGCCAACTGGCGAATCCTGTCGTTTACCGAAAAGCCCGAAAAGCCCTGCGAAATCCCCGGTCGACCCGGCTGGGCGCTCGCCTCGATGGGCAACTACATCTTCAATACCCGCACGCTGATCCAGCAGATTGTGCTCGACGCTGAGACGACCGCGAGCAGCCAGCACGACTTTGGCCGAAACATCCTGCCCGACATGGTCGGCAAACGCGCACTCTACGCGTACGACTTCATGCGCAACGACATTCCCGGCATGGACGAACGCGAGCGAGGTTACTGGCGCGACGTCGGAACCATCCAGCAGTATTTCTTGGCGAACCTCGACTTTGTGCAAGTGGTGCCGGTCTTTAACCTCTACAACTCGCGCTGGCCGCTGCACACCTGGGTGCGCTCGCTGCCTCCCGCCAAGTTTGTATTCAACGAAGACGGACCCGGTGGTTCGCGCCGTGTCGGGTTCGCCACGAACTCACTCGTCAGCGAGGGCTGCATCATCTCGGGCGGTCACGTAGACCAGAGCGTGCTCGGCCCCCGCGTCCGCATCAACAGCTTTTCCCACCTCGAACAGTGCATCCTCCATGAGTCGGTCGACATCGGCCGCCACTGCCACATCCGCCGCGCCATCATCGACAAGCACGTCCGGGTTCCAGCGGGCACCGAGATCGGCTTCGACCCCGAGGCGGACCGTCGCCGATTCCAGGTCATCGATGACATCGTGGTCATCCCGAAGAACTACGACTTTGGATAGTGGGCGAGTTGCGACTCAAGGACGGCTTGGTTTGGCGGCCAGCCGGACCGTGACGTGGTCTGGGTGGGCGCGATTGTCGAGGAGAACCAGTTGGGCGGTATCGCCTTTTTGACGCAACGTCTGCCACACGGCATCGAACCGCTGGAGCCGCAGGAGTAGCTCTTGGTCCGTGCCCTGACCGAGTCGAATCGTCGAGCCATCACCCGTGGAAAAGGTGATGCCATTGATCTGGTCGACGTGGACCTCTCGCACCGTCGGACGTCCTTCGCGTTGCTGATACAGCGCCAGCGCGTGGAGCCCCCGCCGTAGCTCACTTTGGGCCCATTCGCGATCGAGCAGATACGCGGCTCGACCCACCCCGGTCAGAATCGGCAGCCCGCGCTCGTAGTCACTCGCTTTCGCCCGTCGAAACACTTCACCATCGGTGGTGATCATGTACAGCGAGTCAAGTGCAGCAAGCGCGGCCGGTTCAAACTCCTCGACGACGATTCGTAGCGCGGCGGGCAAGCGCTTCTCGACGTGGATGTGACGCAGCCATGGCTCGCGACGCAGCCGCTCGGCGACCTCGGCGGTATCGAGCGAGATCAGATTGCGACCAAGCTGGACCCCGGCCAGCGTGTGCAGTCGTTCCGTCGTCACATGGCGCGTTGGTGATATCTCGACGGTCGACACCGCAAACCGCGGGCTGTGCAGCAAATAGTGACGACCCAAGATCACGCCACCGCCGAACAGCGCGGTCAGTCCAAGATACGTCACGATCGCCAGCAGCAGCGACGCCGCAGACCTTGAAGTGGCACTTTCTTGGGTTTCCACTGACTCGCGAGCGACTCGGCCACGACGACGATTCTTGGGTCGCCAGAAGAGCAGCGCACGCAGCCACACCCCGCGACGAACACGCAGGGCCCTGCGCCCGGATTTGCGACGAGGCAGCAGCGACATGAACCTCCGAGTCTAGGAGCGAGACGGCAGCTTGTCCAAAAACCGATCCGGCGCGCCGACCAGAACCAAACTTGGTTACCGATGGATGGACTGACCTGCGAATCTAGGCCGCGCCAGCCGCCACGAGCAGTGGTGCCGGCCCGAGGGCCCGAATCCGGCAAACAACCGCTGCCACCGTCGACAAGGTCTCGTCGATCGCGGCGTCGCTGGTACCGATACCGAGCGAAAACCGAATCGCCTCGCGGGCCACTGCTTTGGGCTGTCCGAGCGCACGCAGCACCGGCGATGCTTCACTCGATCCTGAGCTACAGGCAGCACCGGTGGACACGGCGATCCCGTCGAGGTCCAGGCTCATGAGTAGCGACTCTCCATCAACATCGGCAAACCGGAGGTTACAAACGGTAGGGCTGCGCTTGTCGACATCGCCGTTTACCGAAACACCACCGAGCGCGATCAGTCCAGCTTGCAGTCGATCGCGACGAGCCGCGATTTCGGCAGCTCGGGGTAACACGTCACGGACGGCCAGATCGGCGGCGATCCCAAAGCCAATGATGCCCAGGAGATTTTCGGTACCAGCCCGTCGGCCACGCTCTTGCTCTCCGCCTACGAGCAGGGCGGGCGCATCGATGGACAGACCACAGCCACCAGCGACGGCCTTTGGACCTGCGACGTACAGCGCGCCGATGCCTTTGGGTCCATACATTTTGTGCGCCGACACGCTGAGCGTATCGACCCCGAGCGAGCGCACCGAGACAGGCAGCTTGGCGATGGCCTGGACCGCATCGCAGTGAACCAGCGCGCCGTGCTCGTGGGCAAGCTGCACCAGCTCCACCATCGGATAGACGTTGCCAAGCTCGTGGTTGCACAACGAAAGCGCAAGCAGCGCAGCCGGATCGCTGGTGAGGATGCGACGCAACTCGGTTGGATCGATTCGACCATGCTCGTCGACCGTCAGCAGCGTGACCCGAAAGCCATGGTCGCGTAGACGCAAAATCGGCTTTTGTATCGAAGGGTGTTCGAGCGGGCTCGAGATGACATGAAGAGGCCGACCACGCCTTTGCGCCACCTCCGCCAACGAAAAAATGGCGGTATTGTTGGACTCAGTCCCACCTGAGGTAAAAACCAGCTCGCTGGGATCAGCCGACAGAAGCTGCGCGACTTGGCGACGAGCCGTCTCCACTGCTTGGCGCGCCTTCCGACCTTCGCAGTGCAGTGACGATGGGTTGCCAGAAAGCGACAGTGCCTCGGCCATCGCCGCAGCAACCAGGGGATGCAGCGGCGTGGTCGCGCTGTGATCGAGATAGATGCGAGACATGCGATTTACAGGTTGATATTGAGCGATTCAAGATAGCTCGGATAGCTCTTGGGAAAGACGCTGGTGTCGAGGGTCCAGCGATCGTGTCCAGTCATCTCGTAGCGAATCGGATAGGGCCTGACGCGGGCCGCCTTGCCGTGACCATCAACGTCGACCTCGCACAACATGGCGCGATTTTGGTAGATCACGCGACCCTGATAGGCCGCGCCTGCCGCCATCACCAACGTCTGACGATACGGGCTCGATACCCACTGCGCTTCGTTTTCGTGAAGGTGGCCGCGTAATACGAAGTGGCAGTGCTCTTGCAAAAGCTGCTCGATGTTGCGGCGCTCGACCTCGGACAAGTCCTGCACCGGGTGATGCATCAGCGCGATCCGCAGTCGGGCTTTTTGGACGTGCGCCAGTTGAGCGCGCAGCAGTGGCTCTCCGATGAACAGCTTGCCACTGTCGTCGTCGGCTTGCGCAAACCAGGCGGTATTGAGCGGAACCAAGCCCACTTCCAGGCTGCGGATGCGCAGGATCTCGGCCCCAGCGGTCGCCAAATGCGAGGTCGCCTGGCGGGGCGGCTCTTTGCCAAAATGCCCAGCTTTGTAAAAGCGGTTGTAGAACTGCACAAACGCGTCGAACTTTTTGAGGTGCCAGCGCTCGGCCTGCGGCTGAAAAAAGAACATGGCCTCGTCGTGGCTGGTGAGGGTGCGCTGAAGTCCGACACCGCGTGAGCGTGACACATCGTGATTGCCCGGCACCATGATCACGTTCTGCGTTGGAACACCGCTGTGTTCACACAGCCGGAGCAGGTATTCCTCGGCGAGCCGGTATTCGTTTTCGCTGCCGCTCTGCGCAATGTCGCCGGTCACGAAGATGCAGTCGAGCCCGCGTCCGGCACGCCGCATATCGCCGATCGTGTTCAGTAGCGACTCCAGCACGATGCCCGCGCCCTGCGCCTGGTGTTTGTCCGAAAAGTGAAAATCCGAGACATGCAGCCAGCGAATCGTCATCGGGCCGGGATGTTCTCCGACCGTCGCAGCGTCTAGCCGAGGATGATGGTCCGCCGAGTGCGAATGACCGGATTGATTCCCTCCCGAGGAGGGACGACTGCTCCCACTGAGCGTCTCGACCCGTCGTCGTAGACACAGCTCGATCGCTCGACTGCGCGGCACCGCCAGCTTGCGTTCCCAGCTCACCAGCCCGTCGAGATAGGCCCGCCCATGTTCTTCCCAGGTAAATGGCACCGGCTGCCCGAGCAGCGACCACAACCCTTCGTAACCGCCCGGTAGCAGCGGACTCGATCCAAACGCGTTCAGCGCCGAGGCCGATAGCGGCGCAATCGCGGGTGAGCTTTGGCCCGGCATCATCAAATCCGGCAGCTCCAGCCGTCCCGCAAAAGCCTCATTGAGCAGCTTTTGACTCGCTTCCAGATCACGCTCGGCGGCCCGCAGTAGCTGCGCCAAGTCCCATAACTTCCGCCGGAGTGCCTCCAAATCGGGAAGCTGCGCCAGCATTTCGAAAAAGCGATCGCACAGATCCGGCCAGCCACCGGTCAGCTCGTGGAGCGTCCACAACAGCTCGGAAAGGAGTTGGGGATCACTACGCACCAGCCGCAGCGATGGCAACGCATCCAAAAACTCGGCGACCTGCGGCGTAAACACGACGTTGACGGGCAGCGCCATCAGCTCTGACGCTTGCCGGAGCCATGGACTCGAGCGCTTGTCGGTCAAACTGTCGGTCGACAGCAGCACAAAACACAGGCGCGGCGTCCGTCGCAGCGAAAACGGCGACACCGGCAGAAGTGCTTCGGTCGCGTCGGTGAACAACTGATACAGGTTGCCAATATAGAGCGGCTGAAGGACATGAAGCTTGTTCTGGGCCAGAAACTCCTCAAGCGCCGTCAGCACCTTTTCGTGAGGCAGCGCCGCGATGGTGTTGAGCTGGCGACGCCGACTCGCAGGCAGCGTCCGCCCAGTGTGTTCGACAATGGCGCGAATGAGCTGCGGCACCGAGGCATGTAGCGACGCCCGAACCGGTGCTGCGAGTCGAAAGGTGATGTCTTCTTCACCGTTTTCGACCTCAGCGGCAGGGTTCCAGTCCCAGGTCGAATGCAGCCCGAGCACGACCCCAAGCGATTCCTCGAGTGCTTGGGAAAAGTACAGAACGTGCCCCGAAACCTCTCGCCCATCGAGGCTGACTGCTGGATACCACAGGCAGTGCGCACGCAGCCGCTCCACGGGAACGGTCCGACCCGAAGCAATGTGGACCGCCATGCGCGGGAAGACGTACTGACCTAGACCCAAGCTGACCTCCTTACCGTGAAGCGAAGCATACGCTGACTTTCGGACACTGACGACCGCTGGTGACGCACACGGGTTGATTCGGGTGCCAAGCGGCCAGCGAACCTATGGTATTGACGTCTGCGAATGGGAGGATTTGGCATGGCCGCTGGATCGGGCAAAAAGACGGGCGCGGGTGGGACGAAAAAGAAGACGGTGGCGAATGGCGCTGCGGGGACGACACCGGTAGCCGAGAAACTGGCGGCAATGGTGCAAAAGGGTGCCTGTTTTTCAGTCTGGACGGCGGACTACGACGCCAATGATCTGTATCCACTCCAAATCGAAGCACTGGGGGACGATGGCGCGATGGTGCTGTCGTATCCCGATCCTCCGGCCCGGTCCGAGATCCGGTGTTCTGCCGATGCGATCGAACGCGGCTCTGGCGTGGTGTTCTTGTCGCAGTTCAGTGCACTAGCCGGCAAAGCGCAGACGAAAAACCGAGCACTTGCCACCAAGACCCACAGCCCGCCGTTTCTGCTCAGTCGCGAGTTTGTGCATCGGCTCAAAGCAGGAGAGTCGGTACCGCTCGAGGTGTACTCGGGATCATTTCGCCTGAAGCTGTTCGGCGAGGCACAGACCACCGTGCGCATCAATGAACAGCCGGTCAAGGTCCGCGTGCTCCATGCGCAAGACGACGGCGAGACGAGCTGGTCGCCGGTCGATCTGTGGGTGCTCGATCATCCCAAGTGGCCGCTCCTCATGAAGCTCGACTTCGGTGGCGAGTGCGAGCTGTCCCTGTTCGAGATCAAGCCCGCAAGCTGACCCACGCGTATCGGCTATGCTGTTCTGATGCAAAAAAGCCTTAAGACAGCTCAGGCGTGGGGCCGACCGGAGACCTTTTTTTCGGGCCGCCTGCGGAACGATAAAAAAGTGTCGCAGGGAAGGGGGGCCCCAAGCCGTGCGGCCACCAGCGTATTTCCTTGGCTGACCGTACTCCTGCTCACGGGGAGTCCGGCCTGCAACAAAGAATCGACCAATGACCCTCCGCTCGATGGAGGCATCGATCCTGCCGGGGATGCTGGGGTTCCCGAGGATCTGGCGATGGGGCCGCAGCCGATTTGTAGCAAAGACGGCTACTGCTGGCGCAATCCGCTGCCGCAAGGCAATGGCATAAACGGTCTGTACGTGGGCAGCGGTGGAGAGATCGTCACCGTCGGCGATCGCGGCACCATCCTCCGCTATAGCGGAGGCAATTGGACCCTCGAAGCAAGCGGCACCCAGAACCTACTTACCGCAGTCTGGGGACCGAGCGCCAAGGATCTGTGGGCGGTGGGTGGTAACGGAATGGTGCTGCACTACAACGGCAGCGCGTGGACTCCTCAGGTCAGTGGAACCCCCTTCCTCCTGAACGGAATCCACGGTGTCGATGCCAACAACCTGTGGGCCGTTGGGGCCGGCGGTCTGGTGATCAAGTGGAACGGCACGGCATGGAGTCCGCAAAGCAGCGGGACCACCACGACGCTATCAGCCGTGTGGGCCAGTGATGTTGGAACGGTGTGGGCGGTTGGTTCCGCAGGGGTCGTGGTGCGCTATAGCGGGGGCGCATGGGCACCGCAAGTGAGTGGTACCACCCGGACTCTGCTCGGGGTCACGGGAGTCGATTCCAGCAACGCCTGGGCCGTCGGTGACATTGGTACCATCATCCGCTGGAACGGCTCCGCTTGGTCGGTCCAAAACAGCGGTACTACCAATCGTTTTTATAGTGCGTACGCGGCCTCTGCGACCAACGTCTGGGCCGGCGGAATCGTCGGCACCATCGTCCGTTTCGATGGCACAAACTGGACTCCGCAAGTGAGCGGGACCACCGATGTGATTCATGCGCTCCATGGTCGCAGCGCTACTGATGTCGTCGGAGGAACGGACTCCGCTTGGGTGGTTCGTGGCAACGGTACAACCTGGAATCCACTGACCAAAGGAAACACCACCAGCGTGTATTCCGTGTGGGGATCGGACTCCCAAAACATATGGGCTGTGGGCGATCAAGGAACGGTTCTTCGCTACTCCGCAGGAACCCTGTCTACCCAACCAACCGGCACCACGCGGTCGCTCCAAGGAGTCTGGGCAAGCAGCGCGCAGAACGCCTGGGCCGTGGGTGTGGCGGGCACAGTGGTTCACTATGACGGCACCAACTGGAATCCAGTGACCAGCGGAACCGCAGCCAATTTGTATGGTGTGCACGGGCTTGATGCAGCGAGTACGTGGTGTGTGGGGGACTCCGGAACCATTCTGAAACTCGGCTCTGGAACGACCTGGATGACCCAAGCGAGTGGGGTCACCAGCGAGCTGGATGCCATCTACGCTGCCGATCCCACCCACGTCTGGGCCGTCGGGGCGGGCGGGGTCATTTTGTTTTACAACGGCACCAGTTGGTCTCCGCAAGCGAGCGGAACCACCGTCAAGCTGCGCGGCATTCACGGCAGCGGACCGAGCAACGTCTGGGCTGTGGGTGACGCCGGAACCATCCTCCGCTTCGATGGCAGCAAGTGGAGTCCGCAGAGTTCCGGAACCACCTTCGCACTCGGCAAAGTATTCGCCGTCAGTCCAACCAACATCTACGTTGTCGGTCAAGCCGGAGTCGCGATTCACAGCAGCAACGGCACCACCTGGAGCGCGGAAGACAGCGGTAGCTCAAACTTTCTGTTCGGAGTCTGGGGCACCGCAACCAACCTTTTCGCGGTGGGTGGAACCGGAACCATCCTCGAAAAGAAGCTCTGATTCAGAGCGGGCCGCTGCGGCGGTGCTATTCGCTCAGGCGAAAGCGGTTGCCCGAAAACGTCACACCGCTGCGCTGGCAGACATAGACGATGTACTGTCGGCTCGGCACGTCTAGCCGACGATAGGCCTGCTCGATCTGCGGTAGATCCTTCAGATTGCAGGCGGCCGCACCAATGATCCGATTCGCACGCACGGGGCTGTCGGTCATCCCGGTCTTGGCGATGGCGATGGCACCGCGATAGTCACCGGTGACATACGCGGTCTGCGCATTGGTCAGCGTATCGAGCGCTTCTTCCGGTCCCACGTTTGAGATCTGCTGCCGGGTCTCGGTGTGAATGACTCCGCCATTTTGACGAATGACGGTGCTTTGAAACACCACCCGCGTCGTCATCTGCGGTCTAGTCTCGACCACCCGAATCGGCGCTCGGGTCTCGACCCGGTGATGACAGCTTCGACTGCCGAACCCACCCATCAGCAGCCCGCCCATAAACAGACCAAAGGTGACGCCCGCGCACGCGGCCAAAATCGGCTTGTTCATACCTTCAGCCTACCGCACAACCGGCGGGTCCAAAAAGCGGCCGAACGTAGTCGTCTGAAAATGTTTGAGATTTCACGGCAGCCGATGACAGGGGCTCGCTCCGGTGCGGTAAAACCAAGCGAACATGACGGTTCGGAATGTAGTCAATGACTGGCTGTGGATCGCTCGTTACCACATCGTGCTCGTGGCGATGACAGCGATGGTGGTGTTTGGCTGGCTGATGTCCGGGCGCTATCTGGTCCCGCTCGCGGCGGTGGTCGGGATCGACTGGTTTTTGATCAATCTGCTCAATCGCATCACTGATCTCGCAGAGGACACCCACAACCAAGTTCCCGGCACTGCCCGCGTGGCTGCCCAAAAGGGATGGTTGACCGCGCTATCGCTTGTGCTGCTCGTCGGTTCGTTGGTGGCCACCCATCTGGTTTGGCCGCAGCTTACGCCGTGGCGAGTGGCGGTTCAGCTCATCGGGCTCGCCTACAACTACCGGGTGGTGCCAACACCGAGCGGGCTGTCGCGGCTCAAGGAACTGTACTTCTTCAAGAACTTCGGCTCGTCGGTGTTGTTCGTGCTGACCTGCTTTGTGTATCCGATCGTCACTGCGGGTCATGCGCTGATGACGATGCCAGCCATTGCCACCCTGGCGCTGTTCTTTGTGCTGTTCGAGACGACCTACGAAATCCTGTATGACTTTCGCGATCTCGAAGGCGACCGGCTGCTAAGAGTGCCCACCTATCCAGTGGTGCACGGAGAACAAACAGCCGAGCGGATCATGATCGGACTCCTTGCAGGATCGGGGCTCACGCTGATTGCGGGCGTTGCGCTGGGAATCTTGGGAGTCCGCGAGCTATTGATGTGCGTGGCACCGCTCAGCCAGTTCCTGTTCTACCGGCCACGACTCCGCCGAGGGCTGACGAGCAACGACTGTCTGTGGTTGACCCACCTGGGAAGCGCGCAGCTTGTGCTGTTCCTGATTGGCACCGCCTTCTGGCGCAGCGCCGGACTCCCAGAGAACATCTTTTTGCGCTAGGAAACCTACGAGCTCAGTCGAAAGTCGGTCGCCATCAGATAGGGCAGCGCCACCGCAGCGGTGTGTAGCCACAGATTTCGGTCGGTCGGTGCGCTGGTCACAAGGAGCACCACAAACAGCGACGCCGCGATCATCCGAGGCAGCGCGACTGCAAACGGAATCGATCCACCGCGACGGCGCGCCCGCAGGACCAGCGCGAACGCCAGCAACCCAAGGGCCACCATCGACTCGATCGAGCTTTTGCCGAGCTCGCCGCGCAGCGTGTGCCGAAACAGCGCCCACCATGAGGTCACGATCAGCGCATGGGTCATAAGGGGCGCGATCAGCAGGAGCCACAGGTGCCTGGCCTTCCGCTTCAGTCCCAGCACATAGTCCGCCGCCGCCGCAAAAAAACCCCAGCCGAGAATGCCAATCACGGGCACCCCGAGATGTCCCGGCTCGGCCCACGACCACAGCCCGGCACGCACCGCCACCACTTCCACCAGCGATGCATCGAAGGCCACGATCGCACCGACCAGCGTGGCCCGTTGCACCGGATCGCGCACGCTCGGCCACATGGTCTGACCTACGCTCCGTGCCGACATCACCACCAGCGGCCAGATGAGCGGCACCAGCAGCGGCACATCGATCACCCGCAAGGTCCACAGCGAGCTGTAACGATAGAAGTGATACAGGCTGATACAGCTCTGTTCGCCCAGATAGCCCGCTACAGCCAGCGCAACGTAGTCACGGAGCAGCGGACCCCATGCAGTACGCCGCGCCATGGCCGATAGTGCGAGCACGATGATGACGGCACATGCCGCCTGAAAGACTGGGATTGACACGAGCGGGGCGGGCTATTCCTCAAGGATGACGAGGATCTGGCCCTCTTGGGCGGGAGTGCCTTCTTTGGCGGGAATCTCGACCACTCGGCCCGAAATTTCGGACTCGACCGGCATCTCCATTTTCATGGATTCCATGATGACCAGGGTGTCGCCTTCACTCACCTCGGCCCCGATTACGGTCGTGATCTTCCACACATTGCCGGTGATGTGGGCCTTGACGTTGTGACGTTTGCGCATGGGGACTTTCGCCTCGCTCCCTTCGATTACTTACCGACCATCGTATCAACGACACTGCCCAGCTTGGCAGGTACTGCTTTGAACTTTAGCGCCGCAGAGATACCGTCGACGAAGCGATAGTTCCCCTTTTGGTCCTTGGCGAAGACGCAGCGCTTCTTGGGATCGTCGTTCGGATAGGTGGCGTCGCCGTTCTTGATCACGGTGCCGTCGCCGTCTTTGCAAACATCGACGAGGGCCGGCGTCTTTTCGGGATCGGCCGCCCAAAACGTCTCTATGCCATCCCCATCGACATCCATGTCGGGCAGGTAGTGTCCGGCGGCGTCCTTCTTGAGCCTGAGTACCTCGGCGAGCGCCCCGTTGGCAAACACTGCGTCGAACAGGGACTGCGGCGGTTTGAGGAAGCCACTCACTTCGATCTTGTCGAGTCGAGCCAGGCTGAGCGCTTCCAGCACGCCACCGAGCACCGCGTTGTCGAGATAGGTCAGGTTGCCGACATTGCGGAACGTCCCTTCGACCCGAGCGCCCGACAGCTCAAGCTGAAGCTGCTGATCTTTGATCGGCACCGACACCCGAAACACCGACGGTCCCGCTGCCAGCTTGTTGGCCTTCACGGTGCCGTTTTTGAACGAAAGGATCGGCTGACTTTGCGCATCGAGCGACAGCTTCTGCACATCGATCGGTACATTGGCATCGGCGAACGGATCACACTGTGGTGCGTTGTCGGGAATGCCATCACAGTTGTAGTCCATGCCATCGCAGCGCTCAGTCGCAGCGGCAATGCTCATCGACATTTTGGCGGGATGGCGAAGCTTCGCGAGTGCCACCATTCCACCGTCGGTCGGAATCATCGGCGAGGTCGCCCGATCATCGCAGTCACCTTCGGCCACCGTCACGCCATCGCCATCGAGGTCCATCTTCGCCGAAGCATCATCAGCAGGCTTTTTCTGCGTCGGGTTATCGGCCAGTCCGTCGCAGTCATCGTCCATGCGGTTGCCTGCCACTTCCGGCTTCCCGGCGGCGACGTTCTTGTCGTAGTCGTTGCAGTCGCCCTTGGCCACACCGTTCGATTCCGTCTCCCAGGTGTTGTCCTTGCCGTCGCTGTCGCGATCCTTCAGGAACTGTCCAAGGTACATCGCGAACTTCGTGCACTGCGAGTCACCCGAGGTCGGGCCAAAGACCTCCATCGGGATCACGACGTCATGCTTTTCCTTGAACGTGCCTTCCAGCTCAGGATTTGCCAGCGACGAAATCGCACCGAGCTTGTTGTCGGGCTTGCCATCTCCATCGAGGTCAATGCCCTGGCCACCGGCAGCAATTTCCAGGTTGCTGACGACCATGCTGCGCTGGCCTTTTTTGAAGTCGACCTTGTCGCCGGAGCACTCGGGCTTGGCTTCAAACGGGTTCACCTTGGGGGTGTTGTCGACGGGCATTTGGTCCGTATTGCCGTCGCCACCGCAGCTTAACGCCAGACCGGTTAGGCACAAAAAAGGAAGTATTCGCCGAGTACCGGAAAGCCGAGTTCGCATGTTCGCCTCCACGTTGCCAGGGATGAGAAGGCGCGCATCGTTACAACCCGGCCCGTCGCCCGTCAAGGACTTGGTGCGTCGTCAGAGGCTCTCACGGAATTGGTAGGCACACGGCGCAGCGGAAGCAGCAGCAGCAGGAACACTGCCGACAGCGCTGTCCCGAGGAGAAACGTGTTGCGATAACCGATCCTGGTCGCGAGGTAACCGGCGACGAGGCCGGTCGGCATCTTACCGAGCACTTCGACGCTGGCGAGCACGGTGTAATGGCTGGCCCCAATGCTGCTGTCGACCCTCAGCATCATGAACGCGAACATCGCCGTCGTCAGCGCTCCACCCGCAAAGTGCTCGAAGATCGACACCACGATGATGTCGATCGGTAGCGGTGGAGACAGAAACGTCAGGTAGCACTCGCCTCCCATTGCCGCGACGCGCACCACGCTGGTCAGCGCGACCGCCCACAGCATGGGAATGCGGCTGGCCAAAAGACCGCCGCTGAGCGAACCCAGTGTCGAGGCCACCATGCCCCAGACCCCAATCCACGCCCCAATTTGCGCCGGTTTATAGCCACTATCGACCAGAAACGAGGTGTACAGCGCGTCGACCAGCGTCTCGCCAATCTTATAGGTACCGACAAAGGCCAAAAGCCACAGCCCCGCCGGCGTCCGTAGCTGCTTCAGAAGGGTCGCGACCACGTCGGACAGGTGCTGTCGAACCTCGGTGATGCGACCTGCATCGGTGGGCTCTCGTAGCGGCAAGAGCGATAGCAACACGACGAAGATCAGCCCGGCGATCGCGAACAACATCCCGCGCCAACCAATGTTCGCCGAGGCTCGCAACAGCAGTCCGCCCCCAACCAGCATGCCGATCTTGTAACCAACCACCTGCGCGACGTTGGCCGGACCCAGCTCTTGCCCTTTGAACAAATCGACGGCCATTCCATCGACGGCAATGTCTTGCGTCGCGGTCAGAAAGTTCATCACCAGGATCAGGCCGATCAGCGTCGGCAGGCTGACCTCGGGCGGAAAAAACGCAGCGGCAATAAACGTCGCGCAGAGCAGAAGCTGGAGCGGCACAATCCACGACTTGCGACGCCCGAACGATTCCCAGCCGTAGCGATCGACGAGCGGTGCCCACAGCGCCTTGAGCAGCCATGGCAACGACAGCCCTCGGGCCAGCGTGATGTGCGTGAGCGACATTCCCGCCTGCCGCAGAAACGCCGAAAGCTCCTTCTGAAAACCAAACGGTAGGCCCTGCGCAAAATAGAGCAG
>ERZ724524.538-NODE-538-length-24746-cov-5.584545_pt1 | contig 24746 bp, 21 predicted proteins | sample MGYA00376057_ERZ724524 | MGnify/ENA primary metagenome ERZ724524 (study PRJEB28724, sample SAMN07190888) | wastewater metagenome | isolation source: influent of sewage treatment plant in Hong Hong | place: USA: Christiansburg, Virginia | collected 2016-03-01 ...
TGACTGGATATTTGCCGCCGAGCGAGGCGTCCTTGACCAGAATGCCGAAACCGGCCGCGCGCAGGCCGGCAATGCCGGCTGCGATGGCCGGGTAACGGGCGATGACTTCATCCGGCACGTCTGGCAGGCAGAGGCCTTCGCTGATTACCTTGAATTTGACGTGGCGTTCGAGAATTTCGGCCAGCGCCTGAGCGCGTGCTTCAGCCTGCGTGTTGCCGGCTGACATGCCATTGCTGACGTAGAGGTTGCTGATGATATTGACCGGGAAAAATACCTCGGCAGCATCACTCTGGCGAATGTAGGGAATGGCGCAAATGCCGCGCTCGAAATTGCCGGTGTTGATGTCGATCAGCGCTTCGGCCGGGATGCTGTTGTCCGGGTTGTAGAAGGCTTGCAATTCCGGCGTCAAAATTTCTGCCGGCCAGGCGGCGTCGACCGCGACAAACCACTTTTCGCGTGGGTAGTGAGCAAATTCACGCTTGGCCACCGTTTCGCCGAGGTAGTAATGGTTCCAGAAATAATTGCAGGAAAGGCGCTCGAAATATTCGCCGAGCGCGCTGGCGTGGGCGGCCAGCTTGGTTGCCCCTTTGCCGTTGGTGAACATCAGGTGGCAGGCGCGGTTACGCACATGCACTGACCAGACATTATCGACCGGGTTGAGCCAGGAGCATTCCTCAATATCAAAACCACGCGCCAATAATTTGGCTTGCATGGAGGAAATGGAGTGTTCAAGGGAGGCATCTTTGCCCGGAATAAAGTGTTCGGTTTGCATCGGGCGTCCTGCCAAATAAGTTAGCCGCGCAGTGTACGCTATGGCGATCAAAAGGCCACCCGGAATTGCCTGGAAGTGATGATGGAGATTCTGTTAGACCACCCCAGATCAAAGGATTACACTGATTCAATGCTATTTGAAATCGCCCGAAAAAATGGGCGAATGTTCACGGACCCATGATTTTGCTTACTCAACTCAATCTCGTTACCAGCGCAGGGCCAATGCCATGACTAACTTGAGCGATATTTCATCGGCAGACAATCTGCAACAAGAGCAGGCGCTGCTTGAATTCAGCAATACCATTCTGCAGCACATTTCGAAAGCAGCTCCGCTGGTCGAGGTGCTGAATTTCATTGCCCGCGGAATTGAAGCTGTTGAGCCTGAGATGCTCTGTTCGGTACTATTGCTTGATGAGAGTGGCCGATATCTTCTGCGCGGTGCGGCGCCCAGTTTGCCGCAGGAATACAACACTGCTCTTGATGGCGTTGAGATCGGGCTGTCGGTGGGTTCTTGTGGAACAGCCGCCTATCGCGGCGAGGCGGTATTTGTTGCCGATATTGCCAACGATCCCTTGTGGGTGAATTTCAAGGAGCTTGCCTTGGGACACGGCTTGGCTGCTTGCTGGTCCTCGCCAATTTTTTCCTCGCAAGGCAAGGTGCTGGGGACTTTTGCTGTTTATTGGCCGACGCCACAGCAGGAAGTCAGCAGCCTGGCTCGGCGCTATGTTGAGACTGCGACCCGATTGGCTGGTATTGCCATTGAAAGTGCGCAGCGTGAGGCCGTTTTGCTCGGCCAACTGGAAGAGTTACGGCGCTGGCAGCAACTCACGCTGGGCCGAGAAGGGCGGGTATTGAGTCTGAAGCGGGAGGTGAATGGTTTGCTGGCTCGTCTCGGCGAGGGGCCGCGCTATGGCAGCGTCAGTGGTGAAGAGGATGCCGCATGAAGCGCACGATCTTTGCGCTACTGGTTTGTCTGTTTGTCTCGCTGCTGGGTGCTGCGCATGCCGCCGACAAAACACCGACGCACCTCGTTGTTGCACTCGATGATAATTATCCACCCTATGTGTTTCGTGATGGCGACGGCGTGCTGAAGGGATATTTGATTGATCTCTGGGCTTTGTGGGCGACCAAAACCGGCATTGCTGTTGATCTCAAGGCTTCTGACTGGAGTGTGGCGCAGCAGCGTTTCGGCTCAGGTGAAGCAGATGTTCTGGATACTGTATTCCAGACTCCGGTTCGGCAAGAAATCATGGATTTTTCGCCACCTTACGCGGATCTCAAGGTGCAGATTTATGTGCATAAAAGCATTCAAGGCATTGACGGGCCGGCAACCCTGAAATCATTTGCGGTTGGGGCAAAAAATGGGGATGCCTGCATCGATAAACTTACCGATGCCGGTGTGGTCCGCCTTGATACCTACAGAAGCTATGAAGCGCTGGTCAACGCAGCGGTGGCGGGTGATGTACTGATTTTTTGTCTTGACGAACCGCCTGCAAATTTTTACTTGCATAAAACGGGTGCGGACAAGGATTTTCGCGCTGCATTCAATTTCTACAGCGGTCAATTCCATCGCGCCGTGCTCAAGGGACGTAATGATCTACTTGTTACGGTCAACCACGGTTTTGAAGCGATTTCCAACGCTGAACGTGAAGCGTTGCACGACAAATGGATGGGGCGCGCCCTGCATAGCCCGCTTGGCAGCGAACAATTGGGCTATTACTTGCTTATTGCTAGCGCACTTGGTTTGTTGCTGGTTGCCTGGAATTTTTTGCTCCGCCGTCAAGTGGCCAAGCGCACCCAGGAACTGGAGTCTGAACGCGAACGCTTGAGCGCGATTCTGGATGGTGTCGGTGGTTATATCTTCATCAAGGGTGCAGATTTTCGCTTTCAGTTCGCCAATCGTGCGCTTTGTGATCTGCTTGGCTGCTCGATAGAGGGGTTTGTCGGCAAAAGCGACGAGGATTTTTTTGATGCCGAAACCGTCGCTGCATTGCGTTCCAAGGATAGACGCGTTCTCGAGTTCGGCGAAAGAGTACAGAGTGTTGAGCAGCGTGTGGTCAGTCATGAAGGTGTAGCGCGCAGCTTCCTCTCGATCAAGGTGCCGATGCGCGACAAGTCAGGCAATATTGTCAGCCTGCTGGGCATCTCGACTGACATTACCGATCAGAAACGTACCGAAACGGCCTTGCGCGAACTCAGCAACGAACTTAATGCTACTCTGGAAGCAATTCCTGATCTTTTGTTCGAGATCGATGAGAACGGGCGCTTCGTCAATTATTGGGATAACGACACAGATGAATTGCGACTTCCAAAAGAGGCGCTGATCAATCATCAACTGGCCGAAACGTTTTCACCCACAGCGGTGACTTCGATTCAGGCGGCACTGAAAGAAGCCGCTGCGAGCGGGCGCTCATCCGGGCAGCAAATACTCCTTCCACTGACCAACGGCGAGCAGTGGTTCGAGCTTTCGACGGTGCTCAAGCCTGGCGACTCAACGCCGCGTCATTTCATGGTCCTGGCGCGCAATGTCAGTGACCGGCTTGCCGCCCAAACGGCTGCGCAGCTGGCACAAGAGGAAACCAAGCGCCTGTTGGCGCAGGCTGATGAATCACGTGCTGTACTACTCAGCATTCTGGAAGACCAGCGGATCAATCAGGATGCCCTGCGCAAACTTTCGCTCGCGGTTGAGCAAAGCCCGGAAGCTATTCTGATTTCGAATCTCGCTGCAGAAATTGAATACGTCAATCAGGCCTTCCTGAATTCCACGGGTTATGACTTGAGTGAAGTGCTGGGCCAGAATTCGCGCATGCTGCAATCAGGGAAAACGCCGCGCAGCACATATGAGGCGATGTGGAAAATCCTTTCGGCCGGTGGCGTCTGGTCCGGACAATTGATCAACAAACGCAAGAATGGCGAGATTTATTACGAATACGCCAGCATTTCGCCGATTCGTCAGGCGGATGGCAAAGTAACGCACTATCTGGCCATCAAGCAGGACATTACCGAGAAAAAACGCTTAGGTGAGGAGCTGGATAAACACCGCCATCATCTTGAAGAACTGGTCAACCTGCGCACAGCAGAGCTGGCTAGCGCCAAGGAGGCCGCTGAACTGGCCAGTCGCGCCAAGAGCACCTTCCTGGCCAATATGAGCCATGAAATTCGGACCCCGATGAATGCCATCATCGGGCTCACCCGCATGTTGCAAAATGGGGTGCCGGAAGCTGAACAACAGGACAAGCTGTCAAAAATCAGGGAGTCGGCTGATCATCTGATGGCGGTGATCAATAATGTGCTCGATATTTCGAAAATCGAAGCCGGCAAGCTGGTGCTTGAATCACTCAATTTCGATTTGCACCAGGTCATGGAGCGGGCTGTCGCACTGGTTGCCGAACGGGCGCAAGCCAAGGGCCTGGCGATCCAGATTGAAGCGCCATGCAAACTCGATTGCCACCTGCTGGGCGACCCGACAAGACTGACCCAGGCGCTGCTCAATTATCTGGTCAATGCCGTCAAATTTACCGAGCAGGGTTCGATCAAGCTGCGCTGCCAGTTGATCGAACAAAGTGCCGGGCAGGTCAGCTTGCGTTTTGAGGTCAGTGACTCCGGCGTCGGCATTCCGCCTGAGGCAATCGAACGCCTGTTCAAGGTTTTTGAGCAGGCCGACAACTCAACGACGCGCAACTATGGTGGCACCGGGCTGGGTCTTGCTATCACCGGCCACCTGGCTGAATTGATGGGTGGCGAAGCGGGGGTGAGCAGTACGCCGGATGTCGGCAGCACCTTCTGGTTCACTGCGCGTTTTGCCTGTGCCGAGGCCATGACAAGTGCCCTGTCGTTGTCAGCGACTAGCGATTCGGGAACTATCTTGCGCCAGGGCTTTGCTGATTGTCACCTGCTTTTGTGCGAGGATAATCCGATCAATCAGGAGGTTGCTCTTGCCTTGCTCAAGGATGTTGGCCTGCATGTTGAAGTGGTCTGTGATGGTACTCAAGCGCTGGAAAAAGTGGCCGCCAATCAATATGACCTGATTTTGATGGATGTGCAGATGCCGGTAATGGATGGCCTGGAAGCAACCCGGCGCATTCGCCAGCTACCAGATCACGCCAACTTGCCGATTCTGGCGATGACGGCAAATGCCTACGCCGAGGACAGGCAGGCCTGTCTGGCGGTTGGGATGAATGATTTTGTTGCCAAGCCGGTCGATCCCGAGACGCTCTATGCTGCGCTGCTTAAATGGCTGCCGAAGCGGAAGGCTGCGCCAGCCGTTATAGCAGCGCCGACGTTAGATGTTGATTCCGCTTTGAGCGAGGCGCTGGGCCAAATTATCGGTATTGATTTGAACATGGGCCTCTCCATTACGCGTGGCCGGCCAGAGCGCTATGCCCGACTGTTGCGCCTGTTTGCAAAGGATCATGCCAGCGATATGGAGCGGGTTCGAGCGAGCCTGGTTCAGGGAGACCGTGAGGCTGCCGAGCGGGTTGTGCATGCGCTGAAGGGGGTTGCTGGAACGCTGGGTATCAGCGAGGTTTACCCACTGGTGGTCGAACTCAATACACTGATTCGCTCATCTGTTGCGGTCGACGAACTTTTCGCCGCAATTCCTGCGCTGGATGCCGCATTGAAAACGGTTTGTACTGGGATTGATGCCCTGCCGGGCAACTTGTAGAAGGTCATCCCCGCCGCAGCAGGAATGACCTTGGCTGGTTTATCGCCGACTCTGAATTTCTTCGATATAACCCAGCATGCCAGTCTTGATATTGGCGGCATTGCCTTCGTCGGTGTCGATGTGCATGGCCAGGCGGAAAGCTGGATTGACTCGCACCACCACGTCGCCAAAGATCAGCTCGCGCTCACCTTCAAGCCGGACACGGACGACATAGTTGTCACGCACGCGGAAGCGCATCGCATCTTCCGGCGTCATGTGAATGTGGCGTTGGGCGCAAACCACGCCGCGTTCAATCACGGCTGTGCCATACGGCCCCTCAAGCGTGATCCCCGGTGTGTTGACGAGATCGCCGGACTGGCGAATCGGCGGTTGAATACCGACCTTGAACTGCTCGGTCATGGCAATTTCAACCTGGGTTTCCTTTCGCGTCGGGCCAAGCACGCGGACATTGGCGATACGCCCCTTGGGGCCAACCAGATGGACTTTTTCAGCACAGGCAAACTGGCCTGGCTGGGAGAGTTCGTGTTCCGGTGTCAGCTGATGGCCAGGGCCAAACAGCTTTTCAACATCGCTTTGTGAAAGATGGACGTGGTGTGCGGAAATCTCGACCGGAATCGGCGAGTCCGCTTCGTCTTCCTTCATCGAAACGAGCAACTGATTGCGTTCGATGGCGCGCAGGGTTTCCCAGGCAACCAGCCGTTCGTCATCGTTGGCCACGACAAGAATGGTGACCGGTGAATCGTCGGTTGAAATGATGGCGTGCGAGGTCAGCGTCGTCAGGTTGCGGTTCTTTTCCTCATCGAGCTTGATGCCCATGTAGCCGAGGCCCTGACAGGCCAGGCTGCGCACGGTGGCGCTGGTTTCGCCAATGTCGCCGGTAAAGGCAAGAACGTCAATGCCGCCCATGGCTGCGACGTAAGCGCCGATGTTCTTGCGTACCTGGTAGCAGAAAGCCTTGTGCGCTAGCAGGGCGCGGTGGTGGCCGTCGTTGGCGGCTTCTTCAATTTGGTGAATATCGCTCGAGATGCCGGAGATGCCCTTGAGACCGCTTTCGGTGTTGATCAGGGTCGACAGTTGTTCGGGCGACATTTTGTGATTTTCCAGCAGGTGGATCATCACCGCCGGATCGATGCTGCCGGAACGGCTGGGCATGATCAAACCATCGGTTGGCGTCATGCCCATGCTGGTGTCGACCGAACGGCCATGGTCGATGGCACACAGCGATGCGCCAATGCCAAGGTGGCAGGAAACGATTTCCAGCTCGCCGAGCGGGCGCTTCAATACTTCAGCGGATTTCAGCGAAACGTAACGATGCGAGGTGCCGTGGAAACCATAACGACGAATGCCATCCTGCTTGTAGAGGTCGTAAGGCAGGCCGTAGAGGTAGGCGTAGGGCGGCAGCGTCTGGTGGAAAGCGGTATCGAAGACGGCAACGTGCGGGATATGCGGGAACTGCTTCATGGCAACCCGAATGCCGGCGACGTTGACCGGATTATGCAAGGGTGCAAAGACCGACAGGCTTTCGATTTCGGCAATCACCGCCGGAGTGATGACGATTGAGCTGGCAAAACGGTTGCCGCCATGGACGACGCGATGGCCAACCGAAGTGACGTCTTCCGGGTGGAAGGTGAAAGCATCACCAAGCAGGGTGGTCGCTTCCTGCATCACCTTGAACAGGTCTGACAGCTTGAATGGTGCGTGCTGCATGGACTTTTGCTGTGGCCCGACGGTGACCGTGATATGGGTCATTTCCTTGTCGGCATGATCGATGATGCCATGCACATCGGCGCCACTGTCGTGCGTGTCGTAAATGCCGAAGTGGATCTGGCTGACGCCAACATTGAGCACAACCACCTTGCCGGGGGTATTGGTATTCAGGGAGAGGGCGTAGGGGTCGTCTGACTTGGTGACAGCATGGGCATGGGCCGTGTCGAGGTCCATCGACATGGCTCGTGTACGCTCAGTCAGAATGCGCGAAAGATAGCCGACCGCCTTTGGATTGGTCAGGATGTGGGTATTGAAGACTTCCTGCGGCACCATCAGGACAAAACAGCGGTTGCCGGCAATCACGTCGGCAATGATGCGATCCCCAGTGAGCAGGGACATGACGCCAAAAACATCGCCCGCTTCCAACTGGCTGATGACATTGCGCGTGCCGGTATTGTCTGTCATCGAAATCTCGGCATGACCGCTGATCACAACGCCGATGTAGCGTCCTTCATCACCGGTTTCGAGGATCGCCTCGTTGCCTTCGTAGGTGGCGAGGCGGGATTTGATGACAATCTCTTCAACCTTGTCGGCTGAAAAAGTCTCGAACAGCTTAACCTGTTCAAGGAAGAAGCGTTTCAGGTCAATTTCACTCATGCTGGTTCTCACTTAAAACTAATTTTTATAAGCGAGAGACTACCACTTTGCTGCATTGCAGCAAAGAGGGTTTTTGTGACAATTTGGTGAATTAAGCCTTCACGTGCAAGCCGCATTCCTTGGATTCGGGATCTTCCCACCACCAGCGGCCGGAACGGACATCTTCGCCGAGCGAAATGGCCCGTGTGCACGGGGCGCAGCCGATGCTCGGGTAGAACTTGTTGTGCAGTGCGTTGTACGGCACATTGTGCTGCTTGATGTAGGTCCAGACTTCCTTTTCCGACCAGTCGGCGAGTGGGTTGAATTTCTCCAGGCCATTGCCTTCATCGTATTCACGGGTTGCCAGGTTGCCACGCGTAGCCGCCTGTTCGGCACGCATGCCGGTAATCCAGGCGCGCTTGCCGGCCAGTGCACGTTTGAGCGGTTCCACCTTGCGGATGGCGCAGCAAGACTTACGCAGCGTGACGGATTCGTAGAAAGCGTTGATGCCCTGATTGCGCACGTAAAGTTCAACATCGTCAGCGCGCGGGAAAAAAACGGTCAGCTTGTGCTTATAGTGTTTTTCGACTTCGGCCATCAGGTCGTAGGTTTCAGCCGGCAGGCGACCGGTGTCCAGGCTGAATATCTTGATTGCCAGCTTGCCCTTGAGGATCAGGTCGGTAAGTACCATGTCTTCAGCGCCGAGGCTGTTGGCAAAGGTGGCTGGTGACCAGTTAGCAGCAATGTCGGCGAGCAGGGTTTTGGCGGCAGCAGTTTTGGTGGTGACGCTGGCGGTGAGTTCAGGTGTGATGTTGAGCAGGTTGGGGGTCATTGTCTTTTTTAGGCGGTGCGGCGGCGGAAGTAGGGTTCCGGTTGACCGGTTGAGGTCTGGTAGGTTTCTGAGAAGGGCGAAAAACCGGCTTGCAGCGCGTAGACCGCGTTTTTGCCATCCTTCAGGGCATAGCTGTCAAAGCCAACGCGCTGCATGAAGAACAACTGGTCGTGCAGCACATCGCCAACAGCGCGCAGTTCCCCCTGGTATTTGTAACGTTGGCGCAGCAGGCTGGCGCTTGAGTAACCACGACCATCGACGAACTTGGGGAAATTGACGGCGATAGCGATGAAATAGTCGAGATCGGCAGCGATGTCTTCAACCCGTTCATCCGGCTGAATCAGCAGGCCAATGCGCTTGTGCTTTGAAATGATCTCGGTCTTGCGCGCTTGCCAGACGGCAAACGGGAAAATGATGTCGCCAGCCGGCAGGGCAATGGTTTCCGGGGTTTCGCCTTCAGCAATTTCCAGCGTTTTCCAGGCGTCGACCGTAACACTTTGATTTTTGATCAGTTGAGCCATTATGCGGCCTCCTTTTGTGCTGCCTTGGCTTTGCCGTGGGCGCGGCCTTCATAAACGCGGTTCTTGAAGGGATCGATACCGATCCGGTCGAAGGTGTCGAGGAAACGCTCGTCGGGGTGACGGCTTTCGATGTAAACCTTGATGATCTTGTCCACCACATCCGGCATTTCGCCGGCCGAGAAGGAGGGGCCGATGACCTTGCCGAGTTTGGCTTCATTACCCTGACGACCGCCGAGCGTGACTTGATAGAACTCGTCATTGTTCTTGTCGACACCGAGCACGCCGATGTGGCCAACATGGTGGTGACCACAGGCGTTCATGCAGCCGGAAATATTGAGGTCGATGTCGCCAATGTCGAAGAGGTAATCGAGATCATCAAAACGCGCCTGAATGGCGGTGGCGATGGGGATGGATTTGGCGTTGGCCAGATCGCAGAAATCGCCACCGGGGCAGCAGATGATACCAGTCAGCAAGCCGATATTTGGCGTTGCCAGACCCGCAGCCTTGGCCTTATGCCAGACTTCGTAGAGATCGGATTTCTTGACGTCGGCGAGGATGATGTTTTGTTCGTGGCTGATGCGCAGTTCGCCAAAGCTGTACTGATCGGCAAGCTCGGCGACGGCCTCCATCTGTTCTGAGGTGATGTCACCGGGAGCGACGCCGTGTTTTTTCAGCGACAGGGTGACTGCGGTGTAGCCAGCGACCTTGTGGGCGAACGTGTTACGTTCAACCCAGTTTTTGAACGATTTTTCTTCAGGTAACACGACTTCGCCTACCGTTTCGTAAGCCGGTGCAGTGAAGTGAGCGGCAACGCGGTCAAATTCAGTTTGCGTAAGGGTGGCCGGGCCATCCTTGATATGCGCCCACTCGTCTTCAACCAGTTGGCTAAAGGCTTCGACACCGAGTGCCTGAACCAGAATCTTTATCCGTGCCTTGTAGGCGTTGTCGCGCCGGCCCTGGCGGTTATAAATGCGCAAGATGGCTTCGCAATAAGTCAGGATGTGCTGCCAGGGAAGGAATTCGCGGACGATCTGGCCGCGGATCGGGGTGCGACCCAAGCCGCCGCCTACGATGACGCGGAAGCCGATTTCGCCATTTTGTTCCTGCAGGTGCAGGCCGATGTCGTGGAACCAAGTGACGGCACGGTCTTCCCTAGTGCCGGAAATGGCGATCTTGAATTTGCGCGGCAGGAAAGCGAATTCCGGGTGGAAAGTCGTCCATTGACGGAGGATTTCAGCCAGCGGGCGCGGATCAATCACTTCGTCGGCGGCAACGCCGGCGAACTGGTCGGTGGTGATGTTGCGCAGGCAGTTGCCGGAAGTCTGAATGGCGTGCATTTCAACTTCGGCCAGTTCGGCAAGAATCGCCGGCACATCTTCAATTTTCGGCCAGTTGAGTTGCAGGTTGTGGCGCGTCGTAAAGTGGCCATAGCCCCGGTCGTACTTGCGGGCGACGGAAGCAAGCGTGCGCAATTGGACAGAGTTCATCATCGCGTAAGGCACGGCAATGCGGAACATCGGCGCATGACGCTGGATGTAGAGGCCATTCTGCAAACGCAGCGGGCGGAATTCGTCATCGGTCAGTTCGCCGGCTTGCCAACGGCTGACTTGATCGCGAAATTGAGCGACGCGCTGGATAACTAATTGACGGTCGATGGAATCATATTTGTACATTAAAAATCCTTAAGCAAAAACCAGCTTGCCGCCGATGAGAATGAGCATGGACGCCAGCAAGCGGCGAAGAATGTGTTCGGGTACCTTGGCCGAAACCTGAGTGCCGAGCCAGATGCCGGGCAGTGAACCAATCAGCAGGCTGCCGAGCAATGCCCAGTCGACCCCGCCCATGGCCCAGTGACCTAGACCTGCAACCAGCGTCAGCGGCACGGCATGCGCGACATCGGATCCGACAATGCGTACCGGTGAAAGTTTGGGGTAGAGAAAAAAGAGGGCTGCGACACCCAGTGCGCCGGCGCCGACAGAGGAAATGGTGACCAGCACGCCAAGTATGGCGCCAACGGCGACCGTGATTTTGCCCAGGCAGCACTTGCGGATGGCTGAATCCTCATGCTGGCTGGCGTAATCACGCAGTTTGCGGCCAAACAGGATGGCAATGGCGGTGAGCAACAGGGCAAAGCCGAGGCCATGCGAAATGATCTCGCCAATTACATTACTGCTCTTGGGTAGCTGCGAGAGGATCAGCAGCGTAATTGCGGCAGCTGGAATGCTGCCCAGTGCCAGGCGACCGGTAATTGCCCAGTCGATATGCCCCTTCTTGCCATGCGCCACGGTGCCACCCGCCTTGGTCAGTGCCGCGTAGAGCAGGTCGGTACCGACGGCGGTGGCTGGGTGTATGCCAAAAACCAGCACCAGCAGCGGCGTCATCAATGAGCCGCCACCGACCCCGGTGAGGCCGACAATCGCGCCGACCACAAAGCCGGAAAGGGTGTAGAGATAATCCATGGTGTGCATCGTATCAGTGACGATTTGAAACAAAAAGAATATTGGGTTAGATTGTTATATCTTTCAGTTATTAGGTGCTGTCGTGAAACTCCAGCAACTGCGTTACATCGTCGAAATTCAGCGCCAGGGACTCAATGTTTCGGAGGCAGCAGAAACCCTATTTACCTCGCAACCGGGGATTTCCAAGCAGGTCAAGTTGTTGGAGGATGAATTGGGGATTTTGATCTTCGAGCGCAGTGGCAAGCGTTTTACAGGTGTAACCGAACCGGGCAAGGCGGTCCTCAATATCGCCGAACGCATTTTGCGCGAAGCTGAAAATCTGAAGCGTGCCAGTGCAGAATTTGCTACCGGCGATAGCGGACGGCTGGTGCTGGCGGCAACGCACACTCAGGCGCGTTACGCGCTGCCGCTGGTGGTTCGTGATTTTGTCACGCAGCATCCAACGGTCAAACTCGAGCTGCATCAGGGTAGCCCGACGCAAATTGCCGAATGGGTGGTGAATGGCGAAGCGGATCTGGGTATTGCCACTGAAGCGCTGGATCAGTACCCGCAGCTTGTTACCTTGCCAGTGCGCCAGTGGAGTCATTGCGTGATCGCGCCGGAAGGCCATCCTATTCTTCAGTCGCAGCCGCTTTCTCTGGCTGAACTGGCCAAGTGGCCATTGATTACCTATGACACAGCCTTCACCGGGCGTTCGCGCATCAACCGCGCTTTCGAACGGATCGGCGCAGTGCCCAATGTGGCGCTGACTGCCTTGGATGCCGATGTGATCAAAACCTACGTCAGTCTTGGACTCGGCTTGGGCATCATTTCAGCGCTGGCTTTTGATGCCCAACGAGACAGCGGGTTGGCTGCACTGGATGCTTCCCACCTGTTTGAGTCGAATACCACACGACTGGCCTTGCGCCGTGGCACCTATCTGCGGCGCTACGACTACGATTTCATTGGCCTGTTTGCGACGCATCTGACGCGCCGTGTGGTTGATATGGCGCTGCAGGGCGGTGGTGCGGAATATCAGTTGTGAGGCTTCATACGCGGCTTGTTGTCGCGTAATACGAGACTGGGGCTGGAAAATGGGGCGAGTCGTTCGAGAAAGTCGAGCAATTCCATGACTGGCGAATTACGGAAGAACTTGGCCATTGGCGTTTCGATCCAGATCCGATCAGCGTAGGCATAGATTTCGTGCGGCATGTCACCAAAACCATCATGGTCACGGTCAAAGCCTTCGTAGGTATCCCAGATATTGCCTGACCAGTAATCATCCATCGGGTCGCCATCGCCAATAATCGATACCGGACAAATATTGCTTTCAAAATGGTTGTCGATCATCAGATGGCCGCCCATCGGGCCGTAGAAATAGACGCCGGTAATGTTGTGGGCGACGCGGTTGCCGTAAAACGTGATGCGGTTGGTCGGGCTCATTGGTGAATCCGCCATGAAGCCATGGGCGCAATGGACAATGTCGTTACCGATGACCAGCGCCGCCGAGGTTTCCTTGAGTGCAATGCCGGCGCCCGAGGCATCCATTGCGTGCATGATGCGGTTGTTGCGGATCAGAATCCCTTCTGAATTGAGCGCAATGATGCCGGTCGAATTCTTGTTGAGCAGGTTGCCTTCGATCAGTGTGCGGTGGGCAAAGAGCAGGTTGAAGGCACGCCGGCTGTCCTGAATTTTGTTATTGGTAAAACGATTGTGTGTCGAATTAGTGACGGTGATGTCGCGAATATGAGCGATATCATTGTTTTCGATACGGTTGCGTGTGCTGTACCAGAGGCGCAGGCCATCGCCGCGGTCAGCCGAGTCGATGCCGCGCGAACGGATGCGGTTATTGCGCACAACACTGTCGTTTGTGCGATGCAGCGAGATGCCGAAGAGAACGTCCTCCATTACGTTGTCTTCAATCAGCAGTTCATTGCCTTCGGCCATGATGCCGCCATCAATTGCATCGTGCGAATCGCCGCTGCCACGCAGGATCAGGCCGCGCAAGGTGACATGGTCAGCCTTGACCGTCAGCACGGTTCCTTTGCTGTCATTCCGGATAATGACTTTGCCATTGCCTTCTATCGTCAGCGGCTTGTTGATGACCCCCGGCCCGCTGTATTCACCCGGTGGAAGGTGCAGGGTGGTGCCGGGGAGCGCCATGTCCAGCCAGGTTTGTATTGGTTGGGCGGCGCTCAAGCAGAGACTGCTGAGCAAGCTCGTGACAAGTAAAACTGCAATCTGGCGCAACGATGAATAAGGAGATGGCTTCATTCTTTGCGAATTAGGCCATTAATTCACATTGGCCGCATCAATCTGGATCAATATCTGTGGAATATTCGCCTATTCCCAGTGATCCGTGACTTCACTGGCCCAGGCCGTGGCGGCGAGCAGGGCGCGATTGACCTTGTCTGCTTGCAGGCTGGCCTCCGCCGCAGCGATGGAAATAAGCTCCAGATCGAAGGACTCACTGGCCTTGGCGACGGCAAGTAAGCTAGCGTAGGGGCCGCTGCTTTCAAGCAGGGCAGCGCGTACCTCGTCGGGGATCGGCAGCAGGGCGAGCGCTTCAGCCATCGGGCGGCGCAAAAGGCGGTCAAGGCAAGAAAAAATGCCGGTTAGAAACAAGGCATCATGAGCCGTGCTCGGCATCTGCTCTTCACCGAGAATTTCCATGAGCCGGCCTCGGGTCAGGGCACTTTCGACCAGCAACCAGTCGGAAAAATCCGGTTCGCGGACCGAGAAAAGCAATACGGCCAGCCAGCGGTTAAGGCGTTGGCGGCCGAGAATGGTGATCGCCTGATTGATCGATTCAATACGGTGACTCAGGCCCAGCGCCGGTGAATTCAAGTAGCGCAGGATGCGGAAGGTAAGCAGTGGATCTTGTTTGAGACCGGCAGCAATTTCATCATTTTCCGCATCACCTTGCACCAGACGCATCAGATTGAGCAATTGAACCTTGTGTGGGTCGGCCTGGGTTTGCATTGGACGTGGCGACCCTTTGGCGGCGAAACGGCCGTGAAAACCTTCGAAATGCCAAGTGTGGCAGAGGTTGTGTTCGTCCAGCGTTTCAATGCCGAGGCCGAGTAGCGCTAGCGGCTGCGATTTTTCGTTGGCACGCACGGCGGCTGAAAAATCGCGTACCGAGCTGGCTTCAGTCGTGGCGACATCGACCACGGCAAAATCAGCTTGTTGCATGGACACGCCAAAACAAGGATGCTGAGGTTGTCGAACAATGCCGATGCCGAGACCTCGGCCACGCAATTCAGCCAGGCGAGAAAGCAGTTGATCTGCGTCGTTCTGTTCCGCCGCTAATTGGATGTTGAGTATTAAATTGGTTGTTGGTAACCGGTCGACCGCAACATGCCACAGTGAGGCGGAACTGATCGGCACGAAAGCCCGCTGGGTGTTCCACGCATCCTGACTGGAAAGCAATGTGGCGAGCAGCATCTCATCGAGCTTTTGTTGCTCGCCGGTAGGTGCACTAGCCAACGGCGATTCGTGTTGCAGGAAGAAAATGTGTCCGCTGGGGCGGTTCTTGCGATCGAAAATCGCTTCGCGACAAATATATGCGACAGTGGCCGTTGGCAGGGGTGTTCGGTTATCAGGTGCCGTCGGTGTGCTTTCGCCCTTGCCGCCAAAGAATTTTTCCAAGCCAAACACAGTGTTCTCCACAAACAAAAATGCCCACCATCAGGTGGGCATTGTCGCATGCGCGAGGAAAGATCAGTTGACCTTGGCCTTCGAACGCAGATCCTTGACCAGTGCTTCGACCTGTTGCTGGCCAGCACGTTGCTGCAACTGTTGCTTGACCTGCTCGTAAGGCGGCGGGGTCAGCGGGCGGCTGTCTTCAAGCATGATGACGTGGTAGCCAAAATCGGAGTGAACCGGGGTCTTGGTGTATTCACCCTTCTTCAGCTTGGCGAGTGCTTCGCCAAAAGGCTTGACATAGGAGCTCGGTGAACTCCAGCCGAGTTCGCCGCCTTTGTCTTTCGAGCCAGGATCTTTGGATTGCTTGGCCAGTTCGGAGAACTTCTCGCCCTTCTCCAGCTTGGCGATGATTGCCTTGGCGTCATCTTCCTTCTCGACCAGAATGTGGCGAGCCTTGTATTCGGTGGTGCCGAGGTTGGTTTTGATGCCTTCGTAATCGGCCTTCAACTGTGCTTCGCTGATCGGGTTGGCTTTTACGTAATCAGAAAGGAAAGCACGGATCAGGACGGCCTGCTTGGCCAGTTCCATTTGACCGAGCATGTCAGGCTTTTTGTCGAGACCTTTCTTCTTGGCTTCCTGAACCAGAATTTCGCGGCGAACCAGTTCTTCCTTGACAGCGTTCTTTAGTTCCGGCGATTCCGGAGCGCCCTGAGCTTTTTGCTCGGCAGCGAAGGCGTCGTAAACATATTGCGGGATAGCCTGGCCGTTGACCGTAGCGAATGCCGTTTTGTTTTGGGCGAAGACCGGGGCAGAGACGATAGTGGCAGCGACCAGCAGCGAGGCCAGACGGGAAAGCTTCAACATGGACGATTCCTTGGGTAAAAGATAAAAACCGGCTGATTATACTTCGCCGGGCGCAAATGCGCGGATGCTTAGCGCATGGATGCCGTGTCGCATCAAATCCCCCGCTGCCGCATAAATCATGCGATGGCGGGCGACGGTGTTTTTGCCGGCGAAGGCCTCGGCGACAATTTGCAGATCGTAATGACCGCCCTCTTTGGCACCAGCATGACCGGCGTGACGATGCGACTCATCTTCAATGACCAGCGACAAAGGTTGCAGGCTGGTCAGTCGTTCGCGCAGCAGTTCGACCGTTTTGGCACTCACGCCGGCAGAACTTTCTTGAACGGTTTGACGGTGACTTTTTCATAGACACCGGCGGCGACATAAGGGTCAGCATCGGCCCAGGTTTTGGCTGCGATCAGCGAGGCGAACTCGGCAATGATGATGCTGCCGGAGAAACCAGCCGGGCCGGGATCTGGTGAATCGATAGCCGGGCAGGGGCCGGCGAGAATCAGGCGAGCTTCGGCTTGCAGTGCCTGCAGTCGTTCGACATGTGCTGGGCGCGCAGCCATGCGCTGGTCGAGCGTGCCGACGCGGTCTTCACCGATGATGGCGTAGAGCATTATTCTTTTTCCTCAACGTATTTGGAAAGCAGGAATCCCTGGCCAAGTACAAAAACCAGCATTAGTCCCATGCCGCCAAAGAGTTTGAAATTGACCCAGATATCGGTCGGGAAATTGAAGGCGATGATCAGATTCAGGAAGCCCATCACGACAAAGAAGGCGATCCATGACAGATTGACTTTGGTCCAAACCGGTTCAGGCAAGGTCAGTTGCTCCCCGAGCATGGCCTTGATGGCGTTCTTTTTCATGACCAGCGCAGCAAAGCCCATGCTGCCGGCAAATACCCAATAGAGAATGGTCGGCTTCCATTTGATGAACGATTCATCCTGGAAAACCAGTGTCATGCCGCCAAAGACGACGACCAGTACCAGGCTGACCCAGAGCATCTTGTCTACCTTGCCGTGGCGGAAGGCGACCCAGATGATTTGCGCGATGGTGGCAAGAATGACGACGACGGTGGCCAATAAAATTGGCGCAATTTTTGGGTCGACCGTAGCCGAACCCATTAAGGAGGCGACCCAACTTGCTGCCAGTTCCGGATTTTTCTCGGAGTACTTGAAGGCGACAAAGAAGAGGATGACGGGGAAGAGGTCAAAAAGCAGTTTCATGGTGCCGCATTATATACTGTGCTCCTTGCTCCTCTGGTTTTCGGAAAACTCATGAATACCGTTCTTATCATTGACGATAGCGATATCAACCTGACTTTGATTCGGGCCCTGGTGCTCAAGCAGGGGGAGTGCGAGGCGGTTCTTTTCGCCAATCCGCTGAAGGCCCTTGAGTGGTGTCGTGACAATGTGCCGGACCTGGTGATTGTCGATTACATGATGCCGGACATGGACGGCCTGCAGTTCATTAGCGCTTTCCGCGCTATGCATGGTCGCAACGAAATCCCGGTACTGATGATTACCGCCAACGACCAGAAAGATGTACGCTATGACGCACTGATGGGCGGTGCCAATGATTTTCTCAACAAGCCGATTGACCGGGCCGAATTTGGCGCGCGCGTGCGCAACATGCTTTCGCTGCGTACCGGCCAGAAATTTCTTGCTGATCGTGCCCAGCATCTTGAGGCGCTGGTTGAAGAAAGGACGGCTGAGATACTCGACCGTGAGAAGGAGCTGATTTATCGCATGTCACGGGCTGCCGAGTTTCGCGACCCGGAAACTGGCGCGCATATTCAGCGCATGGCGCATTACTCACAGGTCATTGCGCGCGGCCTTGATCTGGAACCAAACAAACAGAAATTGATCCTCTAAGCCGCACCGTTACACGATGTCGGCAAGATTGGCATACCCGATTTCATCCTGCTCAAACCAGGCAAACTGACGCCAGAGGAAATGGAAGTAATGAAGGGGCATTCCCGTCTTGGTTTTGAGCTGCTGCAGGGGAGCGGCTCCGAGATTTTGCGTGCCGGGGCTGAAATTGCCATCAGTCACCATGAAAAATATGACGGAACGGGTTATCCCAAGGCGCTCAAGGGAAAGGACATTCCGCTTTATGGTCGTATTGTCGCGGTGGCTGATGTCTTTGATGCGCTAACTTCTGAGCGTCCTTATAAAAAAGCCTGGCCCTTGGAAGATGCTGTGCGCTTTCTTGAAGAGGGGCGCGGTAAACATTTCGATCCCATGTGCATTGAGGCATTTTTGGCTGGTTGGGATGACGTACTCCAGATTCGGCAACGTTTCCAGGACGAAATCGTTCCTTTGATCTAAAGAAATCTGATGCTTTCCCTCTTGCCCCGGCGCCTAAGCCATCAGCTTGCGCTGGCAATTTCCCTGCTTTTCGCCCTGACCATTGTTTTCTACACAACGTATACCGTTTATGAGCAATCGGAATTCCGCGAAAATATGCTCGTCGAACAGGGCGAGGCGCTGGAGAGCGGGCTGGTCAAGATCACGGCAAGTAGTGGACAGGAAGGCGGCGTAACGCTTGAAAATGTTCTGGCGCTGGCGGCCAGCCATCCTGAAATTCGTTCGGTGCACGTACTGAATATTGACGGCACACTGCGCGCCGGTTTGCGCAAGGCTTCGGATAGCCAGATATTTTTCGAAAAAAGTGATGCCCGAAAGTTTGCGCTGCCAGTCAATGACAAGCTGAAGGAATCCAGCGCCGAGGCGATTGTCCTGTGGCAACCACTTGCCGAACAGTCCGGCTGGGTTCGCCTCGAAATCGGCTTGGGCGGGCTGGCGGAAGCGCACCGACATATGTGGAAAGACAGCCTGATTGCTGCGTTGATGGTCATTGTGCTGGCCGTAGTTCTGCTGCTTTTCCTGCTGGCGCGTCCCATGCGTGTTTTGGCACGGGCGGCTGAATTTGCGGCGGGCCTGGATGTCAGGCGTGGCGAGATTTTGCCGGATTATCGCGGTAATCAGGAGATCAGCAGCCTGGTCACGGCCCTCAATCGGGCTTCGGCGCGGCTCAAGTTGCAGGAAGAGCGGATCGGTGAACAAAACCGTTTTCTCAAAAGCCTGACTGATGCATTGGGCGAAGGCGTGGTAGCGGCGGACGCCAACGGGATATGCAACTTCGTCAATGCCGAGGCGGAGCGTCTGCTTGGCTGGTCACGTGGCGAACTGCTGGGACGTGAAGTGCATGACACGTTGCACTTTCAGACCGCATCCGGCTTGCGTGTCTCGCGAGAAGAGTGCCCGATGCATGCACCGGTGGCGGCTTGCCATGTTTTCCGTTCCGAGGTGGATGGCTTTACGCGCAAGGATGGCCGGATTTTCCCGATCTCCGTTGTCTCGGTGCCGCTTTTCGAGGGTGATAAATTTGTCGGTACGGTTGCCGCCTTTCAGGACATCAGCGCGCGCAAGAGTGATGAAGAGTTTTTACTGTCGACGAGTTCGCGGCTTTCGGCTCTGATCGAGAGCATGCAGTCCGGAGTGGTGGTCGAGGACGAAAACCACATGATGGTAATGGCCAATCAGGCCTTGTTCAACCTGTTCGGGGTTGAGGATATGTCGATGGATGCCATCGGCCAGCCGGCCCTGCAGATCCTTGATGAATGCCGCGCCAACATGCAGGATGCTGACGGTTTCCTGCAGCAGGTGCGCGATATTCTGGCGCTTGGCGAGGCCTCATCACGCCACGAGTTGAATTTGCTGGATGGACGTGTTCTCGAATTCGACTATGTGCCGATTTATGTTTCGCCATTCAATCCGCATCCTGATGAATGCCGTGGTCATCTCTGGCTTTTCCATGAAATTACCGAGCGCAAGCGGGTGGCGGTCGAGTTGGGGCTGGCCAAGGAAACCGCCGAGCAGGCAAGTCGGGCAAAGAGTGAGTTTTTGGCCAATATGAGCCACGAGATCCGCACACCGATGAATGGCATCATCGGCATGACATCGCTGGCGCTGGATACCGACCTGGATGCCAATCAGCGGCAATATCTTGAAATGGTGCGTTCATCCGCCGATGCGTTGCTGGTGCTGATTAACGACATCCTTGATTTCTCGAAGATTGAAGCCGGCAAGATGACGATGGAGCGCATTGATTTTCGCTTGTCCAACTTGCTGCGCGATACCCTGAAACCCCTTGGTCTGCGCTGCGAGGAAAAGGGGCTGGAGCTGATCCTTGACGTTGCACCGAGCGTACCGAGCTGGCTCAATGGTGACCCGAGCCGACTGCGCCAGATTTTGACCAATTTACTGGGCAACGCCATCAAATTTACCGAGCGCGGCAGTGTCATTCTCAAGGTGACATCAGAAGTGCTGGATGCGACGCACAACACCTTGCATTTCGCGGTTTGCGATACGGGTATCGGGATTCCCCAAGACAAGCAGAACACCATTTTCGAGCCATTTTCGCAGGCCGATTCGTCCGTCTCCCGGCGTTTTGGCGGAACCGGACTGGGGCTCACCATCTGTGTCAATCTGGTCAAGATGATGGCTGGCAACCTCTGGGTCGAGAGCGAAGAAGGTCAGGGTAGTCGTTTTAATTTCACGATGGTTGCCGGCGTCGCCGAAGCCCAGGCAGGTCTTGCGCAGCCAGTCAGCTTGCAGGGGTGTCGTGCTCTGGTGGTTGATGATGTCGCGGCAACCCGCTCTGCGCTTGCGGCCTCATTGACCCATTGGGGGGCGCTGGTCACCAGCGTTGAAAGTGGTGAAGCGGCCCTGGCTGCGCTTCAGGCCGGGGCGCAGCGTGGCGAGCCGTATCGCCTCCTGCTGCTCGATTCTGCCATGCCCGGGCTGAGTGGTTTTGATGTTGCCGCCGCTTTGCAGCGCGGAGAGACACCGCCAATTGGTACGGTGATGATGATTTCCGCCGCCGGCTTGCGCGGTGATGCGCAACGTTGTCGGGAGCTGGGTGTTGCGGCCTATCTGATCAAGCCGCTGCTGGAGGACGAGTTGCGTGAGGCGATTATTTTGCTGCTTGGCCAACAAGGTGGCGCGGCGCAGCCATTGATCACCCGCCACACGCTGGAAGAGGCGCGACGCGAATTGAATATTCTGCTGGCCGAAGATAATTTGATTAATCAGAAACTGGCGATGGCACTGTTGACCAAACAGGGGCATCGGGTAACGGTTGCGGTCAACGGCGCCGAAGCCGTAAAAATGTCGGCGGCGACCGATTTTGATTTGATCCTGATGGATTTGCAGATGCCGGTAATGGATGGTTTGGCGGCAACCGAAGCGATTCGCCAGCGCGAAGACGACACCGGGCGGCATCTGCCGATTGTGGCGATGACCGCCAATGCGCTGGCCGGTGATCGTGAGCGTTGCCTAGTGGCAGGGATGGATGGGTATGTTTCAAAGCCGATTCGGGTCAATGAACTGCTGGCCGCCATTGCCGATTGCGTAAAATAAAAGACTTGGCCGCGAATGGTGGCTTGAGGGGAAAAGATGAAGGCATACACGTTGGATAAATTGTTGATACTTGATCGTCTGGGTGGCGACCAAGAAATCTTCACGATGATGATCGACATGTATTTGCAGGATGTCGACAACAATTGCACCAGTCTGGCGAGCGCCCTGGCGGCGGGAAATGCGCCAACCCTGCAACGCGAGGTGCATACCGTGAAGGGCTTGCTGGCTACCTTTGCCGACGAACCCGGGACAGAACTCGCTTTTACCCTTGAGCAACAGATCAAGCTAAACGGTATCAACGGCGTTGATGCGCAGATTGCCGACCTACAGGCACGCCTGATTGAAGTCGCTGAGGTGTTAAAGGCCGAGCTGGCCGGGCAGGTTTAGGTAATTTGCTGCGGCGATACTGCCGCCTATCGGGCCATGCGGCACAACGCCGAGCAGCGGGGCGTTCAATAGCGCCTTGAGCGTCGCCAGATTTTCCTCCGCGCGTGCCATATGCGGGTCGATGCGGTTGGCGACCCAACCGGCAATTGTCAGGTTTCGCGCTGCAATGGCTTCGGCACTGAGCAGCGCGTGGTTGATGCAACCGAGGCGCATGCCGACGATGAGAATGATCGGCAGGCCCAGTGCGACGGCAAGATCTGCACTATCGCCAGCGGCACCCAAAGGCACCCTGAAACCGCCAACACCTTCAATAATGGCCAGATCGGCTTGTTGGATTGCGCTGTTGCAAGCGGCCTGAATTCTGGCGAAATCAATCGCGATACCTGCTTCCGCTGCGGCAATGTGCGGTGCAACAGCCGCCTTGAAACAATACGGGTTGATGATTTCGTCGGGCAGGCTGAGCGTGCTGGCTGCCCGGATATTTTCGACATCTTCATTTTTGCCCAATGCATCCGTGCCGGCGGCAATCGGTTTGACGCCAACCGCGCGCAGGCCGAGCTGTCGGGCACGCTGAAGCAGGGCGCAGGTGATGAAGGTTTTGCCGATTTCGGTATCGGTGCCGGTCAGGAAATAAGCAGGATTCATTTTATGGCGTTGAGGGTGATCACATCGTAAGTCAGCGGCAATCCGGCATCAACGCGCAGCAGTTCAAAGGCGGCTTCCGCTTGCTTGAAGCGGCTGCGACTCATCAGGCTGGTACGACGGCCAGCGCCGAGTTGGTTGGCGCCTATTGCTTTGACGGCTTTGAGCAGGGTTTTGAAATCCGGGTAATACGCAATTTTTGGGCTGTTTTTGACGTTGACCGTAACAAACCCCGTTTGCGCTGCCAGGTGCCTAATTTCGTCTGCGCTGTGGAAGCCCAGCGTGTGTTGATAATCGTCGATACTGGCAAAGGCTTGGCGCAGTTCATGGAAAGTCTGCGGCCCGAGCGTGGCGACGGCCATTTGCCCCTGTGACTTGAGTGCGCGGTGTGCTTCGGCCAGTGCTTGCGGTAATTCGCACCACTGTACGGCGAGGCTGGACCAGTAAAGATCAAGACTGTTGCTGGCCAACGGCAGATGTTCGAGATCGCCGGCAATCTGGCAGCAGGGCGTGACGATGCGTTGCAGCATGCCGGGTGCCAGATCGAGAGCGATGGCCTGGGCATTGGGGAAGCGAGCCAGCAACAAACCCAGCGCAAAGCCGGTGCCGCAGCCGGCGTCGAGCAGGCGGCCGACTGGCTGGCTGGTGGGTAAGGCAGCGGCAAGCTGGGTGCAGATGTGGCGCTGGATTTCGGCAGCGCTGTCGTAGGTTGACGCTGCCCGTTCGAAAGACTGACGGATGCGCGCCTTGGGCGGTCTATGCATTAATGAAGGTGCTGAGCCGGGCGTTGAAGGCCTCTGGCTGGGAAAGGAAAGGGGCGTGAGCGCAATCGGCGAAAACGGCCAATTCAGCACCGGGAATCAGCGCGGCGAGGGATTCGGCAGCGGCCAGCGGCATCAGCGGGTCATTGGCGCCGTGGATGAGCAGGGTCGGTGCCTTGATCTGCGGGGCTAGTGGACGCAGGTCAACATCGCGCAGCCAGATGAGGCCGGTGGCCAGTACGTCGCCGGATGGGCGCGCATCGGCCAGTTCAAGCAGTTCGCTGGTTACTGCTTTGGCACGCGCGTCGCCACGATTGAAGCCGCCGACAAAGCGCGGCAGCATGGCTTCAATATCAGCCGCAACGCCGGTGGCGAAGTCGGCCAGCATTTCCGGGGCCATGGCGTGCGGCCAGCCGTTGCGCTGGACAAAGGAAGTGGTGCCGGCGATCAGCACCAGCTTGCCAACTTTTTGCGGGGCACGTGCAGCGATGGCGATGGCCAATTGCGCACCGAGCGACCAGCCGATCAACGTGCTACCCGGTTGCAGGCGGGCGGCGATGTCGTCGGCGGCGGCGTAAAAATCAGTAATCAGCGGTGCACTGCCGTAGCCGGGGAGATCAAAAATCAGGCCGTTTTGTGCGTTGACCGCAGCATTCAACGGGCCGCGCCCGACGCACCAGCCGGGGAGAAAAACGAGAGGGGTCATGCCAATTCCTTGAGAGCGATAATCAGTTGGTCAATATCGGTGGCCGTGTGCGCCGCCGAAACGGAAATACGCAGACGCGCCGTGTCTTTCGGTACGGTGGGCGGGCGGATGGCCGGCACCCACAGGCCGCGTTCCCACAGCGCTTTCGACAGCGCCACGGTGGCTTCGTTTTCGCCGACGATCAGTGGCTGGATGGCGGTTATGGAGGGCAGCAGTTTAAGTGAGGAGACTGCCAGCCCGTCACGCAACTGGCCGATGCGGGCTATCAGGTTGGCGCGCAGGGCATCGCCATCGCGGATCAGTTGCAGGCTCTTTGACAGCGCACAGGCAATGGCCGGCGGCTGGGCGGTGGTGAAAATGTAGCTGCGGCCTTTTTGCAAGAGATATTCGATGGCGGTTTCAGAACCGGCGACGAAGGCCCCACCAACGCCAGCCGCCTTGCCCAGCGTACCCATGAGCAGAATGCGCGGGCTGGCCGGCAGGTTGAAATGGGCCAGACTGCCTTTGCCGTGCGGCCCGAGGACGCCAAAACCATGCGCGTCGTCGATCACCAGCCAGGCATCGTATTGTTCGGCCAGCGCAAAAAGCAGGGGCAGTGGGGCGAGATCGCCATCCATGCTGAACACCGCATCGCAAACGATGATCTTGGTCGGCGCGCTGCTGGCACCCAGCATTTTTTCGAGCACCGCCATGTCGTTGTGGGCATAGCGCTGGACATCGGCCCCGTTGGCCTTGGCCAGTTGCATGGCGTCGATCA
>ERZ724524.548-NODE-548-length-24611-cov-4.663993_pt1 | contig 24611 bp, 26 predicted proteins | sample MGYA00376057_ERZ724524 | MGnify/ENA primary metagenome ERZ724524 (study PRJEB28724, sample SAMN07190888) | wastewater metagenome | isolation source: influent of sewage treatment plant in Hong Hong | place: USA: Christiansburg, Virginia | collected 2016-03-01 ...
ATACGCCTCTTTGAACAGGCGCAGCGCCTCTTCGTACCGGGCCTCGGTGAAGGCCCGGAGCGCCTCTTGGTGCAGCTCGCTTGCATCCTTGGCAAAAGCCGACTGACTCCCGCCCAGTACGGATGCCAAGCCGAGTGCGCACATCCATCGTCGATTCCGCATCACTATTGCCCTCATAAGCTTCATGAGCTTGTCACTAGGAAGGATCTGCACCGCGTCGACCAAAACGCAAGTTTCTTCCGTTGACAGCGACGGAGAATTGGCTGGATCGGCAGACTCGTGGGTTGATCGAACCGCTTACATTCTGCGAAGCGACAGCGTCACCGAGCCTTCAGCAACTCGCTCACCGCTGCCATCTGTGACTTCGACCAGCACTGGGACATCGACCTTGCCCTCGGAGACCAGTCGCTGCTTCAGTTCCGAGGGATCGCTGCTTGGCATTTGGGCACTGGCCTGCAAGTCGCCGCGTGCTGGCTTCCGGAAGCGCAGCTCGCAGCCCTTGCTGTGACATGTGACATCCAGGCCGTTACACGAAAGCAATCCGGCTGCTAGCGCCGCTGTTTCAGCGGCGGCAAACTGGGCACTGACATGCACGGTACCGCCATGATTGGCTAGTTCTGCATCAAATGGCAGCAGCACCCGCGTCGAGGTAGACGACACATCGAGAGCTTGAATTCCCAGGCGTTTGGCCAGGGGAATTCGCTTAGACACAAGGTCGAGGACGTCCACCGGGTTCATACCATCTGCCTACACACCAAAGCAGCACACGTGCCACCTGGCTGGTTTTCGCACGGCCCAGGTCGCTGTGAAAAGGGGACGCTAGACCCCAGCTAGATGCCGCTTGCGAACCGGAGCCGCCAGACCATGCCCATGGCCTCTGCAAAGATCTTACTCGACATCTTGGACTGACCGGCGCGACGATCGACGAAGATGATTGGTACTTCAGCGACGGAAAAATTCTTGCGGACGGCGCGGTAGGTCATTTCGATTTGGAAGCTGTAGCCGTTCGAACGGACCGCGTCGAGGTCGATTGCAGCCAGAACCTCTCGTCGGAAGCATTTGAATCCCGAGGTCAGGTCGCGCACATCCAGCCCCAGGATGGTTCGTGCATACAGGCTGCCTCCCGCTGAGATGAGCTGCCGACTGAGGCCCCAGTTTTCAGTCCCACCACCCGGCACACGTCGCGAGCCAATCACCACACCGGCTCCGTCTTTGGCCGCTCCAAGCAGCGCAGGGAGATACACCGGATCGTGGCTAAAGTCGGCGTCCATCTCGAAAACGAACTCGTAGCCCTTCGAAAGAGCGAAGCGGAACCCAGCGATATAGGCCGTTCCGAGACCGAGTTTGCCGCTACGGTGCAGGACATTGATTCGCGGGTTCTCTGCCGCCATCTGATCGGCGAGCTGGCCAGTGCCATCGGGTGAGTTGTCATCGACGATGAGGAGGTCCGCGCTCGGTAGCGCCGTCAGCACTTGATCGCACAGAGACTTGAGGTTCTCACGCTCGTTGTAGGTAGGGATAATGATTAAGGCTTCATTCATGCGCCTACTTTACACTACCTATGGACTTGGCCGCATCCTCCTCAACATGAGGTGCTGGAACTGTCCGACGCTGTAGCGAGGGCGGCGCAAAAAGGCGTTGACACAGAGGCCCAAAATCCTATTCAATCCCACCTGTTCAGCGCTTTTCCCGTGTAGCTCAGCCGGTAGAGCAGGTGGCTGTTAACCACCGGGTCGGGGGTTCGAGTCCCTCCGCGGGAGCAGTTGGGAAGGGTTACCAGGATTCTGGTAGCCCTTTTTTATTTTGGGCGATTTGCTGGGTCTCGGCAAAGAAGGCTTGGCTCAGCGTGCGGTCCTGAGCGACCGGGTTCATCGGGGCCGGACGACACGCCGTGAAGTACTGGCCGGTGACGTGGGCATACTCGGGATCGAGCGCGAGCATCACCGAGGTTGCGGCACCGTCAGCGACTGAGTCGGGACCAGTCATCCCAAAGCCGTCGGTGAGCAGCTTGGTCGAAACGACGCCGGGATGAAGGGCGTTGACCGAGACGCGACCGCGCAGTCGTTCGGCCAGTTCAACGGTGAATAAGACGTTGGCGAGCTTCGAGGCAGCATACATTCCGTAGGCATCGAAGCGGCGCTTGCGCATGGTCAGGTCATCGAGCTCGATCCGGCCCCGGTTGTGAGCAATGGAGCTGACGTTGATGATGCGGCGCAGACGACACCCTGGCTGATGCAGCAGCGACATGGTCAAGACAAAGTGCGCAAAATGGTTGACCGCCATCGACAATTCGATGCCATCCGGCGACAACTCAAGCTGCTTGGCAAAGACACCCGCATTGTTGATGAGTACCTCGGGGAACACCTCGCGTCGGGCCAGCTCGAATGCCATCCCGGATGCCGAGCTGAGCGATGACAGATCGGCAACGATCGGCTCTGGCATTGCCCGTCCGCAGAGGGACTCCACTGCTTGGCGAGCGGCCAGGACGCGATCCGGGCGACGTCCGTGAAGAATGACGTCGGCACCGTGACGGGCGAGCTGTCGTGCTGTCTCAAGCCCAATACCGTCCGAGCTACCCGTGATGAGGATGAGGGGACCGCTGCTGTACATGGCGTTCCTTTGTCCAAAGAGCCTAACCAGAGAACCTCAATAGTAGCCAGATGCCATTGCGACGAAAGCGATGACACACCGGTCCAGTCGATCAGCGGACCTGCCCGGTGCCGACTGCCTTGGCGGTGCAGGGAACCAGCCAGCGTTGATTGTCCATCACATAATCAGATGGATGACATCACCAAGTGGCCGATTCTCAAGATGGATAACCGGCACCACACTACGCCTTGACGATCTTCAAACGACGAGGCACGCATCATGTTGACCCTTCGACCCGCTGCTGAACGAGGTCACGCCAACCATGGCTGGCTCGATACCTACCACACGTTTTCGTTTGCGAACTATTACGACCCGGCCCACATGGGCTTTCGCAACCTGCGGGTCATCAACGAGGATCGCGTCGCACCAGGGCAGGGCTTTGGCACGCACCCTCATCACGACATGGAGATCATCTCGTACGTGATCGCTGGCTCGCTGTCGCACCGCGATTCGATGGGCAACGGTTCGACGATTTATCCAGGCGACGTGCAGCGGATGAGCGCGGGCACCGGCGTGACGCACAGCGAGTATAACGGCTCGAAGAGCGAGGCTGTCCACTTCCTCCAGATCTGGCTGTTGCCATCGCAGCGCGGGATCTCGCCGGGCTATGAGCAGAAGTCGTTTTCGAGGCAGGAAAAAGAAGGGCGGCTGCGATTGGTGGCCTCGACGGACGGCCGTGACGGCAGCGTGACCATTTTTGCCGATGCGGCGATCTATGCGGGCTTATTTTCCGAAGGGCAGAGTGCACGATTCGACGTGGCTTCGAATCGGCACCTCTACATCCAGGTCGTGCGCGGACAGGTGCGAGTGGGCGGCCAGACTCTGACGGCGGGGGATGGTGTGGCGATCTCAGCCGAGCCAACGGTCGATGTGGAAGGAGTGGCTGGCGGAGAGATCCTGCTGTTTGACTTGCCCTGATGGCAGCGACGGTAACGCTTTGCTAGCTGGTGAACGCTAGGTGGACTCTGTGTCGCCCATGATCGCGACCACACCGCACACGCCGACGACTTCTCCCTCTCGACGATAGGGTGCCAGGGTCAGCCATCCGCCGCGAGTCTCACCAGCGGTGTTTTCGACCAGCAGTGAGTGACGGCTCGGGCGTTGCCTGGTCAGGACGTGACGGACCTCTCGCTCGATGCGGGGGAACCACTGGCCGATCTTGGTTGCTTGAAGCTTGCCGCGAAGCTGTTCCAGCGGCACTCCGAGGAGTGCTCCGAGCGCGCCATTTCCGAACACAAGCTCGCACGTCGGGGAAGCGACAAAGAGCGGCAGCGGGCAAGCATCGACGAGCGCCTCGCACAGATCGGCACGGGGCGACATGGGGCGGGTGGTGTCTTCGATTCGTCGGCGCAGTCCCAGGCTATGCATGATCTGCCGCAGCTCGAACGCGAAGTCAGCGGCCTGCTGGTAGCGATGCTGCGGTTCTTTTTGCAGAGCACGCAACACCAAATCCTCGAGTGGCTTGGCCAGTGGTGGAGTGGTCCGCAGCAGCCGACTCGGTGGAATCGGCGTCTCGCGTAGGTGCCCAAATAGGATGTCCTGCAGGCGACCGGAAAATGGCGGTCGTCCCGTCAGACATTCATAAAACAGAACTCCCAGTGCGTAGACATCCGAGGCGGGCGTGGGCGTCTGGACGCGAATCCGTTCGGGGGCCATATAAGTCGGCGTCCCGGCTACCGTTGTTGCTGCCACCAGCTCTCGAGAGTCGACAGATGGACGGCTCGCGAGACCAAAGTCAAGCAACCGCACCTCGTTTCGACGACTGTCGGCACCGGTTCCCGACGAACACAGAAAGATATTTTCCGGCTTGATGTCGCAGTGTATCACACCAAGGCCGTGCATGTAGTTTAGGCCTTCGGCGCACTGAAGCATGATGTCGCAGGCGGCATTCGTCGACAGGACTCGCTCGCGATTGAGCCTCTCGGCCAGCGTCTCGCCGTACAGGTAATCCATCACGATGAATGCGCCGTGGTAGGCATCGACGCCGAAGTCGAACACCCCGATGATGTTGGGGTGGTTCATCGCCGCCGCCATTCGAGCCTCGCGATAGAACGCGTCGCGGATGTGCGGCTGTCGGGCGAGGTCGTGATGGATGATCTTGAGAGCGAAGACCTTGCCCAGATCGCGGTGGCGGATCTTAAAAATGCGACCCATGCCGCCTTCGCCGAGCGAGCCTTCGATGATGTAGCGGCCTGCGACGATGCGTTCGGGAGCGATCCCATTGGGGAGGCTGCCGGACTCGTTGCCGAAAATTTCGAACGGGACGTTGCGCTCGCCGCTTTCGCCGGCTGTTCCGATCGTTTCCTGGCTGGACACGACACCGGTTAGGTTGGTTGGCACTCCCGGCTGGTCTTCGCTCACCGAGTCAGTATATCTCGGGAGAGCCCTGTGCAGGGGGAGACGGTGCTCTCGCAGTGACGAGGAGGTCGTTCAGCAACGCAAGACCAGCCGACCTGGTTGAATGATGTGCGATTTCGCACATCGATGCGAGAGCGCACACTGCTTGCTCCTCGGAACAGAATTTTTGTACGTTGCGCGGCTACCGTGTCCGACGAAACACCGTCTGGGAAAAAGGTGCCAAACGGCTTCCTGATGAAGCTGCTCGGCGCTCCGTGGCTGCTTTTGTTTTTGACCCTGATCGTGGGGGGCGTAGGCCTGCTTGGCGTCAGTAAGCTGCGCAGCGAGGAAGACTTGTTGGTCTTCTTGCCCGAGGGTGATGCCGATGTGGCGGTCTTTCGCGACGTGGCGGCTCGTTTCGGGGCGCTGCGGGTTGCTCTGATCGGGGTGTCGCCCAAAGACGGTCACAAGCTGTTTTCGACAGACTTGCTATCGAGGATCGATCGGCTATCGACGCAGCTCAAGAACACCACCGGTGTCGATCGGGTCGTCTCGCCCACGACGATCAATGACCTGGTCCCGATCGAGGGAGGGGTCGATTTGACGCTTCTGGTGCCTCAGCCGATTCCGACGGATGACGCCACGTTGGCCAAGGTGCGAGCGCGGGCGCTCAGTCAGCCGACAATTCGCGGCAACGTCGTCTCGGCGGATGGCGAGGCGGGTCTCATCATGGTCTTTGTCGGAGATGGCATCCCGACGCGGCAACTTGCCGAAAAAGCGCAAGAACTGGCTCGGAGCGAGCTTGGACCCGTCGCCAAGCTGTACTTTGGCGGGGCACCGTTTGCGGGCCAAGCGATCTACGATGACACGCAGCGGGATGTGCAGCGACTGGTGCCGATCGCGTTACTGCTCTTCTTGTTCGTGGTGCTGTCGGCGTTTCGTGACGTCCTATCCGTGCTGGTTACCGTGGGTACGGTCGGCCTATCGGTACTTCTCGCGCTCGGACTGCTGGGGCTGCATGGCGATAAGTTCACGGTGGTGATGGGGACGCTGCCACTTGTGCTGTTTGCGTCGGGGAGTCAATACGCGATCCACATCCTCGGGCGCTATTACCTGATTCGGGAGTCGGCACCTTCGCTGTCGACGATCGCTGCGGCGCGTGAGGCCCTGAAAGTCGCTGGTCCTCCGGTGATCGTCGCCGCCCTGAACTGCTGTGTCGGTTTTCTTTCGTTCTTGGTGATGAACATCTCGGCGATGCGGGCGTTTGGTGTGGCCTGTTGCGTTGGGATCATCGCCTGTTGCGCTTTTTCGGTGACGGTCGCGCCATCGGTGGTGGCGCGGTTTCAGGCCGATCGTCCGGCATCCGAGGCTACGTTCACCCGGCTCGGCTCGCTGCTCGCTCGGCAGTTTGCCTGGGTGCGTCGACACCGTGCGTTGATTTCGCTGCTGGTCGTTGGTCTGTCGGCCGTGTGTGGCTACTTCATGACCCGCGTGACGGTGCGAATGGAGCCGAAAGCGTTCTTCCGTCCCGGCTCCGAACCAGCGCTGGCTCAAAGGTTTCTCGACGATAAGTTTGGCGGCGCGGCCTTTGTTCAGGTGCTGCTGGACGGTGATATGACCGATCCGAGGGCGCTACATGAAGTCAGGCGGATCTCGGCGTTGGCGCGCTCGCTGCCGGGGGTGACGCAGGTGCAAACGATCGTGCAGCCGCTGGCCATGGTGGGGGACTCGATGGCGGGTCTGCGCGGGCTGCCGCAGAATGCGCAGCAAGTGGTGGCGCTGTTGTTCTTCCTGGAAGGAGAACCGTCGCTGCGGACGATGTTGGCCCCGGATCGCAAGTCGGTGCTGGTTCATGTCCGAGTGCTCGGCGACTCGGCGGTCGTCATCCGCGAACTGCGTCACTACATCAACGGTCGGTTGCCGAGGACGCCGCAGCGTCACAGCCAGGCCGAGCTAGCCGAGGAATTGTCATGGCTGTTGCCGAGCACAGATCGAGCGGCACGGCTTCCGCTGTTGCAAAGTGCGGTGGCGCAGATCGAAAAAGAGGGGTTGGGCCTGGCTGGTCCGGTGCCAGCCATCGCTACTGCGTCGGGGAACGAGCCGGATGAGCAGGTGCGGATGTCGCGGGCTCAGACGGAAGCAAAGCGCCGCCTTCTGGTGGTGCTTGGGGCCGATAGACCCGATGCGCAGGGACGACTGCTTGGTCGCACCGTGGATGAGGTCGAAGCGTGGGTCGAGTGGGTCGCTGCCGCGATCTTGCAGCCTCCCATTGAGACAGCCGGGCAGCCGCTTGGGGCACATTTGACCGGCGAGCCCATGCTCGATCAGGCCTTTTCGCGGGCGGTGGATCGCAACCAGTGGCGGAGTCTGGCGATCGCGTTGGCCGGTGTGCTGCTGGTGCTGCTGTTCGCGCAGCGCTCGCTGGTTGGAGCGATCTTGTCGACTTTGCCGGCAGTGATGGCGCTGATGGTGGTGTTCGGGGTGCTTGGATTTTTGGGCAAACCGATCGATTTGGGAACGTCGCTGGTGGGTTCGATGGTGACAAGTTCGGGAGCGGACTTCGCCATGCACTACATCTGGTATCTGCGAAGGCAGCCAGCGAGTCAGGTGGTACCTCGGGTCGGTCCGGTGATTCTGACGACCGCGATCGTGCTTGGACTGGCGATGGGGGTGATGATGCTGGGCGCGTCTCCTCCTCTGCGATTGTTTGGCGCACTGGCGGCGGCAGGTATGCTCCTATCGGCGACGTTCACGTTCCTGCTCGTCCCGGCGCTGCTTGGAAGGCTTCCCGAGGAACCCACGTCTTAACGACGTTCGGAAACGACTTTTGGAAACGACTTTTCGCAAGGAGAACCCATGAAGGTCATGCAAATGAAGCGGCTACTGGCTTTTGGAACGCTGTGTGTTGGACTGCTCTGTCCTACGCTGAGTTTTGCGCAAGCAGCGGGAGTGCCGGCGGCCCAACCGACCATGGCCCCGGTGGTGCAGGCCGAGACGGCGGAGTCTCTGCTTCAGCGCGTCGACAAGCAGAACGCGGCGTTTAGTGACGCCTTTTTCCATTTCAAGATGGTGGTCAAAAGCTCGGCTGGTGCGACGGAGCGCGAGGTCGAATTTACGACCAAGCAGAAGGGCAACCAGAAGCGACTGGTCCGCTTTTTGTCCCCTGGCGACATCAAGGGCATGGGGTTTCTCCTCGAAGGGCCGGGGGTAATGTACGCCAAGCTGCCTGCGTTCGGAAACCGCATCCGTCGACTGGGGACCAGCCAGATGAACCAGAGCTTCATGGGATCGGATCTGACGTCCGAAGACATGAGCGCGATCGACTACGGTCCGTCGTATACCGCCAAGCTGGGGGGCACGGACGGATCGCTGACGGTGCTCGAACTTCAGCTCAAGCCTGGTAAGACCTCGGAGTTTCCCCGTCTGAAGATGTGGGTGAACCCGGATCAGGCGACCATCACCAAGGTGGAGTACTACGACGCGACGGGCAAGAAGCTGCGCTCGAACCTGCGTAGTGACTTCAAGAAGGACGGCGAGGCGCACTGGTCGCCTGGCACGATGACCTACATCGATCACCGTCGGGCGGATCACAAGACCGACATGATCCTCGTCAAGAGCACGCTCAACAACGGCTACAAGGACGACGAGTTCACCCAACGCGCACTTCAGCAGGACTAAATGCGACGCGGCCTTGCTTCCCCTCTGATTTGCTTGCCACTTGTGGCACTGCCTCTGACCGTGAGTCCGGCACGGGCGGATGTGGATCTCAAATTTTCCGGCTCGATCTCGTCGGACATGCGTTTTCGTATCCAAGGTCAGGAGCGAGCGCTGCCCACCCCGACGCCGTCTCAGTGGACGCTTCTGAAGAATGGCTTTTCCCGAAACGAGAATCGGATTCGGGCGCAGCTTGGCGTCAAGCTCGGACAGAAGATTCGCGGAGTCGCCGACGCCGAGCTGATGCTCTACGGTTTTTCGGACCTCCGCGACATTGATTCGGCCACCCTTCGTGATCGGGTGGACCCCTATTATCTTGAGGTCCATGCCGCGTACATCGACGTCTACAACCTGTTTGGCGATGTGATCCCGCGCTTTGATCTGAGGCTTGGGCGGCAGACGGTGCCGTGGGGTGCGGCGGACAAGTTCAACCCGATCTCGAACCTGAACACGCTGGATCTGTCGGACCCGCTTTTGTTCGGTCGGGCGCTTGCCAATAACATGATCCGCGCCGACTGGAATCCAGTCGGAGACTTGCAACTGACGGCGGTGCTGGTACCGGTGTTTCGTCCGGCGCAGCTCCCACGTACCGCACCGTTTGCGCTGCTTGATCCGCTGCGGCCGGCACCGGTGCTTGATCAGGGGGTACGCTCGGCGCTCGACAACGAGCGAGCGGTCTACGTGCCGGTGAAAGATCCGGTGACGGGTGTGTTGCTGCCGGCGGGGCGGACTCTGACGGTCGAGGCGGATGTACTGGCACCGGAGGTCTCGGCGGCGAACATGCAAGCCGGGGCGCACATGACCTGGAAGCTCGGCGGGCAGGATATGGGCCTATCGTACTACCACGGACGCTTTGGCATTCCGACGCCAGCGTGGTCGGTATCGACGGGAACGCTCGACCAGAATGTGACGCTCACCCAGCTTGTTTATCCGAGGATGGACGTTGCGGGCGTCGAGATGGCCGGCTCAATCGAGCGGCTTGGTGGCATGGGCTACTGGATCGAAGCAGCGGTGTTCTTCCCCGGTGAGGTGAGACTGGGCCTGTACGACGCGATCACCAGCCCGACCGCTCCCCGCGCCATGGAGTACATCAAAGGCCCTGATGGTCGCTATTACCGCAACACCCTGCCGGTCGGTGCCCAGGGCCAGAGGCCTCTTGTCGTCGACACCACGCCGTTTCCGAAGGCCACCATCGGGGTCGACTATGCCTTTGGCGGTCACGTCTACGTCAACATCCAGTACGTCCACGGCTTCATCGACGAGTTCGGCGGCGGGCGAGTGGCCAGGCCGCGCAAAGATGCGATCGATGTTGCGGCCCAGCCTCGGGTCGAGGCCCGCATTGGCGACTACGTGGTGGCCGGACTCGATATCAAGGTACTAAACGAGAGGCTGCTGATGCGGCTGTTTGGTGTGATCAAACTGCCGTCGGTGGACCTTCAGACCAAGCTCTGGGATGACTGGGCACCGACGGGAGTGCTCTTCCCTCAGATCATCTGGAACGTCTTCGATGGCACCGAACTGATGGTTGGCTCGTTCGTGATGCTCGGCGATCGCTCGACCAAGTTTGGCGATCCCGCAGCCGGAGCCACCGAGGTCTTCGTGCGCGGCAAGGTCAGCTTCTAGGATGATAGATAGCCACTCTCCTCAGCGTTGAAGTCGAGTCTAAGGCCAGTGAGAGTCGAGTCTAAGGCCAGTGAGAGTCGAGTCCAAGGCCAGTGAGAGTCGAGTCTAAGGCCAGTGAGAGTCGAGTCTAAGGCCAGTGAGAGTCGAGTCTAAGGGCCCCGAGAGTCGAGTCTAGCCATGGGCAGACTTGGGGGGCGGTGGCGGCTTTGCCAAGCGGGCGGGGCTTTGGGCGGTATACTGTGCGCGGAGGTTTGTAGGCATGGCAAAGATGAGCGTGAGGCGGAAGTTGGCGATCGCCTCGTACTCGCCGCCGCGCGAGGGCAATATTTACGGCAAACTGGTCGTCGACGCTGGCCCCGGTCTGCGTTACCTCGACGAGGTGCGTCAGAAGACCGGCGAGAAGGTGTCCTTTACCCACTTGGTCGGTCGTGCGGTCGCCGAGGCGCTGCGACAGGCCCCCACCCTGAACGGTCGGATCGTCTTCGGTACATTCGAGCCCTTCCCAACAGTGGACATCGCTTTTCTGGTGGCTCTCGAAGACGGCCAGGATTTGGCGAAAGCCAAGGTCTGCGACGTCGACAAAAAGTCGGTGGTCGAGATCGCTCGCGAGCTGGCGAGCAAGTCCGGCAAGCTACGCGCCTCATCGGATCAGGCGTATGAGAAGTCGAAGCAAGCGATTCGGATGATGCCGACGTGGGCGCTCAAACCGATGCTCGGCGTGACCGGATTTTTGGCTTCGAGCCTCGGTTTGAGTATTCCGGCGCTGGGCGTTGAGCCATTTCCGTTTGGCTCGTGCATCGTGACGAGCGTCGGAATGTTCGGGCTGGAAGAGGGCTTTGTTCCGCCGACGCCGTTTACTCGCGTGCCGGTCTACATCCTGGTGGGGGCGGTCAAGGATCGCCCGGCAGTGGTCGATGGCAAGGTTCAGATCCAGCCGCAGCTTACGATCACGGCCACCATCGACCATCGCTTCATCGACGGTGCGCAGCTTGCGATCCTGTCCAAGGTGGTAAAGAGCATCCTCGAAAATCCGTGGCAGCTCGAACCCAAGCAGGCGAGCTAGACGCCGGTCCTTATCGAGCGACTCGACGGCTCGGGGTTCGACTGGTCAGAGCTCAAATGGCTGCTGGTGCTTGCGACGCTCTCGCTGGGCCAGTAGCCAGTCTTGGGCTTCTTTCGATTGCTCGAACATCCGAAGCTGGATCTGCCTGCCCGAAAGCAGCCGGATGGCGTTCACGAGCAGCATCCCGATCGCCGATGCGGTCCGACTCGCCCCATACACCGCAAACAACGTCTGACCGGGATGAGTCCTTACCCAACGCGAAATGAGTCTACGACTTTCGGAGTCGGCAGGAGTGCCATTGCGGGCATCGAGAAGCACATACGCCAGACCATATTCGGCGATCACTGGCCAGATGACCTCATCGAGAAGCCAGCGAATCTGTGATGGGTGCATGTGGCCGTTCGGTTCGGCGATGACCATGTCCTCTGTCACTCGCGCCCGGTGTCCCTCGAAGGTTTGCCAGTCCCCCATCGACGACAGAATATCACGGCCACGCTCGTTTTTAGGCAGAGGTTCAGTCGGTTAACGGTGCCCGCAGCCTTCCGACCGAGCGTAGCTTGGGCAAGCTGTGGTAGGCAGTGAGAACATATGAATAGGCGGCGGTTTTTGCAGGTGTCGGCGCTGGGCTCAATGGGTCTGGCTGTGGCGCTGGTTGTTGGGGAACACACGCTCGGGCGGACGCTTCCGGATGGGCTGACGCAGAGTCTTTCCCTTGTGGTGCTGTCACCGTCCGAGTCAACGACGCTGCGAGCGGTGGCGCTGCGAGTCCTCGATGGCGCGACACCGAGTGCTACCCTCGATGGAGGCGCTGCGATCTGCCAGTTCGTCGACCGATACCTCGCAAGTTTGCCGGTTGGGTTGCGCCGCGATGTGCGTGCGCTGTTGCATCTGGTCGAACTCTTTCCTCTGGCCCAGCTCCGCATGTCGCGCTTTAGCCACCTACGGACCGACGAGCAAGACGCGCTGCTGTCCTCGTGGCAAGACAGTCGGCTTGCGCTGCTGCGGCAGGGTTTCCAAGGTCTCAAGTCACTGTGCTGCCTCGCTCACTATCAGGATGCGCGTAGCTTTGCGTCGATCGGCTATTCCGGTCCGCTATTGTAAATCCTACGTCAGTCTTGGCACGGCCTCTGCTTGCAGCGCTCGACATGCGCAAGGTGATGAGACCCTCGTTTTGGGTGCTGCTACTGGTGGCGCTGCTGTTTGATGTGCTCCTGCTGTGGCCAACGCCAACGCCATCGCGGTTGCGTCCTTCGCGGCTGAGGCTCTGTGCGGTTCCGGTTGAGATGGTCGGCTTCGGCGTCCGTTGCTTGTCAACGGCGGAAGCCAAGCAGCTTGCGGTGACGGCGGGGGACGTGGTCTCGCTCGCCGTCGATGGTGTGCGTTTGGTGGGGCCGCCGATGCGGATGGCGGGCGAAAGACAGCTCGCGCTGGGGCTGCGGATCGACGTGAATCGGGCTACCGAAGCGGAACTTCTGGCGCTACCCGACGTTGGTCCATCCTTGGCTCATGCGATCATGTTGGCGCGTCAGCGAGGGCCGATACGGAGTGAATCCGATCTGATGGCAGTGCGCGGCTTTGGGGAGAAGAGGCTTGCCAAGCTGTGCCCCTATCTCGTGTTTCCGGAATCGCAGTAGGCTGACGGAGCATTGGCATCCAACAACCAGATCCAGCGCAATCAAGCAGCGAGGCACGACGATGAAGGTGTTTGTGACGGGAGCAACCGGGTTTGTCGGAAAGCGGCTGATCAGACGGCTGCTGTTGCGCGGCGATCAGGTGGTGGCGCTTACTCGCAGTCGCCACAACATGACGGGGAACGAGTCCGGAGATCGGCTACTCGTCATCGAGGGAGATCCCGCCAAACCGGGAGACTGGCAGCAACAGGTGACAGGCTGCGACGCGGTGGTCACGCTCGCTGGCGAGCCTGTCTTTGGAGAGCGCTGGAGTACCGCGTTCAAGGAGCGTCTCGAGTCCAGTCGCATCGAGAGTGCCAAGCAGATGTGTGCAGCGATGGCCCCCCTTGGCCCAGAGGCGAGGCCCAGGGTTTGGGTCGCCGCGTCAGCGATCGGCTATTACGGCGCACGTGGTGACGAGGGATTGACCGAGAATGCAGCACCGGGTGAGGACTTTTTGGCTCGGCTGTGCGTACGCTGGGAGGCGGAATCGCGAGCGGCGGAGAATCTCGGCGTGCGACTGGTTCTGTTAAGAATTGGCATTGTCCTCGGGGATGGCGGTGGAATGCTCGCCAAGATGGTGCCTCCCTTCAAGGCCTTCGTCGGTGGTCCGCTTGGTGGTGGTCGGCAGTTTGTGTCGTGGATACACCTTGATGATGTGATTGGCCTGCTAGAGCTAGGGCTGGATCGCTCGACGCTGAGTGGCCCGATGAATGCGACAGCCCCGCATCCGGTGCGGATGGCTGAATTGGCCAAGACGCTGGGGGAGGTGCTGCATCGACCGTCGCGGTTGGCCGTTCCCGAGCTGGCGCTGCGAGTGGCCGTGGGCGAGGCGTCCGCAGTGATTTTGGCCAGTCAGCGAGTACAGCCGGAGCGGGCGCTTGGCGATGGCTACGCCTTCAAGTACCCAGAGTTACGCGGAGCACTGCGATCCCTGCTCACCAAGTAGTGGCCACCGTCCGAATCGCCGGACGACGTCCGTATTGCGGACGCTCCATGCTCCCGCAGATCCAAACCCTCGTCGACAACTGATGATTACGGGCTGGCATGCCGGCTGCTGAATGCTCGCTTCGTGCTTGCCAAAACGCTTTCTGCGGGAGTCCTCGGAATCGAGGCTTATCCGGTTCAAATCGAAGTCGATGTCAGCCTTGGCTTGCCTCAGTACAACCTGGTTGGGCTGGCGGACAGCGCGGTGAAGGAAGGTGCAGTTCGGGTTCGTGCGGCGCTCGAGAACTCAGGGTTTGCGATTCCTCCTCGGCGAGTCACGATCAACCTGGCTCCGGCGGACGTCCGCAAAGATGGTGCAGCTTACGATTTGCCGATCGCGCTGGCTCTGCTGGTGGCCCTGGAACTGTTGCCTCCCGACTCACTCGATGGAAAGCTGTGGCTCGGTGAGCTGGGACTCGATGGCAGCATTCGTCGGATCAGTGGGGGCATGCCGGTCGCGCTGTGGGCCCAGCAACATGGCCACCGGCAGTTGGTGTTGCCTGCCGACTGTGCCCCCGAGGCGGCTGCGGTTCGCGGACTGACTGTCTACGCCGCGAGCAACCTCACGCAAGTCGTCGAAATGCTCCAAGGCGGTGTCCCGCTACCGGCGGTCGCAGAGCGAGCCTTTACCCAGCAGCTTCCTGACGCTGGTGGTGATCTTGGCGATGTCCGAGGCAATGAGCAGCCCAAGCGTGCCTTGGCGATCGCGGCAGCCGGTGGTCACAACCTGCTCATGATCGGTCCGCCGGGGACGGGCAAGAGTATGCTGGCGCGTCGGCTGGTCAGCATTTTGCCGCCGATGACCGAGGCCGAAGCGCTCGCTGCGACGGCGATCTACTCAGCGGCGGGGCTACTTGGGGGCCGGTCGCTACTCCAACATCGGCCTTTCCGGGCACCTCATCATGAGGTGTCCGTGGTCGGACTCGTCGGTGGAGGCAGTAGTCCTCGCCCCGGGGAAATTAGCTTAGCTCATCACGGCGTACTCTTTCTCGACGAGCTTCCGGAATTTCCGCGCTCTGCATTGGAGTCGCTGCGTCAGCCCCTCGAGGAACGCCAGATCACCATCGTTCGGGCTCGTTGTGCGGTGACCTATCCCTCCTCGTTTTCTTTGATCGCGGCGATGAATCCCTGTCCGTGCGGTTTTCGCGGGTCGAGCCTGCGGTCGTGCCGTTGTGATCTGGGGACGATTTCTCGCTATCTAGCGCGACTGTCGGGACCGCTGCTCGATCGTTTCGACCTCCATATCGAGGTGCCGCACGTCGACTATCAGACGCTACTTGATGGAAAGCGCACCGGTGAGTCTTCGTCGACTGTTCGAGAGCAAGTAATCGCCGCTCGTGCCATGCAGCTCGCACGGGTGGCTGAGTACGGCTTGGTGGCGATGAGCAATGCGACCTTGACCCCAGACACCGTGCTCGACATGGCAAGACCCGACGCGACTGGCGAGAAGCTGCTTCTTGCATATGCCCGGAAACACGTTTTGTCGAACCGAGCCGTTCACCGAGTGCTGCGGGTGGCTCGCACGATTGCTGACTTGGCGCAGCAGTCCTCTGTTGGTGCCGCTCATATAGCGGAAGCGCTGTCTCTCCGCATCCTCGACCGACCGGGGAGTGGCGTCACACAAACCTGACATCCGAGCGGCTAGAGCGCTCGGGTGAGTGTCCGTTCGTAACCATAAGGAGAACACATGTCCGTCTCGAAGGTAGTGAAGGAAAAGCTGAAGGCCATCGCCAGCGCGGTCGCCGCGATTGAAAAGCAGTTCGGCAAAGGAGCCATCATGGCGCTCGACGGTCGCGAGGTCGCTGATGTTCAAGCCACTTCCTCCGGTTCGATTGCGCTCGACTCCGCTCTCGGAGTTTTCGGCTATCCACGAGGCCGTGTCATCGAAATCTATGGCCCTGAGTCGTCCGGCAAGACCACCCTCACATTACACGCCATTGTCGAGGTCCAGAAGCAAGGCGGTGTGTGTGCGTTTATCGATGCTGAGCATGCGCTTGATCGCAGCTATGCGGCCAAGCTGGGCATCAAGCTCGATGAGCTGCTGATCGCCCAGCCTGATTGTGGCGAGCAGGGACTGGAGATCGCCGATTCACTGGTTCGCTCTGGCGGAGTCGATTTGATCGTCATCGACTCGGTGGCGGCGCTCGTTCCCAAAGCTGAGATCGACGGTGAAATGGGCGATGCACATCTAGGGCTCCAGGCCCGGCTGATGTCGCAAGCGCTGCGCAAGCTCACTGCCGCATCTGCCAAAGCGAACTGCACGGTCATTTTCATCAACCAACTTCGCCAGAAGATCGGCGTTGTGTTTGGCAACCCAGAGACGACCACTGGCGGCAATGCGCTCAAGTTCTATGCTTCGATGCGACTCGATATCCGTCGGATTGGTCAGGTCAAGCAAGGTGACGCAGTGGTGGGCTCTCGAGTCCGCGTGAAAGTCGTCAAGAACAAGCTCGCACCGCCGTTCCGGGACGCCGAGTTCGAGCTGCTCTATGGCGTTGGCGTCAGCCGTTCGACTGAAGTGCTCGATCTCGCTGTAGCAAATGGCCTAGTGGAAAAGAGCGGTGCATGGTATGCGCTCGAAGGAGAGCGCATGGCGCAGGGTCGGGAGCGGGCGGCGCAGTGGTTGGCAGAGCATCCCAGCCAAATGGAGAACCTGCGCGAGCGATTGTTGGCCGTGCTCAAGCGCGGCGAAGCCACGGTCCGAGTCCCGCAAGCTGGGGCGGATGAAGGCACTGCTTCCGAGGGAGAAGATGCGGCAAAGGAGCTAGCGGCCTAGCCGCCCTTACTAGACCCGGATAGAGCTGTGTTTTCAAGGCCTTGACAGCACCCAGACCATACAAGTAGGCTTGCCGACTCGCGAGCGACCTCGACGAACGGACCAAATAGCTGCTCACACTTTTGTGAGGTCGCTTCCTAAACGCTTCCCGCACGAGCTTGTCCGTGCTCTGCCTGCGGGTGAATACGTCAGACGAAACAGATAGGACCAAGAGACATGGCCGTAAAGATGCGACTGGCTCGTGCTGGAGCGAAGAAAGCACCGTTCTACCGGGTCGTGGTGGCAAACTCACGAAGTCCCCGTGATGGACGGTTTATCGAGCACGTTGGGATTTATGACCCGACGCGGACCCCGACCGAAGTCCGGTTCAAGATGGACCGCGTAGACTACTGGCTCAGCCAGGGCGTGGAACCGTCAGATACGGTTGCCTTCCTGATCTCTCAGGTAAAGACCGGCAAGCTGGTGAGCTCTGCTGCTAAGCCTGAAAGGGCCAAGGCAGCGAAGTAGCCTTCGCAACCGATTGGTTTTCCACCATCGGGCCCCGCTTGCTCTGGCTGTATGGCTCACGGACAGTGCGATAAAAACACGGTCTGTGAACCGTAATTCCGCAGGAATGTGGAGTGTCTGCTGTCATGTGGAGAGATGGGCTGACTGATAGCTTGTAACCTTTTCAGTCCGCAGCATCGTGGGAGAGTAGGACGTTCTCGACTAGACGTTAGCTGCTTACGGCAGCTTGAGTTTGGTTGTAGGGCTGTTATTGCTAAGTACACGTTGTTCGGATTGTGGGTGGATACGATATAGCAGTTTGGCTCTGCAGGCGTACCTGAGTGAGTTTATCGAACAGGGCTCCTCATCATGTCTCGTTCGCTACTAGAAATCGGCTCTGTCTGCCGACCTCACGGCCTACGTGGTGAACTGCGGGTCAAACTTCATGATCCCAGTTCTGACGCTCTTGATGTCGTTGAGCATGTCTGGACTGAGAAAGACCGTGAACAGCCCCAGCAGTGGCGGGTGAAGTGGTGTCGAGGTGAAGCCAATGGTTTTTACGTCGTCGCCGTCGATGGCATTGCAGATCGGACGGCAGCGGAATCCTTAACGCGACAAAGGCTTCTCGCTGACCGGGCCGAACTTCCCAGGCTGGATGCGGGAGAGTTCTATCTGGCGGACTTGCCTGGCTGTGAAGTGCAGACTGTGACAGGCGAGCTGGTCGGTGTGGTGTCTGAAGTCCTGGGATCTGGTGCTCAGCCACAACTACTGATAAAGCGCCCTGAGCGTGACGCGGCCATGGTTCCCATCGTTCCGGAAATATTTACTTCCTATGACGCGGAGCGCCAGCTAATTCTTATTGATCCCCCTGCCGGACTACTCGATTTGGATCGTACGTAGAGCGTAACGATGGCTCAATCTATAGATATCATTTCAATTTTTCCTGAAATGTTTGATCCGGTATTGAGAATTAGTATAACCGGACGAGCGATCAGTAAAGGGGCGTTGGTGGTTCGTCCTCACAATTTGCGGGATTACACCGTGGATCGGCACCGCTCCACGGATGACTCTCCGTACGGCGGCGGCTCTGGAATGGTCATGCTACTGGAGCCGATGGTTCGAGCGATGAAGTCTCTCGAAGCTTCGTATGGCCAGGCTCGTAAGATCGTACTGGCACCCACGGGAAGACCACTGAACCAGAAGATCGTGCGTGAGCTGGCTCAAGAAGAACGGCTGATTCTGCTGTGCGGTCGCTATGAGGGAATGGACGAACGTATCCATCATTATGTTGATGATGAGATTTCGATCGGTGATTTTGTGTTAACTGGTGGCGAGCTCCCGGCGATGATTTTGATTGACGCATTGGCGCGACTGATTCCGGGGGTACTTCATAACGAGCATTCATCGGTAGATGAGTCGTTCGAAAGTGGATTACTAGAATATCCGCAATACAGTCGTCCGGCAGAGTCTGATGGCTTGGTCGTGCCACCAGTGCTGCTTTCTGGCAATCATGAGTTGATCCGGCGTTGGCGTCGACAACTGGCCTTGGTGCGAACCCGCGAACGTCGGCCCGACTTGTTTGGGATGGTGGCTCTTTCTGAAGAAGATCGTCGTCTGCTCGCTGCCTGGGATGCTGAGCGGCGCGACACCCAACAGGAGGCGACCTCCCCATGAGCCACCAGGTTGAGAGTCCGGTCGCTAGCCTGGCCAGAAGATCATATGTTGCACTTGTCCACCACCCCGTGTATGACAAGCAGCATCAGGTCGTAAGCACCGCAGTTACGAACCTAGACATCCATGACATTGCGAGATCCTGTTCCACATATGGCGTGGCTGCTTACTACGTCGTCCATCCCGTCGCTGCCCAGCGTCAACTGGTCGAGCGGATCTTGGGGTATTGGCACGAGGGACCGGGGCAGAGTCAGAACGATTTCCGTCGCGAAGCGCTCTCGCATGTGCGGGTTGTTTCGACGATGGATGAAGCCATCGACGCGATCCATAGAGAGCAAGGGATGCGCCCAGCCGTTATTGGCACGTCGGCTCGTCCGTTGGGGCCTGCCGTTTCGGCCCAAGAACTCCGCGCTGAGTTTCAGCAACAGGCGCGACCGCTGCTGTTGGTGATGGGGACCGGTTGGGGTCTCACAGAAGAATTCATGTCACATGTCGATCGAGTGCTCGAGCCGATTCAGGGAACGGCCCCTTATAACCACCTATCGGTGCGCTCCGCGACAGCAATCATTTTAGATAGGCTCTTCGCAGAAGAAGCCAGAACGTAGGAGAATGACGAGATGAGCGATGTTGTCCCCGCTGTTGAGCTGCTAGAGAAGACCCTTCTGCGCAAGCAGGCGCTGCCGGAGTTTCGTGTTGGGGACACGGTCCGGGTGTGGGTGCTGATTAAGGAAGGCGACAAGGAGCGTACTCAGGCGTTCGAGGGGGTAGTGATCCGTCGCCACCACCACGGCCTGCGTTCGTCGTTCACCGTCCGCAAGGTTAGCTACGGAGTCGGTGTGGAGCGTATCTTTCCGGCCCACTCGCCGCGCATCGATCGCGTCGAAGTTGTGAGCCGTGGTGAGGTTCGTCGTGCGCGCCTGTTCTATCTTCGTGAGCTTTCGGGCAAAGCGGCACGCATCAAAGAGCGCGTCACCAAGCGTCCCGGGGCAGCCGACGCAGCTTCCATCACGACCGCTGAAGGGTAACTCGACTCGCTGGAGAGCGCGGTTTGCTGCGCTCGCGAAGTCGTTCCCTCCGCTTTGTTCCGTCGATCGTGAGTCCCAGTTTCCTTTGCAGAGGAGAGTGGTTCCTTTGCCGTCGGCGGTGCCTTTCTATCAATCCGTAGTGCACTGTGGAAGGGGTCATCCACCTGGATGGGGTTGCTCTCTGGTGAACCCCTAGGTGTGTGATTTTCACCCGTGGTGACGGGAGGCCCGAGGTCGCGCAGATCAGGGTCTAAGAGTCTATTTCTATAAATAAATCTAAGATAGGTGGAACTCCATGTCGGTTTCAGTCGGACAGACGGGAGAAGAGCAAGCGGCCCTGTATCTCCAGGAGCAGGGGCTGCGTATTGTTACGCGCAACTATCGTACGAAACGAGGAGAGATAGATATTATCGCTGATGATGCTGGTACATTGTGCTTTGTTGAAGTACGGCTGCGTGCGGACTCGAGCTTTGGTGCTCCTCTCGATACAGTAGGAATTAGAAAACAAAAGCGACTTACATATGCAGCAATGCAATATCTGGCCAAACACGCAGCGGTCATGAATAGATATCCATGTCGCTTCGATGTCTTATCAATAGAAACATATCCGGCGCGAGTGATTTGGGTTAAAAACGCATTTTGTTTGAATTCCCAGTTCTGAGAATTTATGGCTTAGGGTGTAGCGGATAGAATGGGACTTCTCTTGCGGCCGCATCCGTGAATTGGGCTTGTTGGATGCAGTTCGGCCGCATTGACTGCGAGCGGTGCGGCTCAGTATGATAGGGACTATGAAAAAAATCGCTGTTCTTGGTTCCGGTACGGTGGGTGAAGTTCTCGCAAATGGTCTCCTCAAGTATGGCTATGAGGTGATGCGAGGCACTCGCGAGGTGGGCAAGCTTGCGGAATGGCATGCCAAGGCTGGTTCGTCTGCCTCGGTGGGTTCATTTGCTGAGGCTGCGCAGTTTGGCGATGTGGTGCTGTTGGCGGTGAAGGGCACCGTTGCGGAGGAAGTAGTCGCTGCACTAGGTAGCTCGCTCGATGGCAAGACTGTCATCGATGCAACGAATCCGATCGCGGACGCTGCGCCCGAAAACGGTGTACTCAAGTTCTTCACTGGCCCCAATGACTCGCTGATGGAGCGGCTGCAAAAGGCTGTCCCAGGGGCGCACTTTGTGAAGGCGTTTTCTTGCGTTGGTAACCCGTTTATGGTGAACCCGGACTTCGCTGGTCAGAAGCCGACGATGTTTATCTGCGGCAACAGCTCGGCAGCCAAGCAACAGGTATCGACGATCCTCCATCAGTTCGGCTGGGACATCGAGGACATGGGTGCTGCTACGGCAGCGCGAGCGATCGAGCCGCTGTGTATGCTGTGGTGCATTCCGGGCATGACGCGGGGAAGTTGGACCCACGCATTCAAGCTGCTGCGCAAGTAGACTGGCACTGGTCCTCCGAGGGTGAGTGTCTTGCGAAGGCGGAGCTACTTGCGCTGCCGCAGCTTGTAGGCTGACAGCCAGCGTTTGCGTGGCGGATCGCCAACGGACGATGCGATTCGGACGTCATCGACGACGTAGAAGCACTGGGGATCGAGTCTTCGAGCCTCGTTGAGGATGCCGGGGATGCGACGGCGCTCTGTTTCGACATAGAGCATATGCACTGGTCCGTCTCGACCCATGCCGTGAAAGAGCGTGACTCGGAAGCCTTGCATCCTTAGTTCGTCGGCAAGCTGATCGCCTCGTCGGGAAAATACTCGTACGACTTGGTTGCCCATGGCAGCCCAGCGTTCGATCGTGAGGCCGACGTAGTTTCCGATGGCAAAGCCTGCGGCATAGGCGACGGCAAGCTGAGGCTTGCTAAGGTTTCCGATCACCCTCGACGCGGCAAATACCCAAATCAGCACCTCGAAGAAACCGAGGATGGCTGCACGACCGCGACGACCTTGGGTGACCATCACTACGCGCAGGGTTCCCAGCGAAACGTCACCGACGCGGGCCAGTAAGATCATCAGGCAGCTAAGGAAGAGAGAATCCGGCATAGGCGGCGGCAGCTTACCAAGCAATTGGCACCTTACCGGGTTCTTGTTAACGTAGCAGCACACTCCTCGTGGTGAATACAAACCCTGTGAGTCCGTCCGAGGAGTAAAGAGGGCGGACTCAGACGATGGCAAGCATTGGCGCACACATCCGACAGCTCAGCAAAGGTCATCCCACTGCCTACCCTGGCTGGCAAGGCAACGGTGGGCGAGCCCAATGCGCTGCCGAATGGAGCACCAAGTCGGCGAGCCAGCGATCCGGCGACCGAAGAACAGCGTCGCGCCGAGGCCGAGCTGGTCGAGCGTTGTCGAGGTGGCGATCAGCGGGCCTTCCGGATCTTGGTAGAGCGCTATCAGCGACGTGTCTTTTCGCTGGCGTTCGGATTGCTCAAGGATCCCGACGAGGCACGCGATATCTCGCAGGAGGCCTTCCTCAAGGCTCATCGGCACCTTGGATCGTTTCAGGGGACCGCCAGCTTTTACACCTGGCTTTATCGGATTACGGTCAACCTGTGCATCGATCGGAAACGCAAGGTTGGTCGGGGCAGCGAGGTCGAACTGGACGAGCGGCTGTCGCATCAGCAAGTGGGCAGCCCCGCCGATGTTCTTTCAACACAGAAGCTGTCATTCAACCCACAGCGAGTGGCTCAGTCGAGCGAGCTACGCGGTCGAATCTTGGCCGCACTCGAAAAACTCTCGGAGCAGCATCGTGCGGTGCTGATCTTGCGCGAGGTCGAGGGGTTATCCTACAAAGAGATCGCCGATTCGATGGACTGTCCAGAGGGTACAGTGATGAGCCGCCTTTTTCACGCCCGACGGCAGATGCAAGAGCTGCTTTCGGACTTCGCCGAGGACGCAGAGCAGGAGGGGGCCGATTAGGCCCGAGCGACCATGGCAGTTGCCGATAACAAGCTAATTAGACTGTTTGATAACGAGCTACCCGTCGATGAGGCGGATGCGCTGAGGCTAGAGCTGTCCGAAGAAGACAACGCCAAGCTCGCGGCGTTGGCGGAGCTTTCGTCGTCAGTTCGCGACGCGATTGAATCAGAAGCGGCGATGCATGAGGTGGATCTCTGGTCCACGCTGCAGCGCCAGCTTCCGCAGCAGGCTCCGGCGAAAGTTGTGCCGCTTCGACGGAAGGTGCTGGTTCGTACGACGGCGGCGATCTCGGCCTTTGCCGTCGCTGCGTCGTTGTTTTTCGCGCTGCGGACTGGGACGGTGCGAGACAGTGGCTGCGACGTCGAAGAGCTTGAAGTAGTCGGAAGCGGCGCGACGGTAATGAAGGTTGCCGACGATCGCGGCAACGACACGACGCTGATCTGGTTCGATCATCAGGAAGAAGACGAATGGGAAAGTCTGTAATCGGACAATGGACATGGCGGCTGCTGTTTGCCGGGCTGCTCGTGTTGCCAAAGGTTGCCGTCGCGCAGATCGATCCACCGAAGGCTGTGCCGGTCGAGGCCAAGCCGGCTAGCAAAGCGACCTGCTCGGTGCGGGTGATTCACGCGACTGCAAATGGCAACGAGTTCGACGCTCGACTAGAACCGCTTCGTCCCCAGCTCAAAGGACAAGCCTTCCAGTCCTTTTCGCGCTTCAGCTTGATCAAGCAGCACGAGTTGTCGATCGCTGGCGGCGCATCGCAAAACTTCGAGGTGCCCGGCGAACATCAAGGGGTGTTGTCGTACGAAGGGCGGGCGGACTCGGGCGGCAAGCAGCGGCTTCGTCTGCGGCTGGAAATCCAAGATGGTGCCGCCAAGCTTCTGTCGACGAAGTTTGTCATCAACGACGGTGGCACGGTGATGCAGGCCGGCATGAAGTACGACAAGGGCGTGCTGGTTCTTGGCATCACCTGTCGCATCGCCAGCTAATCCGCCGTGGGCGGACTCCTTCCCCGGCGTTTGGGTTACAGTGTGACGATATTCGGAGGAATCATGCGAGTTCTGTTTCGTTCCATCCTGCTTAGCTCGGTTCTGCTTTCTGCCTGTAGCTCGGGACCGAAGTACAAGATCGATGACGCGCTGCTCGCCGATGTGGCACCGAGCGATAAGGCGCAGATGCTGCAAATTCAGTCGGACCTAAATAAGGCGACGGAAGAGAAGAACAAGGCCACCAGCGATGCTGCGATTGCGGAAAAAGAGCTAACCGTCGCTGACGCCGAATACGACAAGGCCAAGGCAGACGTGAACATGGCCAAGGCGGAGCAGTCGCTGGCTGAGTCGACGAAGGATCTCAACCGGGTCGCCTCGGCAAAGAGCAACATGGAGCAGAAGCAGCTCGCCAAGGATGTATCGGACGCGAAGGTTGACTATGCCAAGGCCCATCGCAGCCAGGCGCGTGCCCAGCTCGAGTTTACCGAGAAGCAAGTAGCGGCCCTTCAGGCTCGGTATGAGCAGTCGAAGGCTCAGCTTGCAGCGGCCAAGGGCAAGAAGCCGTCCGCTGACTTTGCCGTGTCGACTTTTGATGAACAGGCCTCGAACGCGCAGCGGAAGGCGGATGATGCCAAGCTGACCGTAGATCGCCGTCAGCTTGACGCAACCCAGGCGCAGGCCAAGTACAATCAGCTCTTCCAGAAGCTCCAGAT
>ERZ724524.552-NODE-552-length-24510-cov-7.302310_pt1 | contig 24510 bp, 18 predicted proteins | sample MGYA00376057_ERZ724524 | MGnify/ENA primary metagenome ERZ724524 (study PRJEB28724, sample SAMN07190888) | wastewater metagenome | isolation source: influent of sewage treatment plant in Hong Hong | place: USA: Christiansburg, Virginia | collected 2016-03-01 ...
TTTAAAATAGTTACTATAGGTTGGAATAGCATTATAAAGGCAGAAAATTGGAAGGTGCAGTTATTGTAAATTAAATCCATAAGCTTTCAAAACATATATTTTTTAAACTAATCATTCACTTTTAATAGACCTATAAGCTCTATTTATTGAGGTATAGATTTTACATTTATTTCTGCTTAATTCAGTGAGTAAAATTCCTCTTAATCCTTCAATTTGCCTATCACTATATTTAGTGATAGGGCATCCTATTTCCTTGTATTAATTTTACATAAATATCAGTATTGCCTGTAAAGATATGAGTGATAATATATCAGATACAAAATCTAGGATTTATGAATAGAATTTATACAATAATCTTACTATTTATTTTTCAATTTTTAGCTTATTCAGCAATAGGCCAAACGGAACAACAACTTATTCAATCAGTAGGAATTGCCGTAAATCCACCTTCCGGACCATCTGGAACAGTTTTTGTCGTTGGCGATAAATTGCTGATGACAGCACTTCATGTAGCAAATGCCATGACCAATACTACTTTTACACTTAGCCTTAATGGAGTAACAGCCGATGTTGAATTTGAAGTATTTTCCATTCAGTTTGATGGAAGTGATTGGGCTTTTATAAGATTGTTGGGCGCCAATGCAAACCTTTTTACTTTTACCCCTTTGAACATAGCAGGATATAATTTAACTGTTCCTAGTAACGTTTTTACTCTTGGTGGCCTTCAATTAGATTATGCCGAAGGTACATTAGTAGATGACCAAAATAATTTTTTAATCACAAGTGGCATTGATTGTTTCCCTGGCGCCAGTGGCAGCCCATTAGTGGATGACGGAGGAAATGTTATAGGAATTTTAAGTTTAAATTTTGGAAATGATGATGATTGTGGTTGGATAAATCTTACAGACTATTCTGCTATTTTAACTGGTTTTGAAGATTTAAATGTACTTCCAGTATACATTCAAACCAACATCCTCAATGACTACAGAAGTATTTCAAATGGGCTATGGAGCGTTCCGGGAACATGGGAGCGGTTTGATGGAACTGATTTTATTCCAGCTGCTGCTCCTCCATCCAGTTTAGACAACAGAATAACAATAAGTTCAGGTACAGAAGTAACCATAAATAGTCCCGTTACTGCTGATCAATTAACCATTCAGGAAGAGGCAGTCCTTATCCAAAATTCTGGACTTAATATTGTAAACGGCAATGGAGATGACTTGATTATTAATGGTACAATTAATATAAATAGTTCGTGTTCATTATCAGGTGCTATCAAAGACAATGGGCTCATTAACTGGATGAGTGGCAATATTTCTTTTAATGGAGCTAACCTAAACATTTCAGAATTTGGAATTTTGAAGATTTCAGGATCTGGCAATATGGACAATACATTGATGTCGAACAACATTTTTTGCACAGGAACGCTCCAAATAGAAAATTCAATAATCGCTTCTACTATTGACATCACTTTCATAAATACAGGGACAATAAAAGGTTCAGGGACAATAGACTTCACGAATGATTTTCTAAACAATGGAACTATTAGTCCAGGCTTCAATATCGATATTAACACTTTGGACTTCAAATCAACTTCAATTTTTCTTGGATCAAACATTTTACAAATCGAAATTGACAATAATGGCGGACCTGGTATTGGTAACGATTTATTGAAAATAACTGGTGATCTCGATCTTGATGGACAATTAATGATTTCAGAAATAAATACTGTCCCCTTTGGTATCTATACTATTATTGAAGTAACTGGTGGCACGATCAATGGCAATTTCTCAAACGTCACAATGCCACTGGGCTACACATTGATAATCAATGGTGATAATGTCCAGATAGAAAAAGGTGAAATTGATTTTGGCCCTGAAAAACCGGGTAGCGGTAAATCTATAGTTTTGGATGGATCTTCTTCCGTAATGATAATTCCACATGAGCCTAACATCAGTTTTGCACCCACAGAGCCTTTTACTATTGAAATGTGGGTCAAAATACCACCAACTCAGCAACCTAACAGTGATAAATTCTATCACTTTTTGGCTTCTAAGATCAGTAATAATGTCATTAACTATTCAATTCTAATGTTAGGCACTCCTTTTGATAGCGATGCAGGTAAAATAGGTTTTTTGCAGCAAAACGTAGATGGTTTTGCCAGCGTGGTTTCTACTTCAAAAGTTAATGATAACAAACCCCATCATATAAGTTTTCAGTATTCTGGATCATCACTTAGATGCTATATCGACGGAATATTAGAAGCTGAGAGCACTGAAATAAATGCTACATCAACACAGAATACCAATCCGATTATATTTGGAGGGGTATTAGAAAATGAATTTTTTGGCAATTGTAAGTATGAATTGGACGAATTCCGAATTTGGAATATTGCTTTGTCTGATCAACAAGTAAAAGAACGAGTATGTAAAAAAATTAAAGAAACTGATTTATTGATCGATAACCTTCAGGCATATTACAAATTGGATGAAGACTCCGGTAGCATAATTAAAGATTATACAACTCACAATAACTTTGGAAATAATTTTGGTGCCAACAGAAAGAACAGTGTTTTTCCAATTGGAGACGAAAGTGCTTTCGATTATATAAATACTACAAAGACTACATCAATCTCACATCCCAACGGAGATAATTTCACAGTTGAAATTTCGAGTGGTGACCCTTCAGGGTTGCAGTCATACATGGTTCATGGCCAACCAAATAGCATAGATGGCATTCAGGGACTGGGTGGAAATGATAAATATTTTGGCGTTTTTGTCATTGGGGGTAACAGTCCACAATACTCTGCAGATTATCAGTATAACCCAAATCTAGGTAATAATGAAGAAGATTTTCGTTTGCATAAAAGAACTAACAATTCAGAAATAACATGGACTGCCTTAATAGATGATCAACCAAATACCATAATCCATACAATTTCTGTAATTGGTCAAAATACTGAATATATATTAGGTAGTATTGGTACTCCGCTACCTTTGAAAATAATTGCTTTCAATGCTGAAGGTCATAATCTAGATGTCCATCTTAACTGGAAAATAGTTGAATTTGAAAATATAAAATATTGCGAGGTAGAACGAAGTATTGATGGAAAAAACTTTGAATCCATTGCACATTTATCCAAATTAAATTATGAAATGAGTTATCTAGATAAAGAAATATTAACCAACCAAAAAAGCTCCTACTATCGTTTAAGTTTTTATGAAAAAAACGGCAGAAAGGAGTATTCAAAAATAGAATTTGTTCAAAATTTAGCACATAAAGCAGTTAATTGTTTTCCAAATCCAACTTCAGGAATACTGAATTTATCGGGAACAGAAGTTAAATCAAAGTTGAGTCTATATAATGGCTTTGGAGTATTAATTGAAACAATGAATGGCCGTGATGGAATGACTCAATTTTCATTGACTAACATTCCGGCCGGAATTTACCTCATCAAATATGAATCAAGAGGGGAAGTTCAAAATTTTAGGGTAGTAAAAAAGTAAGGAATAGCTATGATTTATGTTTTAGTAATTCATAAACATACTTAAATTCTAGAGCATTGTTCTTCGGGAGGGCACAACATAAAAACCTGCGCCGGCTATAATTGAAAATTGCTCATCTTTGGTTTCAGCAATCATTTGAATTAAAGAATGAACAGATTATATATTCTCATATTGCTAATATCAAGAATACTGGCTTCAGCAAAGAGTTACAATTGACAGGAACAAAGAAAAAAAGCAAAAAAAAGGCTGAAATGAACCACCATTTCAGCCTTTTGTATATTACTTTGGATTAATTAAATTCCCAGTGCTTTGCCTACTTGCTCTGCTGCTTCTTTCAATTCAATGGCCGACATAACTTTCAAGCCAGATTCATCGATCATTTTTTTAGCAATTTCAGCATTCGTACCTTGCAGTCTTACAATAATTGGAACAGGAATGTCTCCAATGTTTTTATAAGCCTCGATTACACCAGCTGCTACCCTATCACATCTTACAATACCTCCAAAGATGTTTATCAGAATTGCTTTAACTGATGGATCTTTCAAGATTAAATTCAATGCACTCTCTACCCTCTTAGCATCAGCCGTACCTCCTACGTCAAGGAAGTTTGCAGGTGAACCTCCAATCAATTTGATCATGTCCATTGTCGCCATGGCAAGTCCGGCACCATTAACCATGCAGCCGACATTGCCATCAAGTTTGACATAGTTCAGTTCAGCTTCTTTAGCCTCCAGATCTGTCGGATCTTCTTCCAATTTATCATATGACTCTTCCAGGTCTTTATGTCTGTAAAGAGAATTTTCATCGATAGATACTTTTGCATCCACAGCAACTATTCGATCATCCCCTGTTTTGATCATAGGATTGATCTCAAACATATCCGCATCAGATCCAACGTATGCCTTGTAAAGTTTGTCAATAAAGCTAACAAATTCTTTAAATGCCTTTCCGCTTAGACCAAGATTGAACCCTATTTTTCTTGCTTGAAATGGCAACAACCCTAACATTGGATCGATCAATTCATGCAACACCAATTCAGGTGTTTCTTCAGCCACTTTTTCTATATCCATTCCTCCCTGAGTAGAATATACGATTACATTCTTGGCATTAGCTCTGTCAAGAAGAACGGAAATATAATATTCTTTATTTGCTGAAAAGTCAGGCGCATATGAATCCTCTGCTATAAATACTTTTCTGACCAGTTTCCCTGCACCTTCCATTCCACCAGGGGTCTGTGGAGTTTTAAGATACATACCAATGATGCTTCCAGCCACTTCTTTCAACTCATCGAGATTCTTAACTAATTTTACTCCACCACCTTTTCCTCTTCCTCCCGCATGGATCTGTGCTTTAACTACCGCCATACTAGAACCAAGTTCTTCATTCACTCTTTTAAAAGCTGCGATAGCCTCATCCACATTGGAAGCGATAAATCCTCTTTGTATGGCTATACCATAACTGGCAAGTAATTCTTTGCCTTGATATTCATGTAAATTCATTCGTAATTTTTTATGTCAATGATCTTAGGGATGTTTTTTCCTTCGCTACATTGACTCTTTAAATTTGTGCAATAATACAAAACTATTCAGAGGTCTTTGAAATTTATTCAGTAAGATTATCAAAAAAATACCCGTTATCGACTTGAAATAACGGGTAGTTTTTAATTCTAAAATATTTATAAGTTATTGAACAATTAACTTTTTGCTGGATATTCCATCGATATTAGAAATTGAAATAATATATATTCCTGGTTTTAGATCCATCTTCTCAAGAACTAATCTATTCTCACCGATACTTAACTTTTTGCTTGTGGGATTGATTAATTTTTGACCATTGGTACTTGTCACAGAAATATTCACATCCAAAGTTGAAGATGTGTTGATCATAATACTTATCTCGTCTCCATTTTTAATATTATTTGGAACGATTGACCAATCTACCTGACTGTCGATCTTATTACTGTTCAATGCTGTCACAACCTGAAAAGTCTCATAATCAACTGCAGCATTGCAAGTGGAGACCGGGTTAAAGGCTGACACTCTCCAAAACGCAACTGTAGTGCTGGCTGTAAAAGTACTCGCCGGAATTGTAAATTGATTTTCATTTACAATTTCGGTGGTTGTAAATGCAGAACCAAAAGATTTGTTCTTGGAATATTCAAGGATGTATGAGGTAGCGCCAGGCACAGCTTCCCATGACAGAGTAATAGGTGCAGATCGCAACTTTTCTACTGAGTCAATAGGAGAAAAATAATTAATTGTCTCTTGAAGAGTTGTGGCAGTTGGTACAAATGTTGATTTTAAGTAATCCCTTGCGGCACTGGCAAGATCTGCCTTGATAAGATTTATTTGGCCTTGTGAAAAATGATAATCTCCACATCCAAAGAAATAACTCATATAGTTACTCTGATCAGGGTGAATTAATTCGTCATTTCTATCATAAACCTCTGTGTCGAAATACCGACAGTCATTTGGCCAACCAAATCCGAAGTTATAATCCGGTGGTGTATCACAAACTCTATCTGCAGCTGTAGCGCAATTGCTACCATTTACTAATTCTACTGCCACAGTTGGGGGACAAGGAGCTATAGTAATAGTTACCGTTTTGCCGAAATCAGCTTCATTCCATGGTTGACACTCCCAACCATAGAAAGTATGTCTAAGAGAAAAGAAATGGCCCAATTCGTGGGAAGTGGTTTGTGCAACATCGTTTACTTCTGAATTCCTGATAACTACAAAGTCATTATTTGGAGAATAGAAACCGAGTATTTGACCCTCAGAATCTGACATGATATCAGCTACAAAAAACATATTTAGTGCATCTTTATCCTTCTGCAACTTCAAAATGTTACCTCCTACTCCTTGAGGATCAGTATTTGCCTTGTCATTGTTTAGATACTTTATATCATCTTTTATAAAAAACTGAAGCTCTTGATTAGCATAATCCTTATTGATTTTACACAACAATTTCATTATATTCTTTACTGAAACACCACCTGTGCCGGACGTCGGTCTTACTACTGTAAAACGTATTGGCACATACTTTGTAGCTCTTTCTGTCAGAATAGCACCATTTTTTTCAAGATAGTTAATATTGGCTTCTAGTCTTGCATCCATTTCAGGTGTACTCACAGTAGAACATTTCCCCACAACTCTTTGTCCAAAAAGCGATGAACAAAAGATGGCAAGAACGAAAATTAAAATTGTATTTTTTACTAATAGCATTTGATAGAAAATTTCATTTAAATAAAAACTGCAAGGTACGTAAAATAAAAAAATCCTTAATATAAAAAAAACGATTCTACTATTATTTAACGTTTAAAGAATTACTTTTGCACTCCATAAATAATATATAACAATCATAACATAACATGAGTAAAGTAACCGTAGTTGGCGCAGGAAATGTAGGCGCTACCGTAGCCAATGTGTTGGCACATGATGATTTTGTTAAAGAAATCGTCCTTTTGGACATTAAAGGAGAAATGGCACAGGGAAAAGCATTGGATTCCTGGCAGCAGGCTCCTATCGGTAGCTATTCATCTTATCTTCGAGGCACTTCAGACTATGCCGAAACAGCTGGATCTGATGTCGTTGTAATCACTGCAGGGCTTCCACGCAAACCTGGAATGAGTCGGGATGACCTTATTTCTACAAATGCAAATATTGTCAATACTGTTACTAAAAATTTACTCCAATATTCCCCGGACGCTATTGTTATTGTCGTTTCCAATCCACTGGATGTGATGACTTACGCTGCTCACAAGACTTCAGGTCTTCCTGCATCAAAGGTGATCGGTATGGCTGGAATTTTGGATACTGCTAGATATCGTGCATTTCTTGCCGATGAACTAAAAGTTTCTCCAAAAGATATTCAAGCCATTCTGATGGGTGGACATGGAGACACAATGGTGCCACTTCCAAGATATACAACTGTTGGCGGTATCCCTGTCACAGAATTGGTAAGCGAAGAAAGACTGAACGCTATCGTGGACAGAACGAAGAAAGGTGGTGGTGAACTTGTTGAACTCATGGGCACCTCAGCTTGGTATGCACCTGGTGCAGCAGCAGCTCAGATGGTAACAGCTATTTTGAAAGATGAAAGAAGAATTTTCCCATGCTGTATTAAGGTCGAAGGTCAATATGGCATTGATGGTGTGTATGTAGGTGTTCCGGTGATCCTTGGCAAAAATGGTGTTGAAAAAGTGATAGAACTGGATCTCAATGCTGAAGAAAAAGCATTGCTTGATGCATCTATCGTTGCAGTTAAATCTGTGATGGACGTATATGATGGAATGGGACTATAAGGTAGAAGATAGATACTAGATTCTAGACACTATAATACTATCCACTATAATACTACTTTACTATAATACTACAAAGACCACTCAAATCGGGTGGTCTTTTTTATATAATTTCTTCAATATTTTAATAATCGAATTTCAATAAAATCAAATTTCAATATGGAATCTTATATCGTGCGAAATGCCAGAATCATCAACGAAGGCAATATTACAGAAGGTGATTTGTTGATTAGAAATGGTAGATTTGAAAAGATTGGAGGAATAATTAATGACGACAATTTACCTGAAATAGATTTTAAAGGAAATGTACTCATACCTGGAATTATTGACGACCAGGTACATTTTAGAGAGCCCGGTCTTACTCATAAAGCCAATATAAGAACTGAATCCATGGCTGCAGCAGCAGGTGGTGTAACTTCTTTCATGGAAATGCCTAACACCAATCCACCTGCTACTACCATAGAATTGCTGGAACAGAAATATGCAATAGCTGCTGAAACTAGTGTGGTCAACTATTCCTTTTTTCTGGGCACCACGAATAATAATCTTGACGAATTATTAAAAGCCAACTACAAAGAAATATGTGGTATTAAGATCTTTATGGGTAGTAGTACCGGCAATCTATTAGTAGATAATGAACAAACGCTTGACAAAATTTTTGCCAATGCTCCTGCGCTAATAGCTACTCACTGCGAAGATGAAAAAACAATCCTTGACAATCTTCACAGATACAAAGAAAAGTATGGAGAGAATATTACTCCAGAGATGCATCCCCTTATTAGAAATGCTGAAGGGTGTTATATTTCCTCATCCAAAGCTATATCATTAGCAAAAAAGCATAATACCAGACTTCATATTTTGCATATTAGCACAGCTATTGAAACTGAGTTATTTGAAAATAAAATACCCTTGGCTGAAAAAAGAATCACCTCTGAAGCTTGTGTGCATCATTTGTATTTTAATGACAATGATTATAAAACTTTAGGAAATAAAATAAAATGCAATCCCGCCATCAAAACATCAGTGGATCAATCTGCAGTACTTCAGGCGCTATTAGATAGCAAGATCGATATCATAGCCACTGATCATGCACCTCATACGGAGGAGGAGAAAGCTGCCCCTTATTTAAAAGCACCCTCAGGCCTTCCATTGATCCAACACACTTTCAATATGATGTTATCATTAGTTAATGAAGGAAAAATCAGTGTAACGAAAGTAGTTGAGTTGATGTGTCATGCGCCGGCCATTTGCTTTAAAATTAAGGATCGAGGTTTTATAAGAGAAGGATATATGGCAGATTTTGTACAGGTTGATTTTGATAAAAATACTTTGGTAGATCGAAAAGACCTATTCTATAAATGTGGCTGGTCACCGCTTGAAGGGATTAAATTACCCGGAAAAATAGTTGGAACATGGGTCAATGGCACAAAGGTATTTGAATCAGGTAAGATTTGTGCTGCAAATGGAAATAGATTAAAATTCGACCGATAAAGACCATTCTCTGCCGATCTAAAATAATTAAATGTTATTTACTCAAGTTTCGGTAGTCAAATTTTATCTTTTGAAAGATAAATTTAAATTTAAATAAAATGTTAGAAGGTAGATTTTAGATGGCTTTCCGTCAATCACATGGATATTTTTTCTACTAAACTTATTAAAGAAAAAATATGAATCAATTGACTAAGCACCATCTAACATCTAACATCAGCCATCTACCTTTGTTTCTTAACTACCGAAACTTGAGTTATTTATATGAATTACGTCAATTATACTGTCGCGTTTTAGCCAATTAAATATAATACGATGTAATTGAATTAATTGCATGGCATATATTATACTTTCACCCTACCCTTTCTAAAGCCCGAGTGTTGCGAATCTTTTTATTTAATTACTCAAGTTTAGGTAGTCAAATTCTTATCTATTATGAATAAACTTGGATTGTAATATAAAGTTAGATGGTAGAAGCTTGTCAAGCTAAGGTAGTGTAAATCATATATGGACCTCCATCAATAGAGATTCCTCGTTTCACTCGGAATGACGCCATAATCTATTTTAGGGGGGATAAGCGGTGGCTAAGCAACCGCTTATCCCCCCTAAAACGCCGGACACTAATCGTCATTCCGAGCTACGCGAGGAATCTTTAACATCAAATCCCGCAGCTGCGGGATCTTCTTCCTTTGTTTCTTAACTACCGAAACTTGAATTAATTATTTGATGATGAAAAGAATTATTATACGTGAACGAATTTCTAACTTTTATCTTTAAAAATCTGATTTCTGACCACTGACCACTGACCACTGACCTCTGACCACTGACCTCTGACTTCTGACCACTGACTTCTAACCTACTCCTAAACATTAGTATGTATAAACCCCTTCCACGGGAAAATGATCTGAAATAAATCGACCTTGAGGTTTTTCTTGATTCGTTTGAAAGGATAATGTGGTGATATTCGGTCTGATAAATATAAAATCAATTTTAATCGCCGCAGGTTTGTCCTCAATAAATCCATTGAAACTTTTTCCGTCTGACCGATCCTTTTCAATCGCGGCTTCCCTTGAATCGATCATAAAATCCTTAATTATTTCAATAGGAAATGAGCCATCTTCTGTGTTAAAATCGCCTGAAAGAAATACAGGAAATCCTGGAGCGACAAGAGCAATTTTCGACATAATCAGTCTTGCACTTTCTGTTCTAGCTTTGACACCCATGTGATCAAAATGCGTATTAAAAACGTAAAACTCTTTGTTGGATTTATCTTTAAAGCGAGCCCAGGTGCATATCCTCATGCACACAGCATCCCATCCCTTAGTCGGTTTATTGGAGGTTTCTGACAACCAAAATGTGCCTGATTCTTTTACATCTAATTTGTAAGAATTATAAAAAATAGCTGAATATTCTCCCAAAGTCATACCATTATCCCTACCCACACCAACATATTCATAGCCGGGAATAGAATCAAGGTAACTCATTTGATTCGGTAAGGCTTCCTGGACACCAAGCACATCGGGACGCTTTCGTTCGAGATATTCTTTTAAAAGTGGTTTTCTTAGATTCCAATTATTAATCCCATCATCTACAGAAGACAATCGAATATTGAATGAAGTAAGTTTTAGTGTATCAGAAGCAATCGCATTCAATGAAATTACGAAAAAAAACACCAAGGAAATTATTGATAACCTATTGATCAATTTATCTAATTTTTGATGAATTAATGTACAAAAAAAGTAATTAGTCCGATAATTATCAACACCATTCCAGTAATTCTTTTTTCATTATGCTCTATAAAATCATTATGGGCGATAAAATTACTACCCTTGAATACCAGATAAATCAACAATACAATAGAGAAAACACTGAATAAGCCGTATACTAAAGAAAGTAAAAGAACATTATTTAACCCATATGCACCGGCTGAAAGAAAGAGTGTTTCAACTTCAAGGCATGGAGATAAAAACATAAGCCCAATAAATATGAGGACCCATCTCAATTTGCTTTTTTTGTATGTTTTGACATCATCTTTAGGTGAGTGATGATGATGCGGAATATTTAGCGAGAAATAGATCAATCCAAGAACTATAAGAACTACTGGTGCTATAATATGGATATAAGATTCAAAGGTTTCAGATAATTTAAGTCCTACCATACCCAATACGATGCCTAGAGCTATAGTGCCTAGGACGTGAGCCAATGCTGATGCAAACCCGACAAGCATCAACTCCTTAACCTCCCATTTTTCTGCCTTGGCTACAGCCACCAAAGGCAACCAGTGGTTAGGTATAAGCGCATGAATGATGCTGAGAATAATAGTAGCAGTAAGTAATCCTATCATTAAATCATATTATAAAAGAAAGCAATAAACAAATAATTAACATAAATTATAGAATTATTTTTTCTATAAAATTTTTTATGTGCAATTCTAGAAAAACACCAAATATATACCAAGTAGTGAAAATAAAACGAAACAAGATTTTATTTTAACAACTAAATGCATTATTAAATAAATACCCTTTTGTTTCGTTATCTCAAAACAATGTTTACTTTTACACTTTATTAGAAACCTTATTGTTAGTTTTTTATCTACTTAATGTGAATACACACAATCTTATTAAGCATACCGGTTTAGCATTTACGTTTATTTTATCCTCGCTAATCCTTTCTAAACTTCTACCTAACAATTACGATCTCTCAACCAAATACAACAAGAATAACATTGCTTCATTAGGCAGTTTCGACATTAAAACACCAAACCTCAAATTTGGTTTTGTCCTTGATACATTCTCAACAGAAACAATCGAAGTGCAAGAAGGCGAATCTTTGATTACACTGCTTAATAAATATACTACAACTACCACGCAAGCATACAACATCATAGCCAGTTGTAAAAAGTCATTCAATCCAAGGATCATTCACCCTGGAATGCAACTAACGATATTAAGAAATAAGATAACAAACCAACCTGATTTTATAGCTTTTGAACCAGACGTATACAGATATGTCGTGTTTGACATGAATAATCCGGACAATATTAAGGTAGTCAACAAACCAGTCCAAACCAATACTGAGGTAGTTTCTGGTACAATGGAAGGTTCACTTTGGCAGACTATCAAGAAATACGATATGGACACTGACCTGGCCAGTCAAATGGAAGATGCCATGGAGTGCTCTATGGATTTGAGCAGAGCAGGAAAAGGAGATGTTATTAAGTTAGTTTATGAGAAAAACACTATTGAAGGCCAGGAAGTAGATGCTGGAAAGTTACTTGCAGCATATTACAAAGGTCGTCTTGGTGAAAAATATGTTTTCTTTTTTGATAATGGAAAATATAAAGGATATTTTGATCAAGATGGTCGTCCAATGAAGAAATCATATTTAGCTGCACCCTTAAAATACGCTAAAATCACTTCTAAATTTTCACTTTCCAGACTGCATCCTATATTGAATAAGGTAATCCCACATTTTGGCACTGATTATGCAGCCCCTACAGGCACTCCAATAATTGCTGTAAGTGATGGAATTATTGAGGCTATGGGTTATGGTAGTGGAAATGGAAACTTTGTGAAGATCAAACATGACAACACATATGCTACACAATATCTGCACATGAGCAGATTCCCAAGAGGTCAAAAAAGAGGTCAAAAAGTAAAACAAGGTCAAGTGATCGGATATGTTGGAAGCACAGGTCTTGCCACTGGCCCTCATGTATGTTTCAGATTTTGGAAAAATGGCCGCCAGGTCAATCCTAAATCTTGCAAATTGCCTGCACCGAATCCAATCCCGGGAGGAAATTTATCTGAGTTCAAATCTCTTAGAAATGATATGCTCAATAAACTTGCCGCTATCGGCAAACCTATACCAGGAGAAGGTGTTATCAAAAAAGGAGAAGAAGAATTGATCTTATTGAAACCGTAAAAAAGTGGTCAGTGGTCAGTAGTCAGTTGTCAGTAGTCAGTTGTCAGTTGTCAGTGGTCAGTTGTCAGTTGTCAGTTTGTTCCCTCATGAATATGGTTAAAAGAAAATGGAAAATGTTTCCATCTATGTTTACAACTTTTTGAATTATTCCATCCTTAACACCTTCTCCCCTTTTCATTAATCTTTCATAATGTCATCAACTTCGGGGTTCTGAAACAACTCCAATTTATATTTTCTTAATAATGTCAACCCTTCAGGTATTTAGTTTATCACCTCATCACCTCATCACCTGATGACCTGACCACCTTATCACTCATCACCTGACCACTCATCACCCGACCACATAATCACCTGACCACCTGATAATTTAAAACTATATTCTTATTTATTGAATGAATTTAGATTTCTTTTTCTACTTTCACCCTCAATAAATAGTTGAAATAATGATACCTGAAATAAGAAGGCAATACAATTCCCAATTTACACAAGAGAAGTATCAAAATCTTTTAAATTCTGTCAATACAGGGTTTGGCAAAGCTTCCACATTTAGGATCGCAGAAACACCAATATTCATTCCTAACGACTTAAAGGCCCAATTGATCGATGCTTGTGATCAATTATCGAATTATTTACTGACAGATGATTTTAAACTAAACAGTGCTAAATCCTTAAGTAAATTAGGCTTTGAGGTGCCAAATGAAAATAATCATACTACTTTCATTCAATATGATTTCGGCATAACGATAGACAAAAATGGCAACATTATACCCAAATTAATAGAAATGCAGGGATTTCCATCTTTGTATTGTTTTCAAAGTCTGCTTAACGATAGTTACCGCGAAAATTTTGATATACCTCCATCCTTTACGCCGTTTTTAAGTGGTTTGAATAAGCAAACTTATATCGAACACCTTAAAAAGATAATTGTCGGAAAGCATAAACCTGAAAATGTAATTTTGCTTGAAATAGAGCCGGATAAACAAAATACTGCTATAGATTTTTATGGGTGCAGCCAGTTATTAGGAATTAAAGTGTTGGATCTGAATGACCTAAAAAAAGCAGGAAGGGATCTGTATTATTTGGAAGGTGGCAAAAAAATTGCTGTACATAGAATATATAACAGAGTAATTTTCGATGAGTTGGAGCAAAGAACTGACATCACCTCAGAATTTGACTTCAGAGATGACATTGATGTGGAATGGGCTGGCCATCCAAACTGGTTTTTCAAAATCAGTAAATATACAATGCCTTATATTAAAGACAATCCTTATATACCGGATACAAGGTTCTTGAATACTATTACTTCTATTCCTGATGATCTTGAAAATTATGTTTTAAAACCACTATTCTCTTTCTCAGGTGCAGGCGTTAAGTTTCATGTTAAAAAAGAAGATATTGATGCTGTTAAAGATCCTGAAAATTGGATTTTACAAGAGAAAGTGAACTACTTTCCTGCCATTCAAACCCCTGACCCTAATGATCCTGTTAAATTTGAAATTAGAATGATGCATACATGGGCTGAGGATGATAAGTCGCCAATGTTAGTTAACAATTTGATCAGATTAAGTAAAGGTGAAATGGTCGGTGTCAAGTATAATAAAGATAAAGAATGGATCGGAGCGAGCCTAGGTCTGTTTGAGCAATAAAACCTATGTCCGAAATAAATTTTGATATTCACGTAGAAAAACTAATTCCGCAAAGACCTCCTTTTTTGCTGGTAGATAAGATCCTGAGTCATGATGAGCATATTACCGAATCTGTTTTCAGGATAGGTACTGATCATATTCTTATTGAAGATGGCGTACTTTCTGCATATGGTTTGATTGAAAATATGGCGCAGTCTGCAGCATTAAGATCTGGCTACGAGGCCTATAAAAATAACTTGAAGCCCAAAACAGGATTTATTGGTACCATCACCAATTCAAATATTTATTTACTACCTTCAGCAGGTTCCACCATCAGAACGGAAGTCCTACAAACAACTCAAATAATGAATATCATCGTAATTGAATGCAAATGTTTTCAGGATGAAATTCTGTTAGCTGACTGTTCTATGAAGATCGTATTGATGGAAGAACAACCAAATTAGATTATTGTGTCCGGAATAACAGGAAAAACATTAGAATTTAAGCACTTACAAAATATCCGCTTCAGTGAAGTAGATAGCATGGGTATAGTTTGGCATGGCCATTACATCCAATACTTGGAGGAAGCAAGAGAAATGTTTGGAAAAAATTACGGCATTGATTATCTCACAATAGCTGCTAATGGATTTAAAATTCCAATAGTTGATATTGATTGCAAATACAGACGTTCACTGAAATATGGTGATGAAATCGTAACACAAGTTAAGTTTATAGATACTATGGCAGCGAAGATTATTTTCGAATATGAGCTCTACAGAGTTTCTGATGGACAACTAGCAGCTTCAGGGCACACGACTCAGGTATTTATTGACGAAGAGGATCGTTTACAATTAAATTATCCGGAATTCTTTCTTGAATGGAAGAAAAAATGGGGACTTTAAATAAACCTTATTTAATTAAATATTGAAAACTGATAGTATTCATTCATGAAAGTATATTGTAGAAGTGGCAGCATTGTAAACAGTCTTGGTTCAGACATCGACCAGCATTGGAATGGGGTACTAGATCAATCAACTACGCTCCAGCCTAAACAATTATTCAATGGATTTGATACATTTGCTTCATATCTCTCTGAGGATCAATGGAAACAATTACAAATTAATCACGGATCTAAATCCAAATGCGCATTAATAAGTATTGAATCTATCAACAAGGCTTTGGAAGGGATTGACATTGACATTACAGATTCAGTCATCATAATTGCTACAACTAAGGGAGATATTCAGGAAATTCCGCAAAGATTATCTAAAAAGAATACCTCTTTTTATCCTTATAATATTGGCATTCAGATAGATAATTATTTTAAAAGCGGAATTCCAACTGTAGTTCTGAGTAATGCTTGCATCTCAGGAAGCCAGGCTATTCAATTGGGAGCATCATATATTAAAAGTGGTAAAGTCCGGAACGCTATCATTTGTGGTGTAGATCTAATCACAGAATTTACAATGTCAGGATTTAATAGCCTAAAAGCATTGAGCGATGAAGCAGCAAGACCTTTTGATCGGGACAGAAAGGGTATATCTCTTGGTGAGGCAGCAGCTACTTTGATATTAAGTGCAGATTCGGGTGCATTTAATGATCAGGCAGATATTGAATTCGACGGCGGAATAGTTACAAATGACGCCAATCACATCAGTGGACCTTCGCGGACCGGAGAAGGCCTTTTCACAGCGTTAAGCCAACTGAGTAAGTCAATCAAGAAAAATCCTGATGCAATTTCACTTCATGGCACCGGAACTATATTTAACGATGATATGGAATCGGTGGCTTTAAACCGAATGGGTTTTGATCATATCGAATGTTTCGGATTGAAAGGCATTTATGGCCATACACTGGGAGCTACTGGAGTGATAGAATCTGTCATTTCACTTTTGGCATTGGCCCACAATATAGTCCCAGCTACTGTCAACTACTCGCATCCTGGAACTGTCGAACAACTTAACATCTTAACCAGTGATACATTAAAGCAATTAAATACGATCTTTAAATGTGCCTCTGGATTTGGTGGAGGTAATTGCGTCTTATCATTTTCCAAAATTGATATATCATGACTTTTACAAATGAAATGATAAAGATTAAAGTCATAAATACTGTCGAACTAGACTTACATGGATCTCAGGAAATCCTTATTGATGATCTGACAACAATCTATAAATCATTAGATATTTTTTATCCCAAATTTTATAAGATGAATCATCTCTGTAAACTTGGATTTGTCGGCGTCGAAGATCTATTATCGGGTCATGAAGTTTTCATCAATTCTATTCCAAAGGACCGTATTGCAACTATATTTGTGAATCATTCTTCATCAATAACTTCGGACTTTCCACATGCTAACAGTTTGGAAAAGAAAGGAGCGATTCAAAGTCCTGCAGAGTTTGTATACACCCTTCCTAATATACTCAATGGAGAGTTGGCCATCAGACATGGCTGGTCAGGGTATAATGCATTCTATTTAAAAAGCAATTTTGATGCAGCATTTTTGAAGGAACAATTACAATTAGCTGCATTATCCCAACCTATTGATGCTTGTATATTGGGCTATGTTGAAACAAATCTGGAAGAAAATTATTATTCTTATAGACTTGAATTGGTATCATTGATCTGAGACCAAGGATGATTAATTAATTCAATTAGACAATAACTATTACCTTTGCCCTCTCAAAATCTAATAATTTATAATATAGTGATGCAGGATTTGATCTTAGAATTAAAAGAGAAATTAATTGAACAATTAAATTTAAAGCACCTCACTCCTGAGCAGATCGAGGATGATGCTATGCTTTTCGGAGCCGGTCTAGGCTTAGATTCAATCGACGCTCTTGAGATCATCGTGCTACTGGACAATGATTATGGCATCAAATTCAAAGATCAGGATGAAGCTCGTGAAGTATTTTCATCTGTAAGATCTATCGCAGAGTATATTTCTAAGACCAGAATGAATGTCCCGTCATAAGATTGTAGTTACCGGCATGGGCATTTTCACGAGTCTTGGCAAAGGCGTGGATGCTAATCATGCGAGTTTACAAAATAATAAAGGTGGCATTACAGATATTTCGATCCTCAAAACAAAGCACAGCGGCATTCTTCCTTGTGGTGAAATAAAACAAACTAATAAAGAACTCCAAGAATCAACAAAATTTAAAGCTGATTCAAAAATTCCTCGTTCAGTGCTAATTAGTATTCCGCCTATCGACGAATGTCTGAAAATGGGAGGTCTTACACATGAAAAACAAATCGATTTTTACTATGCAACTACTGTCGGAGGCATAGATATTTCAGAGGATTTACTTTTGGAAAAAAGTAATGGAAAAGAGATTAATCACAATGATTTTAAATATCATGATTGCGGAGCGAATACTGATCTGATCGCAGATTATTTCCAACTCCAAGGAAATAAATTTACGATATCTACCGCTTGTTCATCTGCAGCCAATGCCATCGGCAGAGCAGCTGAGTCGTTGAAAGAAGGTAATTGCCAGTATGCTTTAGCAGGAGGATCTGATGCACTTTGCAGATTTACACTCAATGGATTTAATTCACTAATGATTCTGGACAAGGAATTGTGTCGTCCTTTGGATGAAAGCCGTAAGGGACTCAATTTGGGTGAAGGTGCAGCTTATCTACTTCTTGAGACAGAAGAAAATGCGATTTCAAGGGGTGCTGAAATATTGGGTTTCGTCGCAGGCTACAGCAACACCAATGACTCTCATCATCAAACGGCTAGTTCAGAAGAAGGTATTGGTGCATATCTTGCTATCACACAAGCTATTGAAAATGCTGGAATAGCTCCTTCAGATATCAGCTACATCAATGCACATGGAACAGGGACTTTGAATAACGATTTATCGGAAGGCAATGCAATTGAGAGGGTATTTGAAAATGTACCAGATATTGCTTCTACTAAGTCTTTTACAGGGCATACACTGGCGGCTTCAGGTGCTATTGAAGCAGTATTTTCCCTTTTGGCAATTCTTAATCAGGAAGTTTACCCAACACTTAGATATCAGGAAAAAATTCAAAGTCATAACTTTGCTTCTTTCTCTTTGACAAAACAAAAACCAGTCAATTACGTACTTTCAAATGCCTTTGGATTCGGTGGCAACTGCTCAGCATTGATCTTCAGCAAATAATTAAATTTTGGCAATCAAATTTGTTCTTTTCAAAGATAAATTTAGCTAATCAACATTAAAAGAAAAACTATGATTCAATTCACTAAATACCATCTAACATCTAAAATTAGCCTTCTACCATTATTTAATACCGCAACTCAATTAAATATTTACAACCCTTGAATATCTATATAAAAAGTCATTTCAGCATTTCATCCTTGGTAGATGATTTTAATTACTTAGAGCATGATGTATCCTTTTCTGATTATGCTGTCATCGAACCGGATTATGAAGCTTTGCTTGATGTAAGGTCAATGCGCCGCCTCAGCAAGATCTTAAAAATGGGTGTTTTTTCAGCACTCAGGTGTCTTAAAAAGATAAATTCAAATGAATTGGACGGCATTATCACAGGGACAGGACTGGGATGTACCGCAGACACATTGGCTTTTCTTGAGAATATGATTTCCAGAGAAGAACACTTATTGACTCCTACAGCTTTTATTCAATCTACGCACAATACGCTATCAGGAACGTTGGGCATCATGCTCAAAAATCATGGATATAACATGACCTGGTCTCAGCGATATTTTTCTTTCTACAAGGCATTGGAAGATGGTATATCTCGCATCAGACAAAACAGTGGTCAACAATATCTGATCGTAGGTGCTGATGAAATGCCTGGCAAAGTCGAATCTATTATTGATGGTATGAGTGAATGCGGTGATCAAGTGTGGACGGAAGGTGCAGCATCTTTTATCATTAGCAAAAACGGACAAGTAGGTGATATACAGATAATTGATGCTTCAATTAAAAAAACTGACGGCCTAAAATTAGATAAATACAATACTCAGAATACTTTTCTAGTCAACGCCAATCCTAATTTAGAAAATAGTATTACTTCTTTATCTGGTATTAATATTTCACGTCTTCTTGGAAATATTTTTGTCAATGATGCAATCGCGTTGGCTTTTGCTTGTAAGTTATTTGTTGAAATCAAGTTCGATTTCAACTATAATCGAGTTGTTTGCTTTGGAGGTGATGCCACAAATACGTCCATCATAATTATCGAAAAGAAACAATAGATGTGGTGGTTTATACTCGGCTTTATATTACTTTTTCTGGTCTTCATGACCTATGCGGTCTTTGCTATCCGTGCCGGAATATTCATAAAAGGAATTTGTGACCATAAAGGGACCGAAGCGCTTTTTACTTTTGACGATGGCCCCCACCCTATTTATACACCACAAGTACTAGATATTCTCAGGGTAAATAATATAAAGGCAATTTTTTTCTGTATTGGTAAAAACGTTGAGAAATATCCCGAACTCACCCGTCAAATTATCGCTGAAGGACACCAAATCGGCAATCATACTTTCAACCATGATGTATCAGGGACTTTTGCCGACTCAAAGAAATATATTCTCGAGATCACCTCTACTAATGACATCATAGAAAAGGTTACAGGAATTAAGCCAATATTTTTTCGCCCCCCTTTTGGTGTTACCAATCCTTCTATAGCGAAAGCCGTCATCAAAAGTGGTATGCAATTGATGGCATGGAATCTGCGTACTTTTGATACTGTCGCAAAAGATCCTTCAGCTATTGTGAAGAAATTACAGAATTCCATCAGACCTTCTTCTATCATCCTGATGCATGACACGAATCCTCAGTGTGTGGAAGCGCTTACTTTATTTTTTCCGTTGGTTAAAACCAACGGCAATTGAACGCGAAGTTCATGCTGATTTACTATTAAAGAAAATTGTAAAGGAAAATATTCAACCCACTCCGGAGTTGGTAGTTTGCTTCTTCACCCAGGGTTTTACCCGGGGCTATTATTGTTTAACCCCTACCGGGGTTTTCAGGATTTCGATCATCTTAATTATTTCTTCACTATCAACAATTATACATCACATGCTGATCATAGCCATCATGAGAATCTGCGTTCCTTTAACCCTCTGGCTAAAACCAAAGGCTCATCTTGAAAAAATCATACCGAGATCTTGAACATCATGAGAATCTGAGTTCACACCTTCATCCATCATACAAAAATCTCAATCCGAATACCTTTCATCCTTCACCCAATTCATCTTATCCATACACTCCGCCTCCAGCGACGGAAATCCAAAGTCCTCCACGATCCTGCCCTTGATGATGTAACAACCGCGTCCCCGATATGGCGACCTTTCCACTGCTTTAGGGAAATGTACCGTGTCAAAGAAGGCGCCCTCCTCATCTACCCACGTATAGAAATACATCATGGTCTTATTAACGGTACGGACCGGTTTGTACGCCACATAATAACCGACCATGGTCACTTTTTTGCCTGTATAAGCCGACATTTGGTCCACCTTAATATGATTGGGAATTTCATCTTCCACCAAAGAAAACGGTGAACACAGCGGAAATCCAAGCAGCTCCCATTCGTTGAAGGCCTGCGCATGTTGTAGATTGGGCATAGGTGGCAATGTGTGTGGCACGTGCTCTGATTCGAATAGGCAGGTTAAGCCTACGGATTGTTGCTGGACAGGGTTATAGACCGCATATTTATCCCACATCAACTCAAAATTATTCATGCCGGTAAACCTGAATGCGCCGATCTTAATCAGCAGATCCAATTGTTTACTTTCTATTTTCACCCGGTTGACAAAGTCCTCCAGACTGTGATAATCACCTTCCAATTCTCTTTGAAAGACAATATCCTGAATGACCTTATGTTGCAATTCTTTGATCAGGCCCAGACCAATATACACATCAATACCATGGACACAGGTGAGGCTATTACTCATATTGACACATGGAGGATGTACCGTGGCGCCACTCATACGCGCTTCATGTACGTATAGCTCCGTCGTATAAAATCCACCAAAGTTATTGATGACGGCCACCATGAATTCTATGGGATAATAAGTCTTGAGATACAGACTCTGAAAAGATTCCACCGCATAGCTCGCCGAGTGTGCCTTACAAAAGGAATATCCGCTGAAACTCTCGATCTGTCGCCACACTTCTTCCGCCAATTCCCTGCTGTAGCCACGCTCTGAACAATTTTTAAAATACTTGTCCATCAGCTTGTAAAAAGTATCGGAGTCCTTCTTTTTGCCTGTCATAATGCGTCGCAGCACGTCCGATTCGTCCAGTCCCAATCCGGCGAAATAATGCACGATCTTCATTACATCTTCCTGATAGACCATAACGCCAAAGGTCTCGCTCAGATGCTTTTCGAATACCGGATGCAAGTAGACGATCTTGTCCACATTGTGCGATCGCTGGATATACTCCCGCATCATGCCAGACTTGGCCACGCCCGGACGGATGATGGAGCTGGCAGCCACGAGATGGATATAATTGTCACATTTTAACTTACTTATGAGGCCGCGCATGGCAGGAGATTCTATATAAAAACAACCGATACACCTGCCCGAACGCAACTTATCCCGAACACCTTCATCGATTTTAATCCTTTCGATGTCGTGTACATCTACGAGCCTGTTTTGATTGCGACCAATGATGTCTATGGCCTCCTTGATGTGTCCAAGTCCTCGTTGACTCAGTATATCGTACTTATGCAGGTGTAAGTCTTCAGCACCATACATATCGAAGTGCGTCACATGAAAACCCTTCGGCATTAGTTTCAGAGCAGTATGTTCGTACAGCGGTTTTTCACTGATTAGGATGCCTCCCGCATGAATAGAAAGGTAATTCGGAAAACCTTCCATCATCTTTCCATACTTGAATATATGTGCTGCGAAGGGATGATGTTTGTCAGAAGCGAAAGGTTCATCCACGATGAGGTCGATTTCTTTGGCGGGCAGTCCGACCACTTTACCAAGTTCACGGATGATGGACTTGCCTTTGAAAGTGTTGTAGGTAGCCAGCAGTGCGGTATGTTCCCGGCCATATCTTTTAAAAATATAATCTGTCACATCGTCCCGTTCATCCCAGGAGAAGTCGATGTCGAAATCCGGCGGGGAGGTCCTGTGTGGGTTGATAAATCTTTCAAAATACAGATCGAGTTCGAGGGGATCCACATCCGTGATGCCCATGCAGTATGCCACGATAGAATTGGCGCCACTACCCCGCCCTACATGAAAGTAACCTGCTGAACGGGCATATTTTATGATGTCCCAGGTGATGAGAAAATAGGCGCAAAAGCCGAGTTCGAGGATGACCTTTAGTTCGGAATTTACTCTTTGTACAGCCTTGGCATTGTTGTGATACCTTCTGGACAAGCCACTCTTTGCGAGTTTAGTGAGCAATACCTGATCATCGGCTTCTGAAGCAGTAAATGCCTTACGATTATTGTCGTTGTGGGCGAGCATCGTGATGGAACAGTCATCTATGATGGCCTCTGTATTGGCAATGATGGCAGGAAAATTTTCAAAAGCCTTTCTGACGGCTGCTTCTGTCATGGGCACTTCCGTCTTCGGCGCATGATCCCTCTTTTCAAGTTTGGTGAGCAGAATGTTGAGATCGATGCAGCGCAGCAGTTTATGTACTTTCCAACCGTCTTCATCCGCAAAAGTAAGAGGTGCAAAAGCCACGAGCCTGTCCATATGCTTTCGAAGGTGCGAAGCGTATAATGTATTCACTTCCTCCGGGCGTATGCCGTAAAACTCGTCTGAACGGAAGGTGGTGATCTCTTTCGGGAAGGTCCTGTATATAAAATAAGTATCGGGGATCTCAGGAGCACATGCCGGCAGTTCAATATCATCGATGGAAACTTCTGACAGCAGGCGACAGAGGCCCGCCCAGCCATTCACATTTCTTGCGATACCGATGTACAGCAATTTGTTATCCCGACGAAACTCTATACCCAGAATCGGTTTGACACCATTTTTCTCACATGCCTGAATAAACTGAAAGGCGCACGAAGTATTGTTGATATCCGTCATGGCCATGGCTTTAATACCTTGACTCACAGCGATATCAGCGAGTTTCTCCGGGGATAGGGTTCCATACCGAAGACTAAACCATGAATGTGCATTCAGAAACATGGTACAAATATGACGATTATTTCGTCAAATTAGACGATTTATTCGTCATTATTTTAAAAAGACGAGAAGTACACCAGTGATAAGTGCAGCAGTTGACTAGTGATGAGTGCACCAGTTTGAACAGAATAATCTTTTTACGTAAAAAGCTAAAGACCAAAGCGCAGCGACCCAAAGCCTAAAGCGCAACGACCTAAATACAAAGTTCACCAGTTTGTACTGAATGATCTTTCTTACCTGACAAGCCAAAGAATAAAATAACAGAAATATGTTAATAAAAGAATTTGCCCTGCAGGGACAGGTCGCGACGTGTCCTTACAGTGCAAATTCTTTTATCTTGGAAACTCTTGTTCTTAATATTGCTCATCATTAAAGTACTACCTAATGCGCCAGAGCAAAGCGCAGGGATCTAATTAAAAATTGCACCAGTAGCGAGTGCCCCAATTTCCACTGAATAATTTTTTTTACGTAAAAACCTAAAGACCAAATTAACAGAAATATGTTGATAAAATTAGTTTCACTGTAAGGACAGGTCGCGACCTA
>ERZ724524.553-NODE-553-length-24496-cov-8.745591_pt1 | contig 24496 bp, 16 predicted proteins | sample MGYA00376057_ERZ724524 | MGnify/ENA primary metagenome ERZ724524 (study PRJEB28724, sample SAMN07190888) | wastewater metagenome | isolation source: influent of sewage treatment plant in Hong Hong | place: USA: Christiansburg, Virginia | collected 2016-03-01 ...
ATCTGCTGGACACCCTGCACCTGCCCGACAAGCTGCGCGACGCCATGCAAGAGGCACGGCGCATCACCAACTTCGAGGGCAAACGCCGGCAGATGCAGTTTGTCGGCAAGCTGATGCGCAAGCTCGACGAGGCCACGGTAGAGGCCGCCCGCGCCGCGCTGGAGGTGCAGCACAGTGGCTCGGCACAAGAGAAGATGGCACTGCACCAGGCCGAGCAGTGGCGCGACCGGCTGATTGGCGAAGACGCCGCGCAGGCCGAATGGATTGCCCACCACCCGGACACCGACATCCAGCAGCTGCGCGCACTGATCCGCCAGGCACGCAAGGACGCGCAGAGCGCCCACGACGCCAAAGTTGCCGAATCCACAGGCCTTGCCCCGCGCAAGGGCCGCGCCTACCGCGACTTGTTTGCGCTGGTGCGCACCACGCTGGGCGGCGCGGCCCATGCCGGCGACGAGGCAGAGGCCCCCGACGAAGACGAACCCAATGACTGACCCCGCCCTGCCCCCGCCGGAGTCGGTGAAGATCGGCATTGTTTCCATCAGCGACCGCGCCAGCAGCGGCGTTTACGAAGACAAGGGCCTGCCCGCGCTGCAGGACTGGCTGGCGCGCGCGCTGCACAACCCCATCGAATTCGTCCCGCGCCTGATTGCCGACGAACAGCAGACCATCAGCGACACCCTGGTGGCCCTGGTGGACGCCGGCTGCAGCCTGGTGCTGACCACCGGCGGCACCGGCCCCGCACCGCGCGACGTGACCCCCGAGGCCACGCTGGCCATTGCGCACAAGGAGATGCCGGGCTTTGGCGAGCAGATGCGCAGCATCAGCCTGCGCTTCGTGCCCACGGCCATCCTCTCGCGCCAGGTGGCGGTGATTCGCAGCCAGAGCCTCATCATCAACCTGCCCGGCCAGCCCAAGGCGATTGCCGAAACCCTGGAAGGCGCCCGCGCCGCAGACGGCAGCCTCCTGGCCGCAGGCATTTTTGCTGCGGTTCCCTATTGCATCGATTTGATTGGGGGGCCGTACCTGGAGACGCGCGAAGCGGTGTGCAAGGCGTTTCGGCCCAAGACGGCGCAGCGGCCACTGCGAGACTAAACCGCAGTCCTTTTCTCTGATTTCACCCATTTGGACCGATGCCGATCTACCGCTGCAACCAATGTGGCCTCGTGGCCGAAGGCGCCCTCCTTCCTGTGGGCGCGCAAACCCCGTGCTCGCGCTGCGGCGCACCCAGCACCGTCTTTGGCACGGTGTACTACGTCGAAAAACTCGTCGAGCGCTACTTTGCTGCAACGCGCGAACTCGCGGCGCTGCGCGCCAGCGAAAATGCCGAGCCGCCGCCCGATCAGTCAGAAGATCAGGCAGGCCAGGAAAGCACTGCGCCCTACCTGGGTGGCGATCTCCACAACACCAGCGCCCTGGCAACGCCCGAGCAGCACGCACCCCTGCAAGCCTGGTTCACTGCGCGCCAGATTGAGGCGCGCTTTGATCACTCACTCATCGACACCAGCGGTTTTTTCGACGATGCCGCCCGCTTGATCGGCGACGGATACGCGCTCTTTGGCGAGCTGATGGAGCGCATTCGGTTCGCCTACCGAAAGAGCCACAGCTGGGTCAACCTGGAACTGGCAAATCTCTCGCAAAAAGATGCGCAGGCCATCAACAACCTGTGCCGCCAGCTCTACAGCCACACGTTTTTTGCTCGCTACCACTACCAGAAGGCCGAAAAAATTGTTCGCCTGACACTGCAAACGGCGCCTGCGGTGCGCCAGTTTTTCGACGGTGGCTGGCTGGAGTGGTACGTCTTCATGCTGCAACTGGAGCGTGCCAACCAGGCGGGTCGACCGTTCTCTTGTGCACGCGGCGTGAAAGTCGTTTTCCCCAACGAAGACCTGCATGAGCTCGACGTGTTGTGTCTGCCACAAGGCGGCACGCCGCTCTGCATCGAGTGCAAGTCGGGCGAATTCCGCCGCGACATCGACAAGTACCTGCGACTGCGCAAGCGCCTCGGGCTGCCGCGCAGCCACTTTGTGATCTGCGCCACCGATCTCGACGATGAGCAAGCCGCGGGGCTGACTGCTATGTATGAGCTGACTTTCCTCAGCCTTGGCGCGCTACCGAAGTATCTGAAAGAGATTCTTCAGCCCGTGTGAAGTAGCGAAGAGATGGCCCGAATAGCGCCATCACTGAAACACGCTATGGCGGCCTGAGGATGCCTGAGGATGCCTGGGGGGCACGCGCCTTCACCAACGCCGCGCCCAAGCGCAGCGAAGGGCTGACGGGCTGTTAGGCACGCTTCTCCTTTGGAATCTCTAAAGAAAAATAGCTCTACCGCTTATGCAATAAGCGCTAGTAGCTATTAGTTCAATAGCTAGTCATTTGCCGATCAGATCATTCAACTTGCCCGCCTCGAACTGCTCTTTCAGCGCCGCGTCGCCCGGCACGCAGCCCTGGGTGTGCTGGCCAGCCGAGAGCTTTTCAATGGCTTTCCAGAGCAGCGCAATCTGGTGCTCCTGCGAGCTGGCGTTGTCCACCAGGCCGCGCATGGCCTGCGAGAGCGGGTCGTCTTCCTGGGTGATGCCATAGGCCGTGAACGGCCGCACCGGCTGCGATTCGGTGACGTCGGCGCTCTCGCCCGCCTTGGACGGAATGATGCGCGCCGGGATGCCCACCGCCGTGGCGCCAGCGGGCACGGGCTTGATGACGACGGCGTTGCTGCCTATTTTTGCGCCATCGCCCACCTCGAAGCCGCCCAGCACCTTGGCGCCGGCGCTGACCACCACGTCGCGTCCCAGCGTCGGGTGGCGCTTGGTGCCTTTGTAGAGCGAGGTGCCGCCGAGCGTCACGCCCTGGTAGATGGTGCAGCCGTCGCCGATTTCGGCGGTTTCGCCCACCACCACGCCCATCGCGTGGTCGAAGAACACGCGCTCGCCAATCTTGGCGCCGGGGTGGATTTCAATGCCCGTGAACCAGCGTGCCAGGTGCGAGATGAAGCGGCCCAGCCATTTGAGGCCGTGCGTCCAGCACCAGTGGGCGCGGCGGTGCAGCCACAGCGCGTGCAGACCGGGGTAGCAGGTGAGCACCTCGAACGTGCTGCGCGCGGCCGGGTCACGCTCCAGGATGCATTGGATGTCGGAGCGCAGGCGGGAGAACATGGGGAACGAGAGAGTGAAGCAGGCGGGTAGCCAGTTTAGGGCAATGCTGAATGAGTCACCGCGATGATGCACGCCGTGCGTCGGGATGGGATGCAAGGCGCAAACCACAGCCATAGCCGCAGCTATGGCGAGGATTTGCAACGCCGCAGACCGCCCGAAGCACGGATGCGCTGCGCGCGAGGGACTTTTTCAGCATTGCCTTAATGCTTTGCCTGGGCGGCGGTCTGCAGCATGGCCTTGGCGACACCGCGCAGGATGTGGATTTCCTCCTGCGTCGGCTGCGCGCGGTTGAACATCTGGTTCAGGCGCGGCATCAGCTTTTTGGGCGCGTCCGGATCCAGGAAACCGATGGCAGCGAGCGCCTGCTCCCAGTGCGCCAGCATGCCGGCCACCTGCTGCGCGTCGGCCTGCTGCGCCGGCGGCGTGCTGCTATGCACTGGAAAACCCCCCAGCGCCTGGCGCCATTCGTAGGCGATGAGCTGCACCGCCGCGCCGAGGTTGAGCGAGCTGAACTGCGGGTTGGTGGGGATCGAGAGCGCCACGTGACAGCGGTACACGTCTTCGTTGGCCATGCCGAAGCGTTCGGAGCCAAACAGGAAGGCAATGCCTGCCTCGGCGCTTCGCGCACCCGGAGCAGAAGCAGGCGCCTCCAACACCAAATTTGAAGTGTTTTCAGCCTCCAGCGCTTGTCCCATATACGTAAGCAGCTCACCTTTCAATAGCGTTTCAAAATGCGCACGCGGCGCCACCGTGGGCGGGCCGAAGTCGCGCGGCGTCATGGCGGTGGCGCAGAGGTGGCTCACGCCATCGAGCGCTTCATCGAGCGTGGCGACGATGCGCGCGTTCTCCAGCACGTCGAGGGCGCCGCTGGCGCGCTGGATGGTTTCCTCGCGCCGCAGCACGTTGGGCCAGCGCGGGGCCACCAGCACCAGGTCGCCAAAGCCCATGGTTTTCATGGCGCGGGCGGCGGCGCCCACATTGCCGGCATGGCTGGTGTGGATCAGGACAAAACGGGTTTTCATGGGACGGTCCCGGCCGATTCAGGAGCCGGACGCGTAAAATCGGACGCTTATTGTCGCTGCCCGCATCGCCGGCGGCGATTTCCCGTTCCTGCACCCTGTGCGCCGCGCCGCTCTGGCACGCCGCCCACCCGCTTAAAAATTCCATGTCGTCCCCCAATCTGCACCCCATGCTCAACGTGGCCATCAAGGCCGCCCGCGCCGCCGGCGCCATCATCAACCGCGCGGCGCTCGACGTGGAATCGGTGCGCATCTCGCAAAAGCAGATCAACGATTTCGTCACCGAAGTCGACCACGCGAGCGAGCGCGTCATCATTGAAACGCTGCTGACGGCCTATCCGGGGCACGGCATCATTGCGGAAGAATCGGGCAGCGAACATGGCGCCAAGGATTCGGAATACGTCTGGATCATCGACCCCCTGGACGGCACCACCAACTTCATTCACGGCTTTCCGGTTTACTGCGTCAGCATTGCCCTGGCCGTGCGCGGCAAGGTGGAGCAGGCCGTCATCTATGACCCGAGCCGCAACGATCTGTTTACATCGACCAAGGGCCGCGGCGCCTTCCTGAACGAGCGGCGCATTCGTGTCTCCAAGCGCACGCAGCTCAAGGAGTCGCTGCTGTCCACGGGTTTTCCGTTCCGCCCGGGCGACAACTTCAAGAGCTACCTGAACATGATGGGCGACGTGATGCAGCGCACCGCCGGCCTGCGCCGCCCCGGCTCTGCCGCGCTGGATCTGGCCTACGTGGCCGCTGGTTATACCGAAGGTTTTTTTGAAACCGGCCTGTCGGTCTGGGACGTGGCCGCCGGCTCGCTGCTGGTCACCGAGGCCGGCGGCCTGATTGGCAACTTCACTGGCGAAGCCGACTTCATGGAGCAACGCGAATGCCTGGCAGGCACGCCGCGCATCTACGGGCAACTGGTGCAGATTCTGGGCAAATACAGCAAGTTCGCCACAGCGGGAGAAAAAGCCGCGGTGCGCCAGGCCGAGCAAGCGCTGGCACCGCAAGAAGGCGCGGCCGACGCTCCAGATCAGCCCCAAGACGACGCGCCGGTCTGACCGTCCTGAAGCTCAATCGGGAAAGCGCTGCGCAATGCTGCGAAACTCTTCGGCAATATCGATGAAGGCGTCGACCATGTCGGGATCAAACTGCGTGCCCCGCCCTTTGACAATGGCCACGCAGGCCTGCTCGTGCGTGCCGGCGCTTTTGTACACCCGCTGGCTGATGATGGCGTCGTAGACGTCGGCCAGCGCCATCAGCCGCGCCGGCACTGGAATCGCGTCACCAGCCAGGCCTTCGGGGTAGCCTGCCCCGTCCCAGCACTCGTGGTGGCTGCAGGCCATTTCCTTGGCGACGTTCAAAAATGGCACCCGCATGCCCAATCGGCGCTCGGCACTCTCGATGGCCTTGAACCCGAGGCGGCTGTGCTGTTTGACGGCGTCAAACTCGCTCTCGGTCAATTTGCCGGGTTTGAGCAGCAGGTGGTCGGCCACGCCGATCTTGCCGATATCGTGCAGCGGCGCAGATTTGTAGAGCAGTTCGATCATCCGGCTGCTCAGCACGGCTTCGAACCGCGGGTGCGAGCGCAGCCGCTCGGCCAGCGCCTTGACGTAGAGCTGGGTGCGCCGGATGTGGTTGCCGGTTTCGTCGTCGCGCGTTTCGGCCAGTGAGGCCATGGCCATGATGGTGACATCTTGGATCGCCTGCACTTCCAGCGTGCGCAGCGCCACCTCGCGCTCCAGATAGGCACTTTTGTCGCGCAAAAAATCGGCCGTGGCCTTGAGCGCCAGATGGGTTTGCACGCGCGCCAGCAAGATCGGCGGGCTGATGGGCTTGGTGACGTAATCGACCGCGCCCAGCGCGAAGCCTTTGCGCTCGTCTTCAGTATCCACACGCGCGGTGAGAAAAATCACCGGGATGTCGCGAGTGGCATCGTTGGCCTTGAGCTGGCGACACACCTCATAGCCGTCCATGTCCGGCATCATGATGTCGAGCAGCACCAGGTCGGGCACCGGCGCAGCCTGCGCCGCTTTGAGCGCGCGCGCTCCGCTGCTCGCCACCTTGACGCGGTAGTGTTCGCCCAGCAGCGCGGACATGAAGACCAGGTTGTCTGGGGTGTCATCCACCACCAGCACGGTGGGCAATTGGCTCACAAGCCGCTCGGCGGGCACTTGAACAGCGTCATCACGTTGCATGGCAGCTTCCTGTAGGGGGGCGCACGTTGGGCAGGCCGGACACCTCCGGGAATTTCTCCAACCACAAGTTTAGAGCGGCCAGGGCACCCTCATAGTCAAATTGGTCGATCGATCTCTGCAGATCCCGCAGGGCCGGACCCAAGGCCGACTTCAGTTGCCGGCCATTGTCTTGCAGAAAAGTCCGCGCCGCAGGGTCATCGCGCTGCAGCATCGCCTGCAGCTCGTGCAGCAAACTGCGCACGGCCTTGGCCGACGCGCCTGTCAGCAATCCACCGCCAGGCATCACGTTGGCGCTGGACCGGCCCGTGCCGGGGGACGGGGCCTGTTGCGCGCGCCAGACCTGCAGCGCCCCGACCAAGGCGTCGAGCGCAAGCCGCAGTCCGGCGACCAAGGGTGGCACCGCTGCCGCGTGCGCCGGCCCATCGCGCAGGGCCTCTTCCAGCTCGCCCGCGCAGGTCTGTACGGCCACAGCGCCCACGGTACCGGCCAGGCCGCGCAGGGTATGGGACTCGCGCAGGGCCTGTGCAGCGTCGCCTTCTGCCAGCGCAGCGGCGATGCGCTCGGCCGCGCCTTCCTGGCTCTGCAGAAAGCGCCGCAAGGTGTCGGCATAGAGCGCGCGCCGCCCCATGGCGTGGTGCAAACCTTGCTCGAGGTCGATCTCGGCGGTGGCCGGGAGCACCGTGTTCTCAGCGCCCTGCCTGGGTGCTGCGCCTGGCAGCAGCGGTGCAGCGGCAGCGGGCTGAATCCAGTGCTGCAACACCGCCCACAGCCGATCGGGAACGATGGGTTTGGCCAGATGGTCGTTCATGCCGGCTTCTAGGCAACGCTGGCGGTCCGATTCCAGCGCGTTGGCCGTCATGGCAACAATGGGCAAATGCGCCAGATGCGGCTCGGCCCGCAGCCTGCGCGTGGCCTCCAGGCCGTCCATGACCGGCATCTGCATGTCCATCAGCACCAGGTCGTAGGCCACAGTGCAGGCCCGCTCCACCGCCTGCTGACCATCGGCAACCACATCCACGTCCACGCCCACCTCGCGCAAGAGTTCTTGCGCCACCTGCTGATTGAGCTCGTTGTCCTCCACCAGCAGCACGCGGGCCCCTTGCAGGGCAAGAACGGGGTGGGCAGCGCTGCCGTGCGGGTCTGGTGACGTGGGCCGGACCTGTGCCGCCCCTTCACCCAGCACCAGCATGACGGTGTCAAACATCACCGACGCGCTCACCGGCTTGATGAGCACTTCTTCAATGCCCTGGTGCTGGGCGGAGCACAGCACGTCCTCGCGGCCGAAGGCCGTCACCATGAGCCGGCGCGGCATTTTGGGCAGGTGCATCTCGCCAATGCGACGACCCAGTTCCAGTCCGTCCATGCCGGGCATCTGCCAGTCGAGCACCACCAGATCAAAAGGTCTTTCCTGGGTGGCTGCCTGCGCCAGCGCCGCCAGCGCCTCCTCGCCGGAGTGCACCTCTTGCGCGTCAAAGCTCATGGCCTGGAGCATTTCAGCGAGCACGGCGGCCGCATGGAGATTGTCATCCACCACCAGCACGCGCAGCCCGCGCAGATCGGGCCGGGGCAACAAACGGCGCGCAGGCACACCCCGCTGCAGTGGCACTGTGAACCAGAAGGTGGAGCCCTGCCCGGGCTCGCTGCGCACCCCCACCTCGCCGCCCATCAACTCGGCAAGGCTCTTGCTGATTGCCAAACCCAGGCCGGTTCCGCCATAGCGGCGCGTGGTGGAGGCATCGGCCTGCTGGAAGCTCTGGAACAGGCGCTCGATCTGCTCTGCGGAGAGGCCAATGCCGGTGTCGCTGACTTCGAAACGCAGCAGCACCTGTTTGGCCTGCCCTGCCTGTACGCGGACCACGATGCCAATGTCGCCCTGCTGGGTGAATTTGATGGCGTTGCTGGTGTAGTTGATGAGAATCTGCCCGATGCGCAGCGCGTCGCCAACGAGATTCTGCGGCACGTTGGGCGCTACGTCGCAGATCAGCTCCAGCCCCTTGGCGCTCGCCTTGTGGCTGACCACGTCAACGACGCCATGGAGCACCTGCTCGAGCACGAAGGGACGCGGCTCGATATGGAGCTTGCCGGCCTCGATCCGGGAAAAATCCAGAATGCCGTTGATTACGCCCATCAGGTGCTGCCCCGCCTGTTGAATTTTGCTCACGTAGTCGTTCTGGCGCGCATCGAGCCCCGACTTGAGCGCCAGGTGCGACATGCCGATGATGGCGTTCATGGGCGTGCGGATTTCGTGGCTCATGTTGGCCAAAAAGTTGGATTTGAGCGCGGTGGCTTCTTCCGCCACTTCCTTGGCGCGGCGCAGTTCCTGCTGCATGCGCTCGCGTTCACTGATATCGACAAAGGTGCCAATCACCCCGCCTGGCGTGCCGTCGGGCCGCTGAAAGGCCTGCAGCCAGAACAGGGTGTGGTGCATCTGGCCATCGGCATACGGCATGAGCACTTCGCGGTGCACCGCCTCCGTGCCCTGCAGCGCGGTTTGCGCATCGAACTGGAAAAGATCGCGCTTTTCCTGGGACAGGTGGGCCAGATCCTGGACCGTTTTGCCCAGAAAATCCTCGCGCCGGATGCCAAAGGCCTGCTCGTAGGCGCGGTTGAAGCCCAGGTAGCGGCCCAGTTCGTCCTTGTAGAAGATGGGCACCGGAATGGTGTCCATCAGCACCTCCTGAAACTGCACCTGGGCAGCCACCTGATCCTCAAGCTTCTTGTAGGCATCGATGTCTACGTTGACACCGACCATGCGCTCGGCTTCGCCGTGGGCATTGCGCAGGATGCGCGCGGTGCAGGCAAACCAGTGCACGCCGCCTTCAAACCGCTGCAAGCGCCAGGCGTCGCTGAAGCTGCTGGCCGTGCTTTGCAATGCGGCATGCATGCGCTCAATGGCCGGTGCACGATCGGCCGGCAGCAGGCGCTCTTTCCAGGCCGCGAGCCAGTCGTCGAACACGCGCTCGGCGATGCCATCCACCTCGGGGTTCTTCTGGCGCCAAATGCAGCGGCCCGTGCGCAGATCGACGTCAAACACGCTCATCTTGCCGGCGCCCTGAACCAGTTCCAACCGCTCGCTGGTCTCGCGCATGGCCGACTCGATGCGGCGCGCCTCGGTGACGTCTTCAATGATCCAGAGCGCTGCGTGGGCAAACCCCTCCACCTGCACGCCGCGCGCCGAAATGCGCACTTCCATGCGCACGCCATCCAAACGCTGCACCGCCCAGTATTCCCGCACTGCCAGCCCCTGCGCCAGCTGCGGCGCCACCCGGGCAGAAAACGCGGCATGCTGCTGTGCGCCCCCAAACAGCAGACTCACGGGTTGGTCCTGCAACTGGGCCGTCGTGCCGCCCACCAAACTTGCGAAGGCGGGGTTGAAACGGCGCATGAGGCCGTCACAGCTAAGCAGCACCGGCGGGGCGTTGTCGAAAATGGCGTTCTGCTGCTCCAGCAGCTCTTTGAGGCGGCGCTCACTGCGCCGCAGTCGCTGCTGCTCCTCCATGCGCGCCGAGACATCCAGATGCAGGCCCACCATGCCAATGCAGCGTCCCCGCGCATTGAGCACCGGCGAGAGCGTGGCGGCCTCCTGGTACTGCGTTCCATCCTTGCGCCGATTGATGAACGTCCCCTTCCAGGGTCGCCCGGTCAGCATGGCGGACCACATTTCGTGGAAGCTTTGCACCGGCGTCTTGCCGCTTGCAAGCAAGGAGGGCTTGCGGCCGCGCACCTCGGCCAGGCTGTAGCCGGTGTTGCGTTCGAATTCGGGGTTGACCCATTCGATGACACCCTGGGCATCGGTGACCACCACCGAGACCGGGCTGTTCTCCAAGGCCGCACCCAGCACCCGCAAGCGCTGCCGCGACGCAGCCATTCGGGCCCGGCCACGCAGCAGCTCCAGCAGCATCAGGCCGAGCAGGAAAGAGAGCACGAAGGCCACGCCGCCGTAGCGCAAGCGATCGAACAGCGGAAATATCTGGGCGAGGTCTTCCAGTACCACCAGGGACCATGGTCCGTTCGGATCGCCCCATTCGACAGGGTGGCGCTCGATGGCGTGCTCTGCGCCGTTGAGCAGCAGCTGCGTCGCATTCTGCGCAAACGGCAGCTCCGAAACCCCGCCCTTGTCAAAATGGCTGCCAAACTGCCGCACGCGTGCGATGTCGTCCATGCGCTTCTGAGTCAGGGGCGGCGCCAGTGCGTAAAGCCATTCCGGCCGGGTGGCTGCCATCACCACGCCCTGGGGCGACAGCAGCAGGCTGGGCAGACCGGTGCCCGCCAATACCGCGTCGATGGCATCGAACGGCATTTTCAGCATGACGACGCCCAGGATCGGAGTCTGCACGGTGTCGCCCGCATACAAGGGCGCTGCCACGTAGAAGCCGCGCTCGTCGGTTTGCGAGCCAACACCTGCGTAGACGCTGGCCTGCCCCTGCAAAGCCTGCTGGAAGTAGGGGCGAAAAGCCACATCCAGGCCCGTGGAACTCGGCCCCAGGGTTTCGTGGGCAACGACGATTCCGTCGGCATTGATGACATACGCGCCGCCAAGACCAAAGCGCTTACGGACCACGGCCAGAGCGGCCAGCACGGCAGGGGCATCGGGCGCCTCCGCGCCGCTGGCCACCGCCTTGAACAAGGGCTCACTCAAACCCATCAAGGCCACGGCGCCCAAGGGTACGCTGCGCGTCGTCTGCCCGGCCAGCGCTGCACTGGTGCGCTCAAGCAGCTCCTGGCGCTGTGTCTGGTGCTCGGCAGCACGCATTTGCCAGACCACATCCACGACCGCAAAGGCTGCCGCAACGGAAACCAGCAATGCGAGCAAAAGGCCCTTGAACAAGGGCACACGCTGCTCCGGGGAGGCTCCCATCAGCATGGCCGAAAGCTCCCGCTCTGAGCCAAGCGTTCAAGCACCGCCGTCAAGCAGCGCCTCCACGCCGCCCACCGGACCAGGGCGGCCAAACAGGTAGCCCTGGAACTGCACGCAACCGTGCAGGCGAAGGAAGGCCAATTGCTCCACCGTTTCCACGCCTTCGGCGACCACAGTGAGGTCCAGGCTGTCTGCCAGCGCCAGCACCGTGCGCACAATGGCTGCGTCGTTCGGATTGGTCAGCACGTCGCGCACAAAGCCGCGGTCAATTTTTAGTTGATCGAGCGGCAGACGCTTGAGGTAGGCCAGGCTCGAATAGCCCGTGCCGAAGTCGTCGAGCGCAAAGCCGACGCCTTCGCGCTTGAGTTCCTCCATGCGCGCCACTGTGCCTTCGATGTCTCCCAGCAACAGGCTCTCGGTCAATTCGAGCTTGAGCCGGCACGGATTGGCGCCCGTCTCGCGCAGAATTTGCAGCACCTGCGCCGCAAAATCGAGCTGGCGAAACTGCCGTGCGCTGACGTTGACCGCCATGCTCAGATGCGCCGTTTTCGTACTGGCCGCCCAGCGCACCAATTGCTCGCAGGCAGCACGCAGGATCAGCTGACCCAAGGGCAGAATCAAACCCGTCTGTTCCGCCAGCGGAATGAACTCCATCGGGCTGATGGCACCGCGTTCTGGGTGGTTCCAGCGGGCCAAAGCCTCCACGCCGTGGACTTTCCCCTGTGGGTCCACCACGGCCTGGTAGTGGGCAAACAGCTCGCCATTGGCGAGCCCCAGGCGCAGATCGACTTCGAGGCTGGAGCGCGCGTGCAGCGCCTGTTGCATGCCGGGGTCAAAAAACCGGTGCGTATTGCGCCCAGCGGCTTTGGCTTCGTACATCGCCAGATCGGCGCGTTTGAGCAGTTCGTCCACGCTCAGGCGCTCCTGACCGAACAAAGTCAGCCCGATGCTGGGGGTGCTGTAGTGTTGCTGCCCTGCCAGTTCGAACGGCTTGTTCAAGCTGAGCAGCAGCTTGATGGCGACGGCATCGGCCTGCACGCGGGCCTGCGCCGGGTCCTCGTCCAGACCGTCGATCAGCACCACAAATTCGTCGCCGCCAAAACGGGCCACGGTGTCGCATTGGCGCACGCTGCCCAACAGGCGCTCGGAGACCTGGCTGAGCAGTTGGTCTCCCATATCGTGGCCCAGGGTATCGTTGAGGTCCTTGAAGTTGTCCAGATCGATGAACAGCAGCGCCCCATGCTGGCGTTTTCGCTGGCTGCTGAGTACCGAGCGCTGCAAGCGGTCGAGCAGCAAACGCCGGTTGGGCAGTTGGGTGAGCACGTCATAGAACGCCAAGCGCTCGATCTCTTGCGCGGCGTGCTTGCGGTCGGTGATGTCAATGGTGTAGCCGTGCATCAAGACGGTGCCGTCTGTTTCGGCCTGCAAGGCGGCGCTTGTCATGTGCCAACGCACCGCGCCATCGGGTGCCGTCACGCGGTATTCGCAATGCCAGGGCCGAAGCGTGCGCACCGCGCGGGCCAGTGAGCGGCGCAGCATGGGAAGATCCGACGGCAGCACATTGCGCTCCAGTGCCTGGGTGTCCTGGCGCACCAGCTGGTTCGACACGCCCATCAGTTCATTCACCGCCTCGCTCACATACGGCAAGCTGTGGCTACCGTCCGGATGAATGCGGCACTGGTAGATAAAACCTGGAATGCTGCCGGCAATGCTCTGAATGAAGTCGAGCTGATCGCGCAGACGGCCCGCAGAGCGGTGCTCATCGGTCACGTCCTGCACCACTCCCATCTCCACCAGCACCCCGCCTTCCACGGCAGCGCGCCGCGTGCGCGAACGCATCCAGCGCACCTCGCCATCGGGTCGGCGCCACCGGTATTCGACGTCGCCGGCGGGCTCGTCGGTGGGAGCCGAAGCGATCACATGGCGATCCTCTGGCAAAACTCCGCTGAGCGCACGCTCGGTGCCGATCCATTCCTGGCGCTCGAACCCGGCAATGTCGCACAGCCCCGGCGACCACAGCAGCACGGACTCGCCCTCGTCCCGGATCCGGCGCCAATAGCCGGTGCGCGCCATGCTCTCCATGGTTCCGAATACTTCGGTCTGCTCTTGCAGTTCGCGCCGGGTATCGTGAAGCACTGCTTCGGTGTCGGTCAGGGTGTAGCGCAGTTGTTCCAGCTCGGAAATATCCTGCACCGTCACCAAAATGCTGCCCAAACCAGTGCAATGCGCATGGATTTTCCAGGCCAGCACCAGACGCCCCTGCTCACGCAGCACATGCCGGCACGTCAGCGCCTCCCCCGTGCGCGCAACGGATTCCAGTTGCTCAACCACCAGCGTTCCGGCCAGTTGGACAAACACCTTGACCGCCGAGACGCCCGGCGACAGCGCGGCCCGCAGCCCCTGCATTTGGCGCGCGGCGGCGTTGGCCGACACCAGACACAGCTGCGCGCCGCGCAGACGAAATGCCAGCAGCGCAACAGGCACCGCATCAAGCGAAGCCTGCGGCGGCGGCGTGTCATCGGGCAGCGCAGAGCGCTTCGCCGGCTCACGAGCAGGGTCTTGAAGCACTGACGGGGTTTCGGTCACGCAAAAATCTCCCGCAAACAAGGCAAAGGCAGACGGCACGTCTTGCATGGAAACAAGCGTCGCAGATCAGACGCGGCACGTCGAACCATAGTATGTCAAAACGTAACGAATCGGCACCCTATAACCCTATGCAGGCCAAGCGTTGGGGCATTCCTGGAGCGCCTTGGCTCGATCAGGGACAATGCGAACCCCAAAGAAGGGACTCCCAGCAGGGCCAGCCTCAACCTGTCGCACCGCATGACCGACACACCTCACACCCCCATGATGCGACTAGAGCAATGGTGCATAGCCGAGCGTGCGTTGGCGTACTTTCTGAATTCTTGCCGCAGCCTCCCTAGTTGTCTTGCCTCCTTTTTTTTCCGCTTCCGCATGACAATTCCGGAATCTCGTGCAGCTTCATCTCGCGCCAAGAACTTACCTCTCAACCACAATGCCTTCCGCGCGCCCTCTGCCAAGGACATCAAGAAGAATCGCACACTGCTTTTCGGTGGGAATCTTCGCGGGGATCTGCATGGCTATCCTGAGAACTCCGGCCTCCTTTGGCGTGAGAAGCTCCTTTTCGAGCAGCGCCTGATGAAGGCGAGCCCACCCACCCGCGGGAACAGCCAGCACATGCCGCTGCGCTTCGATGCCGTTGTCGATCTTCTGGGTGTGCTTGGCAGATCTGACCTCCGCCGCCTGATCGTCGATCGAAAGGAGCTGAGCGTGGAACTCAGGAGGAAGCAGCTTCTCGACATCTTCAATGCGCGTCTGAATCCGCGTCCAACAAGCTTCCCTCTTGCACCATTCGGAGATATTCGAGATACCAACCGGCGGCCTGATGATGTCATCGTTCACCACTCCGGCTACGACGGCAATGGAGCTTTCAAGCACGGTATTGACGCCCTGTGCATTCCACATGCCCGGAAAGTCCACGCACGCCTTCCTTCGCTTTGCAAGTTCGCCGAGCATGGCCAGCGTGTAGGCCACTATGTTGGCCCGGTATCCGCCGTTGCACCAAGGCTGTGCAGACACGATCCGCTCGGTGGCGCGGAAGATGAGCCCGCGAGCAACTGCCCGCTTGAAATAGAACTCATTGAACCCGTCGGATGATTTTTCCCACTCGCCACCGATCCGGGTTGCGTATCGTGCAAAGTTCTTCTGGGAGCCCGAAAGCCTTCGTAGATTCCTTACAAGTCGCGCAACACGCTGAACTCCCGAAACAGCTTTACTGGCAGCGGCGAGGCTAGGCGCCAGATGATCGTCATGGGGCGGTCGCCTTCCGCAGACTCCATGAGCACTGGGCCACATGCGCGGTACACGTCGCCCTTGCGGACACGGACGAAGAGCTGGTACTTCCAGCCCTCTGGGGCGCTATGGAGATAGCGCCGGCCGGCGAGCGTATCTGGCCCGGCGCTGTTCTGGGTCTGCCAGTGGAATCGTTCGGCACTGATCGCGTAGTCGTGGTAAGCGATGCGATCGTGGTAACCCTCGCTCTTGTCCAGAGTAACGAAGAGTAGCTCCGTTCGCCGGGCAGGTAGGGCCAGCACACCCGCTTGGAAGGGGTTCCGTCGATTGGCAGTGAGCCAGCCCACCGCCGTCAACACCTCGCGAATGCCGTAGCTGGCGTGCAAGACGAGTGGTGTGTCCTCCATGCCTGGCAGGGGCATTGCTGGCAGAGTCGTTCGTGCCTGGAGCAATGCAGCGAGTTCGCGCAATTCGTCGGCGATGCCTTGTTGACCATGCAGCCGATCCACGAACGCCCCTGCACTGCCTTTCTGGTCATATCTGCCGTCAATCTGATACGCCAGCATCTGCACTGTGGTCGACGCTTTGCTGGCCTCCTGCCGTGCCTCTACCCAGTCGCGGGCCACGGATCCGATGGCATCCAGACGACACGAATCATCCACGTGCAGCAACCCAGCAAAGCGCCGGCTAAAGTACTCCTCCTCGGTCCCTGGTTCCGCGACGATCAAGCCGGCTTCGCGCTTCAGGTTGGTCCACCCGCTTCGCCCAGATCCGTTTGAAGCACGATACACATCTTCCAGTTCCAAGGCCTGGTCGTGGAGAAAGCCAGCGAGGCTGACCGAGGCGCGGCCGCGCAGTGCCACGTGGGCTTGCAGTTCGGTCTTCATGCGGCGCCAGTTTTGGGCTGTCAGTGTCCGCAACCCCTGCAGCACCTGCTCGCGCGTCTGGCGCTGCAGATGGATGTGGCAGCCCGGCGGCAGACTGCCAAAGCCGCTCTCGACACCTGACAACAGCTCGCGTCGCGACAGGCCGGTCAGGCTTGACAGCAAGCGGTCGAACCGAAAGTCGGCTCGGTGCTGACCGACGAAATCCAGCACCAGGCAACTCTCCTTGCCGGGCGCCAGCCGGAGTCCGCGCCCGATTTGCTGTTGGAACAGCACCGGGCTTTGCGTGGGCCGCAATAACAGCAGGGTATCCACAGCCGGGAGGTCCACCCCTTCGTTGTAGAGATCGACGGTGACCAGAGCGGATAACTCACCGCTGGCCAGGCGTTGCGGTGCGCGCCGGCGTTCTTCGGCAGGCGTTTCCCCGACGACGCAGGCTGCCGGCAAGCCCGCGCGATTGAGCCAATCAGCCATGAACTGCGCATGACTAATAGACACGCAGAAGACCAGGGCACGGCTGCGGCGGGCATCCGAAGCGAGCCGCCGCCACTCGTTCACCACCAGCCGTGCTCGGATGTCGTTGCCGGTCACGAGTTGGTCAATGGCGTCCCGCTCGCCCGGCCGGTTCCACGGCACGGACGAGAAATCGGTGGCATCGTCGCAGGCGTAGTACTCGAACGGGGCCAGCAGTTGCAGGTCCAGCGCATGCCACAGTCGCATCTCCACGGCAGGCGCGCCATCTGGGCGAGCGTCGAAGTACGGGGCGATTGGCTGGCCGTCGCTGCGCTCGGGCGTGGCGGTTAGACCCAGCAAGATTCGAGGGCTTATGTGGGTCACGAACGCTTGGAAGCGATCTGCGGCCAGCCGGTGGCATTCGTCCACCACCACGGTGTGCCAGTGCACGGTACCGAGCCGATTGACCAAGTTGCGGCTGGTGATGCTGTCGATTGTGGCAAAGAGGTGGTCATACCGCTCGGGCTCCTTGCCGCCCGCCAGCAGTTCGCCAAACTCCGGATCACGCAAGACTTCTCGGTAGGTTCGCAGCGCTTGGCGCAAGATTTCCTCGCGGTGGGCAACGAACAGCAGCCGAGGACGGCCGCCTTCGGCGGCGCATGTGCGGCGATAGTCGAATGCGGCCACAACGGTCTTACCAGTACCAGTAGCCGCCACGAGCAGGTTACGTCGCCGTCCATGCGCCCGCTCCGTGGTCAATTGCTCCAGCATGTCTTGCTGGTAAGTCTTGGGCTGCAGGTCGAAAAACGCCACTGTGACCGGCCCATCGCTACCGAAGGACTCCCGGCCCAAAGCCTCAGCCAGCGCCCGACGATGGCTCGGGTCGTTAGGGTCGTAGCGTTGGAACTCGCTGTCCGCCCACAGGGTTTCGAAGTGGGCGGCAGCGCGATCAAAGAGAGCCTGTTGAGCCCGCTGCGTCAGCTTCACTGTCCATTCGAGACCGCCGGTGAGCGCAGCGCCCGACAAATTGGCGCTGCCGACGTAGGCGGATCCGAATCCGCTGCGGCGATGGAACAACCAAGCCTTTGCATGCAGCCTGGTACGCCGGCCATCAAGCGACACGCGCACTTCGCAGTCGGGCAGTCGCGCCAGCTCATCCAAGGCACGCGCCTCCGTTGCACCGGTGTAGGTCGTGGTCAGGATGCGCAACCGAGTGGCCACATCGCCACGACCGCTTCGCGCCGTGATCCGTTGAAGCACGTCGTGCAGCTTGCGAACCCCGGACACGGTAATGAAACTCACCAATATATCCACTCGGTCTGCCGAAGCCAGCTCCTTGCGGATTTCCTGCAGGAGCGAGGGAGATCCCTTACCCGCGGTGAAAAGCCAGGGCACCGCCAGGCCGAGTTCTGGCGCCTCAGGGAACTGCCTGCCCCGCTGAATTGATCGCAGGACTTGCGGTGGCGTAGCGATCAGGTCAACAAGGTCCGTGGCTCCCGGTCGAGCCGCCTGCTGTCGCTGGCGCAACAACCCGAGCAAGGCGTTGACGATCTCGACCTGACGTGCGGCTGAGGCAAAGCCTTTGACCTCAGCGTCCTCGAGCGCATTTGAAAGTTGTCGGGTCAGAACGTCGAGCAGAAGCTCAAACCTCTCGCCGCCCAACGCAGCCACGTCGGCCCGTTCGAGGTCCAGATTGGAAATTAGCCGCTCAGTCAGCAGCAAGTCGTATCGGCCGTCCGGGAGCGTCACCATGTTCTTCCCATCAGTCAATACGAGACAGTATCTGCGCAATGATGTCACTGGCCTCGCGCTGCCGCAACGCCCTCGCCTCTCGCTGCTCAGGCTCATCGCCTTCGCCCAACTCAAACTTGGCCACCGCAACCGGACCGTCCTTACGGTAACCCTCGGTCTCTCCAACCTGCGCAAATCGGACACGCAACAGGTCCAGCGCGTTTTTCACAACATCGCTGTGCTTGCCGTCAAGCGCTTGGCGAAACGCCCGCGCCACCGCATCAGCACCTCCAGCGGCATGCTCCAGGCAATAGATCAGGTCATGCGCATCCTTGCGCTCGAAACGCTGGTCGAACGCAAATGCCTTCAAGCATGAAAAGCTGATCAGGTTGGCATGCTTGATCTTTTCAACGGCGATCCCGTCGCCGCCCAGCAGTTCTGCCTCGATCTCGGTGACTTCATACAGGTCGAACACGATCGACGAGTGGGGAATGTTGATGGCCGAGATCGTCCCGCTGGTCGGCAACGGTTGCACCCGGCCTCCAGCGATCTCCGGCGCGTCCGCCAGAAACTCGAGCACCATGAGCGCTCCATGCTCGGTGCGGGCCTGCCAACGCCAGGAAAGCTTTTGCTGCCTGTCGTTCTCGGCACGCTCGAAGCCCATCTTCTTCAGATTCTCTTCGAGCGTGTGATAAGCGTCCGTGTTGGCCAGAATCTGCAGATCGATCACGATGTCGACGTCCATCGTGCCTGCGTGTGCCGGCACGACAGGAGGCCGTGCCTTCACCAGATAACGTGGTGTGAGCCCGCCGACCAGGTAGACCGAGTCCTTCCATGGCCCCAACCCGCGCAGCAGCGTCACGAGGACACGTTCACAGTCACTGGTGTACTGATCGCTGTAGCCATCGAACGTTGCGGGCTTGGCCATCAGAAACCCATCATTTCCCGCCGCAAGTGCTCAGCCATCTCTTTGGCACGACCTTCCCCCCGCAACAGGTCGAGGTAGACCTGCACTGGGCTCGCCAACCATACGCCATCAACCTGCTCACGGAACAACAGTTCTCCCGTGGATTTGGTCTCGATGATGGCGAGGTTCGCGCCCTCGGTGACGACGCGGGCATCGAGTTCCGCCAGCGCGGCGTCGGCACCCGTTCCTGGCAACAGCCGCGTGCGCACCTGCGAAATACCGGACAGAAACGGTGCAAAGCGCTGCGCGGCGGCCTCGTAGCTCACCGCATAGCCGACCTCATGCGCAGCGAGGACTTCGCCCAGACGCTGCAGCAAGGCATCGGATTTCAGACCGGGCACGTAATAGCGGCGCAGTACTGGCGCGGTTGATCCACCGAGCTGCCGGGCCCACGCGTCAAGCAACTCACCTGGCTCGCGCAGGTGGCGCTCCTTGCCCGGCCCCTGCCCGCGAGACTCGAGCCAATCGAACCGCTCCAGTTCGCCCAGTACATCGGAAACGGTGGACGGCGCGACCTGCGCCCGTTCTGCCACCTCAGTAACGCCGAACCAGTCCTGATGATGAATAAGCAGCGCCTGCAGCACCTGCGCGCGGCGCCCGGAAAACAGCGACCGCACCGATTTCTCAAGCCTCTTCGGTGGCGGTCTGTCGATGTACACGTAGGCCCCCGAGGCCGCGAGGAACAGGCTACCGCCACTGTCGTAGTAGCCAACGCGCTCCGACTTGAGCAAGTCCTTCGCGCCCGGAGAAAGGGACTCGGCAACCAGCAGAAGCTGAACCTCGGGCGGGGATGCCTGACGCAGCGCCTTGAACTGCCACAGCACTTGGCGCACGTCCCGGGGATACGCGGTCTTTTTTACCTCGACCAGCAGGACGATCGCCTTTCCGGCGACGTCAAGATGAATCTCGGCATCGACTTTGCAGGACACCGTCGGGGTTGCCTCCCGCACATCCATCTCGGCGCGCACCTCCGGCAGCTCCCGGAGTGCTTCCAGGAACCGCTCCAACAGAGCTCGTTCAGCGACGGTCAATTCAGTCATGATACTGGTTATTCCCTGTCCAGCGAATAATAACATTATATCGAATATTTGATAAATAATTAACTTTCGCTGTTCAGCGAATCACCGGTTTTTCGAACCGCCTCTGCAGGACATCGCGCACGACCTAATCCAGCTCATGCTTGGACGCTCCATCATTTGGACAGGCGCGCAGTCTTCCCAGAGCGCAGGAGTCTGTCTGGGAGGGCTGGCAAAATACACTGAGAATGCCCAGATTTGTCCCAATCCGATCCGGTGGTTGAACTCAATTTATCGATTTATATGGACAAATTTGATTCTCCGGTTCACACCCCCATGATGCAGCAGTACCTCGCCCTCAAGGCCGGGTACCCCGACACGCTGCTGCTCTACCGCATGGGCGATTTCTACGAGGTCTTTTTTGCCGACGCCGAAAAGTCCGCGCGCCTGCTCGACATCACGCTGACCCAGCGCGGCCAGTCGGCCGGCCAGCCCGTGGTGATGGCGGGCGTGCCCTTTCACGCGCTGGAGAACTACCTGGCACGCCTCATCCGCATGGGCGAATCGGTGGCCATTGCCGAGCAGGTGGGCGACGTGGCCACGGCCAAGGGGCCGGTGGAGCGCAAGGTGGTGCGCGTGGTGACCCCCGGCACGCTGACCGACACCGAACTGCTGTCCGACAAAGTCGAATCCACCCTGCTTGCCGTGCACGCCGGCAAGCGCGCACGCTGCGGCCTGGCGTGGCTGAGCGTGACGCAGGGCTGCGTGCTGCTGGCCGAGTGCGCGCTGGACGAACTGCCCGCCTGGCTGGCCCGCATTGGGCCCAGCGAGCTGATCTACAGCGCCGGCGTCACCGAGCGCTTTGAGCACCACCTCAAAACCCTGCGCCAGCAAGGCGTTTTTGGCTGCCCCGTGGCGCCGCGCCCGGACTGGCAGTTCGACGCCGCGCTGGGCGAGCGCACCCTGCTCGCGCACCTGCAAGTGGCGACGCTGCAGGCCTTTGGCGCGAACGAGCTGCACGAGGCCCACGCCGCTGCCGCTGCGCTCTTGCACTACGCCGAGCACACCCAGGGCCGGCCGCTCACGCACATCCACAGCCTGCGCGTGCAGCGGGGCAGCGAGCTGATCGACCTGCCCGCCAGCACCCGGCGCAACCTGGAACTTGTCAAAACCTTGCGCGGTGACGACGCGCCCACGCTGTTTTCCCTGCTCGACACCTGCATGACCGGCATGGGCAGCCGCTTGCTGCGCCGCTGGCTGCTGGAGCCCGAGCGCGACCGCGCCCCGGCCCGCGCGCGCCTCTCGGCCACCAGCGCCTTGCGCAACGACGGCAGTAACGGCGGCGACGGCAGCTGGACGCGCCTGCGCGCCGCGCTCAAGGGCGTGTGCGATGTGGAGCGCATTACCGCCCGCGTGGCCCTCGGCCAGGTGCGCCCGCGCGAATTGCTGGCGCTGGGCCAGACGCTACAAAAAACAGAGCTGCTAGCGCAAGCAGGGTATGCGCTAGAGCCCTATTTGACCTATATTTTTTCTGCGCTGACGCCGCCCAGCGACTGCACCGCGCTGCTGGCGCGCGCCATTGCCCCAGAGCCCGCCGCGCTGGTGCGGGACGGCGGTGTCATCGCCACCGGCTTCGACGCCGATCTGGACGAGCTGCGCGCCATCCAGACCAACTGCGACGCCTTCCTGCTCGACCTGGAAACACGCGAGCGCGAACGCAGCGGCATCGCCAACCTGCGCGTGCAGTTCAACAAGGTGCACGGCTTCTATATTGAAGTCACCAGCAGCCAGCTCGGCAAAGTGCCAGGCGACTACCGCCGCCGCCAGACTTTAAAGAACGCCGAGCGCTTCATCACCCCCGAACTCAAAGCCTTTGAAGACAAGGCGCTGTCGGCTTCCGAGCGGGCGCTTGCGCGTGAGAAATGGCTCTACGACCAGGTGCTGGCGCAGCTCCAGCCCCACGTGCCGGCGCTCGCCCGCCTGGCCGAGGCGCTGGCCACGCTCGACGTGCTGTGTTGCCTGGCCGAGCGCTCGCTCACCCTGAACTGGTGCGCGCCGCAGTTTGTGGCCGAGCCCTGCATCGAGATCGAAGCCGGCCGCCACCCGGTGGTGGAAGCGCGCCTGGCGGAAACGTCGAGCGGCGCCTTCATCGCCAACAGCACGCGGCTCAACGCCAACACGCGCATGCAGGTCATCACCGGCCCGAACATGGGCGGCAAATCGACCTACATGCGCCAGGTGGCGTTAATCGTCCTGCTGGCCAGCATCGGCAGCCACGTGCCCGCCGCGAGTTGCCGCCTGGGGCCCATCGACGCCATCCACACCCGCATCGGTGCGGCGGATGATTTGGCCAACGCGCAATCGACCTTCATGCTGGAGATGCTTGAAGCCGCGCAAATCCTGCACGCCGCCACGCCGCACAGCCTGGTGCTGATGGACGAAATCGGCCGCGGCACCAGCACCTTCGACGGCCTGGCGCTGGCGGGCAGCATTGCCACCCAACTGCACGACAAGACCCGCGCCTTCACGCTGTTTGCCACGCACTACTTCGAGCTGACCGAACTGCCCGCCAAAGCGCGCCACGCGGTCAACATGCATGTGAGCGCGGCCGAATCGGGCAGCGACATCGTCTTCCTGCACGAAATCGCCCCCGGCCCGGCCAGCCGCAGCTACGGCATTCAGGTTGCAAAACTGGCCGGCATGCCCGCCGCCGTGCTCAACCATGCGCGCCACGCGCTGGAAGCCCTGGAGGCGCGGGCCGGTGAAGGGGCATTGCAAGTGGACCTGTTCGCCCCACCGCCCGCGCCCGAAATGCTGGCGCCCAGCCGCGTCGAAGCCGCCCTCGCCGCCCTCGACCCCGACAAGCTCAGTCCGCGCGAGGCGCTCGACGCGCTGTACCAGCTCAAGGGCGCAATGCCCAAATCTTGACCAGCAAATTTTCATGCTGCATGATGGCATGACGTTTAACAGGGATCACGTCATGCTCAAAGAAGTCGGCGCCAGCGGCCAAATCTCGCTGGGCAAGAAGTACGCAGGGCAGCTTTTTGACCTGCAAACGCAGGAGGACGGCAGCATCGTGATGCGCCCGGTCAAAGTCGTACCCCTGACAACTTCGGTGCAGGAAGAACCCGCTCGCTACGACACCCGCAATGCCTCCACCGCCCAATGGGCTCAGCAGCACGCCGGGGAGATCGCGCAGTACAACACATGGGCGGCAGAGCGCGAGCCCTATTCGCAGCGCGTCCGCCGCTGGCGCAGCGAAGGCGTTTAAGCCGTGGCGCGATTCGACATCTACCCCAACCCCATAGAGCCAGACCGGGCCGACTTCCCCTTTGTGCTGGAAATCCAGAGCGACCTGCTCTACCAGTTTGCTGAACGCGTCTGCGTCCCGCTGGCCCGGCCCGGCGCCTTTCCCGGCATGACCGAGCGCTTCAACCCGGCCATCGCGGTGGGCGAGCAAACGGTGCACCTACACCCACTGGGCATTGCCGTTTTCCTGCAGTCCGAATTGCGCCAAAGCTGCAACAGCGCCAAAGCGCAAATGCTGGAAATGGAAACCGCCCTCGACATGCTGCTGCGCGACTATTGACGGCCCTGGCTATCCATCCAATGACTCGTCAAAATTTAACCGACCCATCGGACAAGTCTGCAACTTAACAAATATGGGGGAAATCGGCCTCTAGCGCTTATGGGAGTGGCCCAGCCAGCTATTGAAACAATAGTTCTACGGCGACGCGCTCAATATGCCGGATGACGAAATCCTGCGCCGCCTGCTGGCGCAGAACCTGGCGCGCAAGCAGCCCAGTCGAGGGGCCTAGCCACCAGATACGGGTTGATGGGAGCGTTGACGAAAAAAATCGGCCTGCGCAATGCCACTGTCGGTCTTCACCGACAGCCTTGCCCCGGCGCAAGGTCTAGCATCGTCGCTGCACCAGGACATTCACACGCTCAGGTGCTGCCACGTTTGACTGCCCACCCTCCCGTGCCGACGACAGCCGCGAACGCGTAGAAAACACCCAGTCGACGCGGAAGAACAGGACGATGGCATGCAGCTCGGAATGATTGGTTTGGGACGCATGGGGGCCAGCATGAGCACCCGTTTGCTGCACGGCGGGCACGCCTTGGTGGTGCACGACCAAAGTGCCGAGGCCGTCCAGCGGCTGGTGGACCTGGGCGCAACGGGCAGCACCACGCTGCAAAGTTTCGCCGCTGCCCTCACCCTGCCGCGCGCCATCTGGCTCATGGTGCCGGCCGCCGTGGTCGATGGCGTGCTGGACGATCTGGCGCCCTTGCTCAGCCCCGGCGACACCGTCATCGACGGCGGCAATTCGTACTACCACGACGACCTGCGCCCCCGAGTTCGACACCAAATCGCGGTTTGAGCCGATTTCTCGATGTCGGTCTC